>Ga0307515_10022260_pt1 | contig 11178 bp, 3 predicted proteins | sample 17_EM_MG_FD_194513 | JGI IMG/M metagenome (GOLD analysis project Ga0307515, IMG submission 194513) | Populus trichocarpa ectomycorrhiza microbial communities from riparian zone in the Pacific Northwest, United States - 17_EM | ecosystem: Host-associated > Plants > Roots > Unclassified | place... | reverse complement strand
CGACGTGGTAGACGGTGGTGAACGTGGTGTTCTCAGTCGGACCGTAGCCGTTGGTGACCCGGATCCCCGGGCACTTCCGCAGTACCCGGGCCACCTGCCCGGCGGGCACCACGTCGCCGCCGGTGAGGATCTGCCGCACGCCCTCGAACGCATCCGGGCGGTAGTCAGCGACCAGCCGGAACAGCCCGGCGGTCAGCCACAGCCCGGTGACCCCGCGCGCCTGGACGAACGTGGCCAGGCCATCCGGGGTCAGCTGCTCCTCGGGGTAGACCTCGACGGTGCCGCCGGACACCAGCGGCGCGAAGATCTCCAGCGTCGACGCGTCGAACCCGAGCGGCGCGAGCCGCACGAACCGGTCACACGCCCCCGGACGCAGGTATTCGGCGTCGACGGTCAGCCGGACGACACCGCGATGCGGCACCCGGGTGCCCTTCGGCGTCCCGGTCGAGCCGGAGGTGAACGCCACATAGGCCACCCGGTCCGGGTCCGGTCCCGCGGCTACCGGCACCGGGCCGGCCTGCGCCGCGGCCTGCCACGGATCGAGCAGGCGTACGGCCCGCCGGCCATGCGTCGCCAGCGAGGCGAGCCGGGCGTCGTCGCCGAGCACGACCTCGACGGCGGCCGAGTCGAGCATCGACCGCGTGGCGGCCTCCGGCGTACCCGGCTCGATGCCGGTGTAGCCGGCGCCCAGGCGGAGCACCGCGAGAATGGCGAGGATCTCGAGCGTCGAACGGCGCACGGCGAGCGCCACGCAGTCGCCGACCCCTACCTCCTCGGCGGCCAGCACGGCCGACTGTGCCTCGGCGGCGCGCAGCAGTTGCCGGTAGGTCAGCACGCGGGCCGGGTCGGTGTCGCGCACCGCGACGCGGTCCGGGTGGCGGCGGGCCGCCGTCTCGAACAGCTGCCACAGGCCGGCGCCGGCGTCGACCGCGGGCCCGGTGCCCCACTGCTCCAGCCGCCGCCGCCGCGCGTCGGTGATCGTCCGCACGTCCGCGAGCGGTCCGGACGGGGCAGCCGCCATCTCGACCAGGGTGCGGTCGAACGCGGCCGCCAGCTCCGCGACCTCGTCCGCCCGCAGCGCCGAGGTGGCGTACTCCAGGGCCAGGCGCGGCCGGTCGCCCCAGCGCCGGACGTACAGGACCGCGTCGTACACGGTGCCGCCGCAGTGTCCCTCGTGGATGTCGAAGGAGAGGTCGCCGCCGCGCAGGGTGCCGGGCACGAGCTCGTCGTGTGCCGCGAAGGCCACCTGCACCAGCGGGTTGCGCGAGTCGTCGCCGCCGAGCCCGAGCGCCGCGACGACGTCCTCGGCCGGCGCGTCGCCCGCATCGAGCGCGTCCCGGATCGCCGCCGCGGTCGCGCCCAGAAAGCCGGCGGCCGAGCCGGATTCGGGGAACGCGCACACTACCGGCAGCTGCTTCACGTAAGGGCCCACCACCCCGAGGGAATCCGCGGTCGTGCGTCCCGAGGACACCAGCCCCATGATCATCTGAGGGACTCCCGCGCGGCGCGCCACCACGAGCGCCCAGGCCGCGAACAGCACCGCGTTGCGGGTCACGCCCTCGGCTTGGGCCAGTTCCACGCAGGCCCGCCGGGCCTGGTCGGTGAGCCCGAAGATCAGCCGGGTACCGGCCAGGTCGGCCCGCGGCGGCCGGACCAGGTCGCTGGGAATGGTCACGATCGGCGGCAGGTGCCGCACCGCGTCGGCGCGCCGCCGGGCGGTGTCGCGTACGGCCTCCGACGCCTCGGCCGCCACGAGCGGCTCCAAGCCGGCTACGCCGTCGGGCTCCGCTTCGCCGGCGTAGCCGGCGGCGATCTCGCGCCAAAGCAGGCCGATGCTCCACCCGTCGACGACCGCGTGGTGGGCGAGCACCGACAGGACGGCCCGGTCGGCGTCGACCCGGCTCAGGACGAACACGACCGGCGGCTGCTCGAACGGTTTCAGCAGGATGCCGCTCGCCGATGCCAGCAGCGCGTGCACGGTCTCCACCGGATCGCCGGCCAGGGCCGGCAGCGCCTGCTCCAGGACGACCGGCTCCCAGCGGGGAAGCACCCGACGGCGCGGCACGCCGTCGGCACCGGAGACGAAGACGGTACGCAGCGACGCGTGCCGGCGGGTCAGCCGGGCCAGCACCGACAGCAGCCGCAGCTCGTCCAGCGGACCACGGATGTCGGCGCTGAACAGCAGGTGGAACGCGGAACCGCCGCGCAGCCGCTCGCCGAGCAGCATCGCCTGCTGCACCCGCGCCGCATCCCGCAGGCCCGGCCGCTCCCCGGCGGGACCGGCCGGCACGGTGACCGTCGGCGCCGGCCGCGCGGCCGCCATCACCTCGGCCAGCGTCTCCGGCCCCAGCAGCGCGCCCACGATCACGACCAACCCCTCGCGGTGCGCGGCGAGCGCCGCGAACTCGACCGCGCGCAGGGAGGTGCCACCGAGCCCGGTGAACGATGTCGTGCCTGCCCGCCGTGCCACCTCCGCGAGATCGCACTCGAGAATGTCGGCCGCGAGCGGCAGCCAGCCCTTACCGGTCGACGCCATGCCCGTCCCCCATGTCCATCGCGGCTGCGAAAGCCCGACGATCGCCGGGAGTGGGGTCAATCGTGACGATATGAGGAAACGGCTAGCGTCCGGGAAATTACGTAGACGCTAAATGTCAGTAGCCACACTGCTGGGCTCGAGATCGACGACGTGCACCACCGCCGACCGGTTCGACACACCGAGCTTGGCGAAGACCCGGCCCACGTGCGTCTCGACGGTTCTCGTACTTAGATAGAGACGCTCACCGATCTGGCGGTTGGTCAGGCCGGCGGCGACCAGCCGCGCGATCTCCAGCTCCCGCCGGGTCAGCCCGGCGTCCTCGGCCGAGATGCCCGAGTCGCGCCGCCGCGGTTGTTGCGCGGACAGCCGGCGTTGCGCCTGCTCGACTAACTGGAGGAACAGGACGGCGCCGCCGGCCCCGAACAGCTCGCGCGCCCGGACGTGCCGCTCCTGGGCGGCCGTGACGTCGCCCCGGACCGCGAGCGCCCGGGCGGCGGCCAGCTGCGCGCAGCCCGCCGAGATCGGATCGCGGACCCGGCCGAAGGCCTCCACAGCCGCGTCGGCGTGTCCCACGGCGGTGCCGGGATCCCGCTCGGCCAGCGCGGTGGCCAGGGCGAGGCCGGCCAGCCCGGCGTGGCTGGCCAGCGGCGAATCCGCGGCGGCGGCGCGGGCCTGCTCGGCCCAGCGGATCGCCTCGGCCTCGCATCCGAGCTGGACCTGGGCGGCGGCCAGGATCGTGAACGCGGTCAGCCGGCTCAACGGGTCGAGCGCGGCCAACTCCGGACCGCCACAGCCGTCCACCAGCAGGTCGACGCAGCCGGCCGGATCCCCGGAGTAGTACCGGATGTACGCCACCCGGCAGCGGGTCGCCGCCGAGAAGTACCCCGGCAACGAACCGGCCAGGACCATCGCCTCGTCCGCGGCCTCGGCCGCCCCGGCCAGATCGCCCATCCACGCCATGATCCAGGCGCGGCAGGACTGGCTCATGCTCAGCTGCTCGTGGCTGCCGGTCAGTAGCGCGCTGTCGAGCGCGTCGTCGAAGCACTCAAGTGCCTCCCGGAGGCGGCCGGTGCGCCCGTACACCACGCCCAGGCCGAGTGTGACCGTGGTCTGCAGGTGGATGCGGCCACCGGCCCGAGTGATCCGCAGGCACCGGCGGAGGTGACGCTCGGCCTCACCGAGGCGTTCCGTCATGAACTCGGCCGAGCCGAGCAGCCCGAACGCGTCGATGTGGTCGACCAGCTCGGGATCCGGCAGGCTGTCGATGATCCCGGCGGCCTCGCGCAAACCCTCGAGCGCGGACCCGCGGGTGCCGGCGGCGGCCCCGGCCATCCGTACCCCCATCAGAACGCTCAGCGCCTGGATCGTCAGCGCCGCCGCGCGCAGCGGATGGTCGCCGAGCTCGAGCGCTGTCGCCGCAGCCTCGCCCGCCCAGTCGCGCTCGGCCGCCAGGCCGCCGCGGAGCATCTGACCGAGTGCCAGGCCGATCTTGATGATCGCCGCCGCCGGGTTCGCCTCGCCGGCGAGGTCGTCCAGCTCGGCCCGGAGCATCGCGTTGGCCTCCGCGTAGTGGCCGAGCAGGCGCTCCACCATCGCGCAGAAGGCGGCCGCGTGCGCCCGGCGCTCGCTCGAGCGGGGCAGCAGCGCGAGCAACTCGTGCATGACCTGCCGGCTCTCGGTCAACCGGCCGGACAGGCCCAAGGCCCGGGCGAGCCGGTCCAGCACCGCGAGGCGGTCCGGCGCGTCCACGCCGCCGTCGCGCTCCGGCGGGATCCCCTCCGGCATCAACCGCAGCGCCGCGCGGAACCAGTGCGCCGCCACCGCCGGCGCGGTGCAGAGGGCGGTCTCCGCGGCCGCGACCAGGATCGCAATCGCCTGGTGGTCGCCGGGCGCGCAGGAGCGCTCCACATGATGCGCCTGGTCGGTGGCTCGGGCGCCGAGGCGGCGCAGCGCATCGGCGGCACGGGCGTGGCCGGCGAGCCGCCAGCCGGCGCCGGCGCTCTGGTAGGCGGCGCTGCGCACGAGCGGGTGCCGGAACCGGTTCCAGTTGCCAGTGCCGGTCGGGCGGACCAGGTCGCGGGCCACCAACTCGTCGAGCGTCTCCAGCACCACCTCCTCGGTCACCTGCGCCACCTCCGCGACCACCCCTGGCTCGAACGCGTCGCCGACGATCGCGGCGGCGCGGGCCACCAGCAGCGGCACGGCGTCCAGCGCGGCGATCTCGCGGCTCAACGCGAACTGGACCGGATACGCCGGGTCGACGCGCACCTGCCCGTCGGCGCCGAGACCGCCCGGATGCCGGGACAACGTTTCCAGGTACAGCGGGTTACCGTCGCTGAGCTCGTACAACCGCTTGCGGGTGGGCCGGTCGAGGCCGCCGCCGAGCATGGTGGTGGCGTCGTCGAAAGGCAGCGGCCCGAGCTCGACGTCGGTGGTGCGCCCCTCCTGGATCGTCGCGCCGAGCCGGTGCGACACCTGCCGCGGCCGGTAGGCGAGGGTGATCATCAGCGGCCCGCGCGGCGGATGGCGCAGCAGATGCTGGCAGAGCTCGACGGTTCCCTCGTCGGCCCAGTGCACGTCGTCGACGACCAGCAGCATCGGCCGCGCCGCGCAGAGCGCTTCCAGCAGGGCGCGGACCGCCCGGTACAGGCGGAACCGCTCGGCCGGCGCCGGCCGGGGCAGGCCCCGGTCCCCGCCAACCATCCGCAGCGACGGCACGACCTCGGCGAGCAACGCCAAATGGCCGGGGTCGATCGTGGCGAGACACCGCGGGTCGACGGTGGGCAGGAAGCTGTCGAAGGCCGCGCGGACGGCCCCGAAGGGCACCTGGCTCTCGTACTCGGTCGCGGAGCCCCACATCACGCCGGTCTCCGGCGCGGCGGCCGCGGCCAGCTCGCGGAGCAGCCGGGACTTGCCGATGCCGGGCTCGCCGACCACGGTCGCCAGGCGGCAGCCCTGGTCGCGGGTGGCGTGCGCCAGGTCCAGCAGGCGAGCGAGCTCCGCCGAGCGGCCGATCAGCGCGGACGGGCCGCCGCCCTCCGCCACCGTCGCGACCTGCCGTCTGTCCTGAACCACCACATGCACCATCTCAGCCTGTTCCGGTTGCCATTGATCGATTTCCGGCCAAAGGCTATCGGCACCTGGCAATGGCCCCCCGAGACCGCGGCGGACAGCGGCGGCAACGGGTCACTCGGACAGCAGCATGCGCGCCGAGGTGACCTGGGGCGCCTGCTCGGGCGGGGTTTCCTCCAACTCCCGGATACCGATGGCGTCGTAGACCATCCACGAGCCGGCGGCGTTGGTGATGGTGATGGAGTTGCGCCCGGGCTTGAGCTGGTCGGCCGGCAAGGCGGCGTCCAGAACGCTCGGGCGGATCCCGTTGGCGACATTGTCTGCCCCGTCGCCCCAGTGGTATCCATCGCCACCGCCCGGTGTCAGCGCGGCGGTGGTCGTCGGCCCGCCGTTGAGGGAGAGCTGGATGGTCGGTGGTCCGGACTCGTGAGTGTCGACGAGCCAGGCGGTCAGCGCCAGGCCGTGGTCGGGCACCTGGCCCAGGTCGAACCGCAGGGTGAACGTGTGCTGGCTGCTACCGGCCCACGCGTCGCTCGGGCCGGGGTGGATGTAGCTCCAGCCGGTGGCCGGATCATCCGTACCGATCGTGAAATCGACGTCGTTCGGGAAGCGGGCCGGATAGTCACCGAAGTGGTTCGGCGACAGCGCGAAGCCTGCGGTGCTGATGTCGACGTCGCCGAGCAGCGCCACCTTGCGGCTCACGCTCGCCGGCACCTGCTGCTGAGAGGTGCCCCAATCTCCGGAGGCCGTCAACGTCACGGACTGGTCCCCGGAGGCCTCCGCGGCCGGGGTGATCGTAAAGGTTGTCGTGGCATTCCCACCCGGCGGAAGCTCCACGGACCGGCTCGCCGGCTGCACCGTCCAACCGTCCGGAACAACCGCTTTCACATCGACCTGATGCGCCTGATCCGCATCGTTGTTCGACAGTCCAAGCTGGATGGTGGCCGGGGTCGCCTGCAGCAGGGTGAACCGCTCGGCCGCCGATTGGACCGACACCGCCGGCGCCACGTTCAGGTAGGCGATCGCCGGCGGCAACTCGCCACCGCCGGCAGCGTGTGAGCTGAACACCAGCTGGTACACGCCCCTCGGCGTCTCCGCCGGAACCTGCACCGTCACCTCCTGCGAAACCGACTGCCCGGCCGGCACTAGCAGGCTGCCCGCCGACGGGATCACATCTATCCCGGGTACCTGCGGTGCCCGCCAGTTCACCGTCACCGGCCGGTCGGTCAAGCTCCGGGCGGCGACACCGACTGTGACAGCACCTCCGTGATCGACCCGCTTGACGTCGGGCGTCACGAAGGGGACCGCGGGTGCCGGCTTCGACTGCGACGGTGGAAGTTGGGCGACACCCCAGCTGGTGTTGGGTTCTGGACCCAACCACAGTTCGAGCGTGCCGCCGTCGGTCAGCTGGTCATGATAGAACCACGCGTTTTCCAGCGTACGACCGTCCAACTTGGCCGCTTGGATGTACATGTTGGCGGCCGAATTGTCGTGCGTGACAATCCGGAACTCCTTACCCCGGTGGTACTTGCGGCTCAGGCTGATGGTCACGGTGTCGAACACCGGCGAGGTGATGTCATAGACCGGCCGGGGCAGCGCGCCGCCGGTCACCTCGAACAGGCCGATGGCCATCAACGCGCTCAACGCCCCCATCTGACCCTGATCCTCGTCATGGTGGCCGTAGCCGTCATCGGTGGCGATGGAGCCGAACGTCTTCTCCTTGACCTGACGCACCCAGTACTGCGTAAGCCACGGGTAGCCGACGTAGTTGAACAGATGCGCCACCTCGAGGCCCGGCTGGTTACCGTAGCTGACGTAGCCATCACCGTAGTCGCCGATGAAGTTGACGGGCGCGGCCTGCTTGAACGCGTAGTCGAGCTTGTCCGCGTACGCCCGCGGACCGCCGAGCAGGTTCGCCAGACCCATGACGTCCTGCACCGTGAACCATGAAGCCTGCCAGGAATTCGCCTCGACGAAGTCGCTCGGGGCCAGCGGGTCGAACGGTGTGCGCCACTGGCCGTCCGCTTTCCGGGGTCGGATAAACCCGGTCGACCGGTCGAACAGGTTGCGCCAGTTGTCGGACCTGTCCATCAGGTACTGGTGGACGTCGGTGTCATCCCACACCTCGAACTCGTTCAGCCCGACATCGGTGCCCGACCCGCCAGTCGCCTGGAACTTCACCCAGTCGACCCGCTTCCAGCCGAAGTCCACGACCCGGTCGGTGCCGTCGGCCGGGATCCGGTTCACCTCGATGGCGCTGCCGTCGCTGAAGGTCAGAATGCCGGAGTTGACGTTGGCGGCCGGGTCGGCGCGGTCGCTCAGCACAACCCGGCGGACTCTGCGCGGCCGGCTCCAGGCCAGCTTGATCCACGGCGTCCGCTCGCCGGACGACGCCCATTCCGTCGGCGCCGGGGCCCGCGCCGGCCGGCCGTCGATCGCCCGTACTCCCGCGTGCACCGATTCGTCCAGCTGCGACGACACCGACACCTCGGCGAACTGGGCGGCGTTGAGCCCGGTCTTGCCGAGCCGGCGGGCGAGATGTGCCAGTGTCCAGTCCTGGTAGGCGTACTCGAGGGTCTGACCGGCGCCCTGACCCGTGAGGCCGTTGGGTACGTAGCCGAGGTCGAGGTACTCGCGGTTACCGCCGGTACCCCAGTTGCCGTAGTCAAACCAGGCCTTGTCATACAGGCCGCCGATGGACTGAGCATCGAGCATCGCGTCGTACGCGAGGTTGATGTCGAAGTCCTGGATGCCCTTGTTCCACCCCCCGCTGATGAACGACGTCACCGGTGAGCCGGTCATAACCGCGGTGTCGTCGCCGGCGGCGGGCCCGCGGGGAAGCAGGCCGCCATCGCGGTACACCTGCAGTTGAGACTGGATGAAGCTGCTGTAGATCTCCGGGTACGCGAGGCCGAGGATGGAGTTGACGTTCCACTGGGTCAGCCAGAGCGCATCGTAGTTGTACATCGCGAACTTCGGCTTGCCGTCGCGGCCCAAGGGGATCTGCTTGACCTGATTGCGATCCCAGGTGTCGTCGAGGTACCTGCCGTCGACGTCGCTAGCCAGGCCTCGACCGCACAGGACGTGGAACAGGTCGGTGTAGAACTTGATCTGTTGCTGCTCTGTGCCGCCCTGGACGTCGATGCGGCCCAGAAGCTGATTCCACCGTGCCTGCGACGCCGCCTTGACGGCGTCGAAGTCCCAGCCGGGCAACTCGACCTGCTGGTTGCGCCGCGCGCCCTCCGTTCCGGTGTACGACAGGGCGACCTTCAGCTGGATCTGCTCGCCGGCATCGACGTGGTCGTAACGCACGTAGACACCGCTATCGCTGCCGGACATTTCGTCGACCGGGGCGCCGCCGTCCACCAACGAGCCGTCGGCCCAGCCGTGCATCGAGTCGAACGGGCGGTCGAAAGTGATGGTGAAGTACACCTGCGTTGTGCCGGCATGCTCCACCACATGCCCCTCGATCTCGCGATCGCTCACCTTAGCGACCTTTGCTTGCTCCATCAGCGCCTCGCCCAACTGCCCGCCGAGGTTGATGATGATCTCGCTCGGGCCGGCGGCGCCATAGGTGTACCGATGCAGACCGACCCGATCGGTGACGGTCAACTCCGCACCAATCTCGTACCGGTCCAAGTGAAGCTTGTGGTAGCCGGGCTCGGCGACCTCGGTGCTGTCATGCTCCACATGCGACTGCCAGCCCGTGTCCCCTTGCAGCTTCGACACGTCGGTGCCGGTCGTCGGCATGATCTGAACGCCGGACAGCGTCCACTCGTGGACATGGCTGAAGCCCTTCACCATGTTCTCGTTCTTCCGGTCTCCGGTGCCCCACGCCGCGCCGGTGCTGGTATCCGGCCGCAGCTTCACCAGGCCGAACGGATTGCTGGCGGACTGGAAGAAGAAGTACCGGGCGATATCCGCCTCCACCCACGGATCGACCAGGCTCACGTAGTCCCGCAGCTCCTGCGCCACCGCGGCGGATGCCGGCAGGCCTAGCGCCGTGACACCACCGACCGCCGCACTGGTCCGCAACAACGTTCGTCGACTGAAACCGTTCATCGCCTATCACTTCCACTCGTTGGGACTTGCGGCTTGCCGCGGCGGTCAGCCCGCGGGTTTGAGGCTGGACCGGAAGAGCCGTTGGACGGCCAGGAAGAGGATCACGGTCGGGAGCGAGACGGCCAGCGCGGCGGCCAGCGCGACCGGCGGGCCAAGGCTCGAATAGCCGCCGTTGACTTCGGCCAGGGCGGCCATCACCGGGCGGATGTTCGGACTGGTGGACAGGGTGATGCCGAACAGCAGGTCGTTCCAGACCCAGGTGAACTGGAACGCGAACGCCGCCAGCAGAGCCGATTTGGCAATGGGTAGGTGAATGCGCCAGAACAGCCGGAACCAGCCGGCGCCGTCCAGCTGGGCCGCTTCGGTGATTTCGGTTGCCACGGTGGTGAAGTAGTTGCGGACCAGGAAGAACGCGAAGGGTACGCACAACGCGGCGTACACCAGCACCATGCCGATTTGGGTGTCGTAGATCGCCACGTGCACGTAGGCCTTGAACAGCGGCGCCAGAAAGACCTGCAGCGGCAGCAGCGTCCCGGAGTAGATGAGCCAGAACCACACGCCCCGCCGCCGCACCGGCATCACGATCACGGCGAACGACGCCAGCGCCGCGGCGAGGACCGCGATCCCGGCGGACAGAGTGGCGTAGAGCAGGCTGTTGTAGATGCCGAGACCGAGACCGGCGGAGTCCCATGCCTTGGCCAGGTTGTCCAGGAGACCCATTCCTTGCGGGATCCAGCCGGGTGAGCCGTTGTACTCATCCGCCGGCGTCAGCGCGTTGACGACCAGCAGATAGGTCGGCACCAGCCAGAGCGCGGCGAGCACGAGCAGAAGGCCGTTTCGAGCTATCCGAACCATGGCGACCCCCTAGGCGCGTTTCGGCATCTGCTGGCGGAGGTAGACCCAGGACACCGCGACGACGATCGCGGCGAGCACCACGGCGATCGCGGCGCCGAAGCCGTAGTCGCTGACCACGAAGGTCTGCCGGTACATGGTCACCGCGAGCGTCTCCGAGACTCTGCCCGGCCCGCCGCCGGTGAGCAGCCAAATCACGTCGAACACGCGCAGGCTGTTGGCGATGCAGATGCCCACCACGACGACCGTCACCGGGCGCATCTGGGGAAACACGATGTGGCGGAACAGCCCGAAGCCCTCCGCGCCATCCAGGATGCCGGCCTCCACCGTGTCCGCGGGCACGGCCTGCAGGCCGACGAGGAACAGGATGACCGCGACACCCACCGCCTGCCAGGTGTTGGCGATGACCATGGCGATCGTGTTGGTCGGCCAGGTGAGCAGCCATTCCCGCCGCAGCGAATCGAGTCCCACCCAGCCGAGGGCCTGGTTGAGGGCACCGTCGCTGCGCAGGATGAAGCCCCAGATGGCGGCTGTCGCGGTGCCGGAGATGGCGTAGGGCACGATGAAGACGTACCGGACCCAGGCCCGCCAACCGCCCCCGTTCGTGAGCACCGCGATCAGCAGGCCGAGGACAACCGGGAGCAGCAAAGTCCCGG
>Ga0307515_10022259_pt1 | contig 11178 bp, 14 predicted proteins | sample 17_EM_MG_FD_194513 | JGI IMG/M metagenome (GOLD analysis project Ga0307515, IMG submission 194513) | Populus trichocarpa ectomycorrhiza microbial communities from riparian zone in the Pacific Northwest, United States - 17_EM | ecosystem: Host-associated > Plants > Roots > Unclassified | place... | reverse complement strand
TATCACTTCAACCGCCACTCCAGGTACAAGCAGTCATATCACACCAGCAGCCAGCGGAACCATACAGACAGACTCAACGCGTCGTGTTGTATCCAGCCCAGCATCCGGCATTGCTAGCACTCCCACTCCTCTCAGCGGTCTTGAATACCTGCCTACCCCCATCCCGAATCCAGAAGCCCGCGCAATCATCACAAATCCACTGCGAACGCAAGCTACCGAAAAGAATCAGAGACAGTGGCTGTGCCAATTGCAACCGCAGGCAGGGTCTACACCTTGATCAAAGGTCTCCGGAAGTCGCAGCATCCATTGATTTGGTCACTGCGACATGACGCATCTTGTATTTGCAACCGGCAGGCTCCTGGAGCTCAACATGTGGCACAGACGGCCGTTTATGAGTGCAAGCGACTTGGAGACAGTAAGTTATGCAATGCGACATGTTACGAAAGCATTAGCCGAAGCCCCATACTGGCAGATAATAGAGACGTACTGGAACACCGCTATTCAGCAACACAACATTTGGTCCATAGCATTCGAGGCACTCACAAAGGCGATCTTGAAAGAGGTATGCTTAATCAATGGCCCACAGTAGATATTACACGCTCAAACCGGTACTAGGTTCGCGCACAAGTCGATAAGGTTAAATCCCATTTTATTCATTCAGTAAGGGACAACATTGCAGAGTGTTATGATCTCCACCGCTTTGAATCCGCCGCAGAGCATTTGGAATTCATTTCTTCCCTTCTGGTAGACAATAAGTATCTTTTTCCGGTAGCAGAGCGTGTGGAATGTGGTGTACGCAGTCCAAATGCAACGCAGAGAGAGTCGAAAGCTGATACGGAATTGCTAGAGTCGACTATATTTCCTGGCGGAAGCAATCCCGCGGTTTTTCTACATTGAAGTTTATCATCGAGCGAATAACCGCGGGCGGTATGCTGATGGATTCTATAATTCCATGATTAACGACAAGGACGGTCATATACCCTCGCCACTGATCATGTTTACATGCACCGCGTTGCGCCATGCTCTCCTGGAGTGGCAAAAGAACAGAGGTGTTCATCCGAAAGCTTCCAAGTCAAAGCTGAAAGCGGACAGACCTGATCGCTCAAACTACTTCAACCACAAGAATGATGGTGGTAAGATCACATCCTGCTGTGCTGTAATGGGTCGCAAGTTGTTAACCTCACCTGGCGCTGCAGACACATATATGTTCTTGATGAATACCTGGAACACACTACTGGAGAGCTACCAACAGAGGGTGTAAAACAACACTCTTGCTACAGTCAAGCGTCAGATCCAACAGGTGGAGAACCCAACGCCTGCCATGGTGATCAGCGTGGAAGCAGCGCGTGTTGACACTACTATTCTTCTTGATTATTTGGCCTCCAAAGTGGCGCTTGAGGAGCCTGAGATCGGAAGAACTGACCCAAACATCCCGATAGAAAACAATTCCATGGATGACGAACTTCATTTCGGGATGCCAGGGGGCAGCGGGGAATAAGAAGATGAAGGTGATGAAAGCGACAATCGCAATGCCATCCCCACCGCCGGCTGGCGACGATGGCCCGCGACAGACCTCGAGAGGTTTGCCCAGGGAACCAGTGATGTCGATGGGTGTGAGAGCGAGGATGGCGACGATGCGGATGCGGATGCCGATGAGGAGGAAGAATCATCGCAAGTCGGTGATGGATCAAAGCAGAATGTGGAGGACTGACCTGGGACCCAGTGATGTCGATGGGTATGAGGGGGAGGATGGCGACGATGCGGATGCGGATGAGGAGGAAGAAGCATCGCAAGCCGATGATGGATCAACGCAGAATGTGGAGGCCTGAGGCCATAGTACTACAGAGTGTGAAGATTAGACTGTATATTTCTGACCTGTAAAATACGATAATGGCGAAGCAAATGCAACGGCAAGCGAGGTATCCGAAGCGAAGACTGTATTGCAATATGTGACACAATCTCAAAGTTGAACATAGATGTGGCGAGTGCGGCATCCGATATATAGCAATAGCGGAGAGGTAAAATCTGGCTATCGGCTGAAGAGAGGCATAAACATCGCCAGGCATTGTGTGAACGGATACAGCATCACTGCAGCCCCTGCAAAGAGTGTAACACACCTGTCGTTCTGATGGTGCGTATACCAGGTGCATAGTAATGGAGGTGAGTATACAACACGAAGCGTGTGATTCTCCGTCAGAGGGTACGAGGTTCCGTCAGAGCCGTCAGAGCCGTCCGGAACACCTGGGTGTTTCAGACGGAAACTAAGGTTGTGGCTGATACTGCTAAGTTGTCATACACTTTCCTGAATGGCACTATTGGAATATTGCTGAGTAGTGGGTTTATACTATTGCACACTTATTCAACAGAGGATGCTGCAGGTATGTTATTACTGTAATACAACACAACACAAACAAATGGATCTTTGTGGAGTATATCTGGTTAAAAAGTACAAGGATTAAACTCATCAAGGAATTCAAAATTTCTTTACCAGAACATACTCTGTTATTCAAGTCACATTGGGTCACTCTGTAACTCCTCATTCCTGCTATTGTCAGCCAAAACATTTCACTCAGCCACTACAGTTGCAAATGAGATTTCTTTTGTTATTGTTTTTTGAACTATATTCAGTTTCATCAGCTGGGACAATATTATATCCATTATACAACACTCAACTCTCACGCAGACTTGCAATGTTCCACTGTGCTAGGATTCAGGCCCCACCCCACCTGATCCATATGGTTCGGACATATGTCCAATACTGTCGGAACTTTAGCAGAATGACCATCCTTGATAAGCATGGGTAATTTGGAAATATTTCCGGCCACTATTAAACATTTCTTCAGCACGCTATTAATTGCTTAACCACATATCAAGCCCCATTAGACAGTTGGTAATAACCAGTCAACAGTATATACGGACTGCCCTGTAACATTCTGGTCCGGAATCTATTCCAACCATTCACTCTATACATTCACTGTGATATTACAGCTGTAAGTTCCAGTCTGGGTATACTAGACTCCTTTGGCTTTGCTTTGCACAAACTTATATGTTGAGACTGGATCTTGCGATGTGACCAATATATTGAGCTTATTAATTAGCTGATCCACACGCAGCCTAAAATGAAACATATTCAGTAATTTCACATCAGCAGCTCATGGGTCAAGTCAAATCCATGGGAACATGATTATGCACCCAAGCTACCTTTGCTACATTGTAACACCACTGAATACAAATTCTTCACACTGGTTGGTGAATGTTCCGTGCATGTCATATATGCAACCGTTGTTGCGCCCCCATACAGATCACATGTTGCAAGTTTTGGGATGCTGGGTTCCTAGATGTATCATATCGTGTTTGTACACAAGTACACTGTACACGCAAATTTGATCTTAATCTTCATAACCTGAAACTACCGGTACTAAAGTGCACTATACGACTGCATTTAGGTCACTTCGGAGTGAAGCGACAGTGAGCACTAACTTTATTGAAGGGGTAGAAACAAAGGTCCAGGAGTTGGCACCCCACTAACAGCTAGAACCGCCACTTTCAAGAGCGGGACCCTGCTAGGCAAGGGCAGACCTTTCAGCGTACAAAGTAGTGGAACCTGCCGGAATCATCGGCTGGGAGTACCGGAAACCTGCAGTATTAGCTTTTGCCAGAGGGTTCTGAAATATACGCTGTGAAGATGAGGTGTGGTCTGACAGATGCCACTATGGCTGTGATTGCTGCAGGGGACTAAGCGATGTTACACACATGCAAATTCACCTCGGTATCCCGCTTTCTTGGCACCCGATTCGAAGCTAAGTTCAGAATGAGGATCCTCAATCTGCTAAGCTAAGAAAAGAACTATGCTGATCCCGCTAAGCTAGGTTTTCTGCCCAACAAAAATGTTCAACACTTAGCGGCTCGGCGAGTCGGCGGATTTGTTTAACAGTGAGTTCTTCCCACTTTTCTCTTCTCTTCACTCCCATCATCAACCAACAACTAACACCTCCACCACCATGTGATTCAACTTCAACCAAACCTTCAACTCCTCCACCCACACCTCCACATGGGAATCCTACCTATCCGCCGTCAACGCAAGTCCGACACCGTCGTCTACTCGCGTCAGGTATACTACCTCAACAATGATGCCAAAGACAAAGTCATAGACAATGTCAAAGCCCAGGAATATTCCTCACCAGCGAACCTCAAAGCCGCACTCCAAAATTACACCATCCCTAATACTCTGCTCACCGCCGCCTCTGGTCTCAAATCGAGGCCGGGCACAATCTGCGTCATCCGCAATCCTGTCGACAACTACACCCAGCGGCTGCAAAAGCAACGGGATGGATAGCGGCAGGAGTGGCATACGGTGATCGTTCATCTCAAGCTGGGCGTGATGGCGATATATGATCCGAATTATGAGGAGGATGGGAAGGTTACGCGGGTTAGTGAGTTGAAGGGGGTGCGATTGGTTATCAAGTTGGTCGCGAGGCTGAAGGAGATTGGGAAGAAGGTTAAGGAGGTGTGAGTTTGGGGTGGAGGATGTGTTGAGCAGATGTGTAGTGAGATGTGCCGGGAGTGGCTGCGTGAGGAGTTGGTGGTGAAGAGTGGGGCGGAATTGGGGAACTGGGAGGAGAGGGGGTGGAAGAAGATTAGGCCCAATTAGGGGGATTGTACAGGATAGGAAATGGGGTGGATATGGTCGGATTAAACAAGGGGATTCGGCAATGGGATTGGCGGGATCTGGGGAACAGTCGGGATGGTTTTAACAGTTATAGAATTTCTGCGAAGTTTGTAATGTTATGTGGCTGGACTGTTGTTCTGTAACGTTTCTGTACCTTGATTCCCGCGGGCCCATTTAATTTTCAGATTCAAACATAGCCAAAAACCGAGCATGATACCAATACGAAAATCTGAAATCAGTGCGTTGCATGAATCCCTAAGGTTCTCGGTCGTGACTGTGGGTTTAACCTTCCCCCGTGAGTGTCCTCGTATACTTCGCACTCTTCTCTCCCTTCTTCACGTTGCTTTTAGCCTTGTACTTACAGTCAACGCACACTATTCACATTAACACTGTGGATATCCGGCCTACTCTAAAGACGCCAGTGTATTCGTTGCATTCAGGATCAGTGAGTGAAATCTCGATTGGTCAGCAAGGAGGAGCGAAGAGATGCGCAAAAGCCGGCTTTGATCGTCGTGTGAGCCTTATTCGCGTTACATCTCAGTTAGCTTGACGTGGGCATTGCCGGTGAGGGATCCAGTCACGGTGCCAGCACTGCAGACCACTGTTCCTAAGCGGCCTGGCCAGTTTGCATATATTTGAAGCGTGCATGTACTGTACCGAGCATAATGGTTCGGACGAACTGCCAGCCGGGACGCTTTTTATTTTAAATCCACAAACCTGTGACATCTTTTGAATATTTGAAGTCGTGTGACTTGAAATTTGGGCTCTGACGGATAGGAGTAATTGAGTTGGATTTAGGATTTCCTTTGGTGATTGCTTGAGGTCAATAGCGGAAGTCTCCCTACCAGTGGAAATTTTGTTGGACCAATCCTGGCGCAGAGGGAAGCGTATGTCGACTTATGTTGCAGCTGCCAAATTGGTGATGCGTATATTGACTTGTCTATTCATCTAACTGACATGTACACAAGAAGTAAAGTGCATGCGGCTCCACCGCTCAACCCTAACCCAACGCGTGACGTACGAACCAATATGCTCGGTACAGCGCCACCGCTTCCGACACTAGTTGTTTAATTAGTACCCGGTGTCTCGCTAGCGACAAACCTATAACCATCCAATCAGGGGTCGCAATAGTCCGTCCGCCCACCAGTCTTTCGGGTCTACGCGTCGTCGTCAAGTTTTGTGCGAGACTACGGTGATATCTAGGGCTGGGGTTAACTGCGCTTTTGGAGTTATTTCGATGAAGACATAGTGATTTGGGCTCTCTAACCAATGTATTATTGACTAGGTATGCTATAGTGTGAATTATGTACCATAGATGTGGTTGGGAGGCACATTGGTCATCATCAATCGGTCATCATCAATCGGTCATGACTATATCACTCGGCTATTGTGTTCATCACTCGGTCATGACTATATCACTCGGCTGATGTGTTCATCACTCGGAAGACAACCGGCATTCGCTGTCTCGCAGTCTCAAAACCCCCAGGACGGAAAATCATAGTCCGGTGCAGGGTAAGGTCTTGCCTAGACGGGACAGACTTTTGCGACCCCTGTATCCAATGGTACGTAATCATGTATAGATGCTAATACATCCATAAATCAAGCGACGTAGATTGATCAGTCTTGATTCTCGAGTGGACATAATCTAGCTTTTAATGTAAGTACGATCTCCATTCAAAATTTGACTCCTTCAGCTTCCAAGCTATTATAATAGTTATTGTAGAGTGGTAATGATTTTCATGTGAAGCTGTTGCTACGTAGATATGTATAGGAGCACAACAAAATAGCGATCAACAAACTCATCTTTCTCTCGTGCCCTGTGTGGTGACAAAAAAAATTGCTAGCCGCGTGGGTGCTTACTAGCACTGACTAGTCAACCTGGGAACGAGAGAAAACTCATCTGTCAGAATGGATATCTCTCTTGAAGGTTGTCGGCTGGCGAATTGAATCTCCTGAGTCCACAGAGAATTATATCTGCGATAAATGGGGTGAAGGGGGTTCGTTGAGGTGAAACAGGACAAATAATACTTTGGGCCGAGCTGTGGCTGTTTTAGCGACTGTAACTCGAAGGTTATGCACCCCTTTACCAGTTTGAACCGCTTCCATCTTTACACTATTTTCAATTCTTACGTATCGGTCATCCAAGGAAAGTTCTAGGCCCCGCTGTATGACACCGATAGAATCGAACCGATGAATTATCGAAAACCATTTGATGTAGGTAGAGCAGGGGCCGATGTTGCGGCCTCAAATAGTCCCAGTGTTAACATGTTTACCCTATTGATGGAGCAATAAAATCCTTTCCCTAAGCAACCTATCAAGGACCCCTGCAATGAATTTACGAGTGGTGTATATGCAAAGTTTTGCTTTTGTTCGTATTTCACATGCGCACTGATATGTGGGTACACACACCTTCGACAACCACCCTCTCCGCCTGGTTTTACTTTGGCTTCATCCTGTGTGTCCGCTCATCTTCGGGTGAGTGTACCTCGTCAACAACAATATCGATACCACTCAGCATCGACACCGAACGGTAGTCCCCTGTTGGGGCAACTCGCCTTCTTTCGGAACGTTTTACGCCAGTTATATGATAAAGTTACGACATGATTCGACTCGACCTAAACCGTCCGCCCGCCCACCAGTTCTAGCCCGACGATGGCCAGCGCGCCGTGTATGACCTAGGGAGTTTTCAGTCTCGACTTTGACTCTGTCTTTCCTGCCTGTTTATCAGGCGGTTGGGGTATTCCACTGCGATAACTTCATATGAAACCCTGGGGGACGATAACGAGGGATTTTTGATAGGGTTTCGACTAAGCGGGGTTGCAGCAGGTTACTAAGGAACGGGGGTCTACTTAACTGTCTTGCATTTTGGGGGAACCGGCAGTGAGGGCCGGAGTGGTAGGGTGTTAGGGGAGCCGGGTAGAGAGTCTACTGCGGGGGGACGGGAAGTGCCCGGAGGTTGCAAAGGGTGCTGCTTTCGCGACTTTGCCAAGGGGTCGAAAACCCTGAGGAAGCGACTGGGATTTTGGGGGGGGGCGGTGGATAAATATTATATATGTCATGGCCGCTACGCGGCCGAATACATTATGATTTCAAACAAACTGATATGCGGGTCACAGCTACGTTGCCTAATTACAATTGGAAATTACTAAGGCGCTTTGGAAGCATCGGTGCTTCGCAGTTTTGATAATTGTATGAGCGCCTTACATACTGCCTCGTGCATGCTGCATTATTCATCTAACACACCATGTGCTAACGTCCCATAAAGTTCAGTGCGCCTTGCTGGAGCCTCATTTCTAGCAATAACTGCATATGCAAATATCTGCAGTCATATGTGCATGTGCATGTGCATAAATAACGCAATGCAAACTAGCCATTCTGCTTGATGCAGCGAGGCTGAGCGAGTTATCTTATTATTTGCACCAATGGTAGTGTTATATCGTATCACAATTGCCCACTTACATGTATGCCCTCAGGAGGCCCACAGCTGCGCATTTGTGCACACTGACGAGCTACCAACACTACATTGTTGATTTTAATGTACGTGTTGCTCCCCACGCAGGGATCGTCGAAGGCCTTGCACCCATATATTCGCGCAGTGCTGCCCATATTGTTGAGATAAGGGTTTTGTTACACAGCCTCATTCACTTTTTGCATTAATACTTCGGCGGTGTAGAACGTAATAGAGAAATCGCACCCACCAACCGTTCTTACACTTATGTATGTACAATTCATTCCCTTTCAATGCATGGAATCTTTTCAACCGTCTAAGCAGACTACGCTGTGTGCTGACTCTATGACAAGATCAACTTCTGCTATCTTTCTACATCCGACTCCCTACACCGCATAGTAGCCAGCTATGTTTTCAACGCACAACTCCGGATGGGTGTCACACTCCGATGGAATATTTACTCGCTACTCTGCCTCTACAAATCATCTTCACAGTGACCTCCCATGCGACCTGATCGCATTTCTTTCGATTGTCCAACAATGCAATGTTGACTTCCTACCCGTAACTTGGCAACCTTCTCTCAATAATATCGGCGAAGGCGGCTCAGGGAAGATTAGCCAATCTTTAATCATCGCCGACATGCCTCTTGCGTTTAAGCGATTTCACTACTCCGGAGATTCAAACAATAATTACTTACCACTTATTTCAGAAGTGCTGATCTTGAGTCAACCTCCTATTCGGAATCACCCAAACATAATCAACCTTGAGGGAATTTGTTGGGAAATCAAGTCCGGAACGGGGAACGCCGTACCTGTACTGGTCTTTGAGAAAGCGGCGTGGGACCTCCATCAATTCATGAAGGTGGATGAAGGCATGGACATGACGATACAGGATCGTCTGAAAATCTGTGCCGACATCGGGAGTGCCATTATAAAATTGCATGCTTACGGTTTGTAACCCTAGTCGATTCCTACAAGATGTTGCTGTGCAGTTAATTTGGACGTCTAACATCGATACAGATATCATTCACGGGGATATCAAACCACACAATGTACTAGTGTTCAAACACGCGACTGGAAAGACTACAGTACAAGTAACTGATTTTGGCTATTCAGCTTTTGCCGCGAGTGAAGCTTTTGTCTCAGGTGGAGGAGGGAGAGTTTTTTTGCCGAAGTCTAGGCCATGGAATGCTCCTGAGCACCATTTTGGGGAGTTCACAGTTACCGAAGCCAAAAAGACCGATGTGTACTCTTTTGGTATGCTGTGTCTTTGGGTTTTGCTAGTGAGCACGCACATTCCACATATGACTCAAATTGTTTCGTTCGAGTCATCCAGTGGGCCACTCACACCACTTGAGCAGCTTAAAGCTGATGATAAACTGGAACGTATGGCATATAAACATATGGAATCATTGCCAGACTTCAATATTGAACATAGGAAACAGTTGCAAGAATTTTTCAGCATGGCACTTCAATGTAATCCCGAAAAGCGGGTCTCAAATCTTGGAAAACTGCTGCATCTTCTGAGAATGGAACCGTGAGTTTGACCACAGACCACGCGACAATAATGATTTTCTCTAATCAGTTCAGAGTTGAATTGCATCACATTACAGCAGCGCCGTATGACACAACGACGAAGCTCTCAAAGAATCCGACTTTCCGGGTACGTATTAATGATTGATTTTCACCCTCCTGTACTTTGCTGAGACTAGTTTTAGATTGCAGACAATCTGGCCGACTTCGTGGAAGCAGACTATCGTGTGCGAATACAAATTCGACAGAGCCTCGAAGATTGCTACTTGAAGAACAAAACTCAACCATTTGCTTCCAACATCGCATTCCAGGTTGCATTTTGTTACCAGATTGGGTTTGGAGCCAAATCAGATGACACAAAACGTTGTATATGGCTACACAATAGTATGCGACAGTTTGAGGATTTGAAGATCGAAAAGAAGCGGTACAACCTTCTAGATGGAAGAATAAGAGACTATGCCAACTCAAAGGACTGGAGAAGGTTAATATTGTTTACGAATATTCAATATCGGGATTAAACAACTTAGAGAACGCCCGGAGAGTATACGAAAGAGAGGTTGGCGATATGGAGCGAGAATTTGGGAAACTCCATTTCATACCGTTAAATTTATATCATACGCTGGGAGATCTCCTGGATGAATTGCAGGAATTTGAGAAATCAAAATCACTGCGAATGCTCATCAGAGATGAAATAGCAAAACACGGAGTTGGTCATCCATATTATATCCACTCAAACCTTAATGTCGTCAAATCTCACATAGAGCTGGGAGAATGGATGGACGCACAGCTATTGCAAGAGGAGCAGTGAAGTCAACCGTCCCGTCCGTCCGGGATCACTGCGGACGGGGACGGACGGCAAAGTCGCCGTCCGTCCAAAGGCCGGACGGAAACGGCGCCGTCTTTTTGAGGCAGGACGGGGACGGACGGCAATGACGGCCAACTAGCCGTCCCCGGCCGTCATCTACCGACATCCATGGATCTCCTGCATTGTACATTATAAAATCTCATAAAACTAGTTACATCTACTTTGACCTCGAAGCAAGATCATTCAGCATCTGCTCCATCTTGACCATGTCTGACTCTGTTGCTCCAAAGATTAAGCCATGTTTCACCCAGGATTTCAGACACTCAGCGACCTCAATGATATTATCACCCAAGCGATTTCGTAGGTCACTGATAAGCAACTTCGCACTACTAAATAGACGCTCTGGTTCATCTGACATTGCTGGAATACTCATCAGCTCAACACCCATTTCAGCAAGAAGTGTCTGGCGTGGATCATGCTCTGAGTGGGTGTATCTTCAACCTTTATATACACCTAATTCGCACCTACTCATGCTATAGCACTGTAGCTAGATACAAGTGTCACAGCACCCCTGGCATGGGTCCATGTATATCTGTTACCGCGCGGTCTCAGGGCTATTTTCGATGTCATCTAAATTCATACTGTAACCGCCCGATGTCGGCCAGGGACGGTGGATGACTGCCGGGGACGGCAAAGTCGCCGTCCCCGGCAAGTCCCCGGCCGT
>Ga0307515_10022258_pt1 | contig 11178 bp, 7 predicted proteins | sample 17_EM_MG_FD_194513 | JGI IMG/M metagenome (GOLD analysis project Ga0307515, IMG submission 194513) | Populus trichocarpa ectomycorrhiza microbial communities from riparian zone in the Pacific Northwest, United States - 17_EM | ecosystem: Host-associated > Plants > Roots > Unclassified | place... | reverse complement strand
ATAATTATAATTATAATAATGCAATTAAGAAAAAAATTTATGAAAGACATAAGGCGTGTGGCTCAAATTGTGAAAAAGAATAGAGACGAGGCCAAAGTGTAATTAAGAAGAAATGAGGCTATAAATACCTTATTTCTTCTCATTTGAAAACCGGCAACAGACACAAAAAAGGAGGGGAGATTTTCAAATTTTCTATCAAAATTTGAGAGAGAAACACCAAAACTTAGCAAACTTTACAAGTCTTAGACAAGTTGGTAGGAGAAAAACATCATTTAACAAGAGAAATTACAAAAAACAAGTGTGGGAATTATGAGGAGAAAATGAGTGGGTGGCCAACTACATGCAAGGAGTCGTAAATTCAAATTTACGAATTAAGCTTTAATTTGGTTGAAATTGTGCAATTTTCTTGAATTGAGAATTATGGTTGTTGATCATAATTTAGGGGGAATGCAAAATTGCCTAGAATTAGATCAATTAAAGTGTTGTAGGTTAGTTTTGATGTGAAATTATGTAAGGACAATAAGGAAAAAAATCAATGGAAAAAGGGCCAAAGGTGGCTGGCCACTAGGAGGGTAAATAAGAGAGGTATAACTTATGATTTTCCTTATTAAATTGTTTATGATGTGTTGTTGTAATGTGAATGATAACTAGAAAGGAAAATTATCACCTAAGAAGGAGAAGGAACCCTTAATTCCTTTGGAGTCAAGTTCGGCCAAGATAGGAATTAGTAGGGGGAGGGGGAGTTTTGAGATTTCATATGAAAATTATGAGTGAATTAGGTGTAGCAGAAAGATAACTAATAAAGAAAACAAGATAACTTAATGATATGAGAATTGTGTACATCGTTTTTGTAGGTCATGAAGGGTGGAAAGGAGTTTATGGGCTACATGTATGGTTTATGGCGTGTTTTGGGGATTGTTGCAAAATGTAGGAAATTGTAAATGCAAAAAACAATGTGCATTTTTTTTAAAGTTGTGCTAGATCACCTTACAAAACAAAAGAGAGGAAGAAGGGAAAAATTAGCGTAAACGACCTTGGGAGGTCATATTTAGGAAGGTTGGAGATGCATTTAATCTATTGATGAAAACTGGGTAGATTCGTCGCCTTGATTCCCAAGAGAATTCGGGCCTAAAGATTATAAAATTCAAGGAGGTTTTCTCATAGAAGTTGTAGCTTGAGATGTTAGCTTTCCAACGAGTCTAACCCCGCTTACTTTGGAGTTTTATAACTCTAGATAAAGATAAATATATGAGGAGAGGTTGAGCTGCCATCCCTGTTGGCAGATTCGACTAAATTAATAAAACAGAGAAACTTAGCCATGTTAAGGGTGGAATTTGGTTTCCTTCCCTTGTAAAATGTGTAGCATCATGTCTTGACTTCCGGAAAGAAATAAACTATATTTGAAATTGAATTTGTGATATTCATTATGATTTGATAATGAACCGTAATTCTAAAGGATGCAATGAGGATGTAAATGTAAAGAAAAAACAATTGTAAAAGAGGAATGAATGTTGTCACCATTATTGTTGTTATTTTGTGAAATGTGATTTGAGTAAGGAATAATGTGGTGTACTTGTGGATTCAGGAGGAACTGTAAGAGGGTTACAACAACAATAAGGGAGCGCGAGCCGAGCTTTTACAGTAGGTAGTTATTTTATATCTATACCATCCTTAAATAAGAGGAATCTTAGTAATCTATTTAATTTATGAACCTTGTGCTTATGAATGAATCTGAAAGGAGAAAAGATAAGAATGAAATGAATGGGGAATGCAAATCAAATTTGAATTATGAATCAAAGTTGGCAATGATGAATGATAGCAAGGAAATTTCATGAATAATCGCTTCTTGGATTTGATTAGCCGATCCCAAATAAGGGAGGCTAATGATGTTAGTAAGGTTTAATAACATCGGCATGACCATTATGGAAAATTGAGGAATATTGAACTTGATTAACTATTCGGGTTAAGAATAATTAATGATATCGATGGATAACGTCGGTATCGACAAACTCATGAAACTTGATTAGCTTTCCTGAGGTGAAAGCTAATGATGTCAAGAACTCTTGACATCGGCATTCCTGAAATTATTTCCAAAGTATTATGAAAAACTGATTAACTATTTTGGTTTTGAAATAGTTAATGGCATCAACTGACTATGTTGATGTCGGCATTACCAAAGATTTGATTAGTCGGTATCGACAAACTCATGAAACTTGATTAGCTTTCCTGAGGTGAAAGCTAATGATGTCAAGAACTCTTGACATCGGCATTCCTGAAATTATTTCCAAAGTATTATGAAAAACTGATTAACTATTTTGGTTTTGAAATAATTAATGGCATCAACCGACTATGTTGATGTTGGCATTACCAAAGATTTGATTAGTCAGTCTCGGTAAGGGCAACTAATGACACTGATGGAAATCATTAGTGTCGGCAATGGCCTCCCCAAATTTAGGAAGAAGTAGAACGATTGGTGTTTCCGAATGAAAAATAAGTGATAATATTTACAAATGGGAATGTTGAACGATTTTAGGAATGATGAATCTAGACGTAATAAAGGAAGATTAGATGAGAACAAGGAACTACGATTGCGTATCATTGAGTGTGTATATATGTGTGTGTGTGCGTGTATCGTGTGATTTTCTCTTCTCAGCTATATTTTTTTGTTTTTAATATAATTATTCTGAACATTATGTAATTTCAGGTCCATCACATTCATGCCAGAAGTAATGTCTTAGGTCCTTTAGTTTTCTTTTGTATGATCTAGGAATTAAATGAATACTAATGTATTTTGCCTTTAAGGAATTATATGACTTGAAATGTAATAGTACCCTTTTCATATTAAATGTCGGAATGTAAATTGTGCTATATTGTACTTGTAATCTTAATGTTTGTTCATTTCTGTTTATTTATGAATTAACGTATGCCTAATGTAAAAAAAAAATGAATATGTTAAATATTATACTAGTACCCATGATTAATTTGCTGTTGAGACTCAAAATGATTGTGACATGGTTGAGAAATGAGTATAAAATATGTGGAGGATAATTGTCGATAACTTGGGACCTCCCGGTATAGGGGAGACTCTGCCGAGATTTCTAGAAATTTCAGCAATTCTTAAATGAGTTTAGCAAAACAAAACAAAATTTCTCCACAATTTTCCTTTATATGATTGATATGTTTGATCCCGTTAACAGGAATGTTACAAAAAAACACTAAGATAAATTTCCTGAGACACTTTGAAAACCTCATTCATCAAACTTTTAAAAGTAGGTGGAGCATTAGTCAGCCTAAAAGGCATAACCAAAAACTCATAGTGGCCACTGTGTCCTAGAAGTTGTCTTGAGTTCTTCTCCAGGTGCCATTCTGATTTGGTGGTAACTAGACTTGAGATCAATCTTAAAAAACATAGTTGCTCCCATTAATTCTTCCACCATAAGAATAGGATACTTGTCCTTGATAGTAAGCTTGTTTAAAACTCTATAAACTACACATAGCCTTTAAGTTGAATCCTTCTTCTTAATAAGTGCCATTGGAGAAGTAAAAGGATTGTTGCTTGGTCTTATAATTCTAGTTTTTAACATTTCCATCACCATCTCCTCTAACACATCCTTCTATAGTCTTAAGTACCTATAAGGTATGAGATTCACTACTTAACTGCCTTATTTAAAAGGAATAACATGATTATGAACCCTAGTAGGTGGAAGTCCTTCAGGTTCCTAGAAAAAGTCCCGATAAGCCTCGAATATTGAAAGCAAGGTGGCATCACTGTGTTTATTAAAGGGAATCTTGGATGTCATATAGTTTATAATTAATCATCCTACTATAGAATCCTCACACTACATAAATAATGTTTTGCTTTTTGTTTGTGATTTCCTACCAAAGAACTCAGCTGTTCTTACTTGATGGCTTGAAACTTGACTGGATTTTCCCCCTTGAGTAATATCCTATACCTTTGTCAATCAAAAGACATCCAAAGATGTTTATAGTTGCATAAAATACCTCCCAACATTGACAACCTTTGAATACCTAACACCGTGTCACAATCTCTTAGCTCAATAATAAAGGCATCTGCCTCAAAACACACTCCTTACATTTTCCACTTGAGGCCCTTGCATACTGACTTGCAGATCATCTTCTCTCCATTAATAGCTTGCACTGTCAATAGCTTAATAGTTGTCAGCTTGCACTTCAGCTTAAGAGCTACAACAATATTAAGGAACTTGTGAGTACTTCCTGAATCCACTAGAATATACAAGGCCTGCTTTTCCACCTTTCCAATAACTTTCATGGTATGGAATCCCACAATTCCTTCCAGGACATCTAGAGAAATGTGAGGACTAACCTCACCTACCATAACCCCTTCTTCCCGATTCTCTTCGTCTACATCTTCCTCATCCTCTTCCACAATACTTAAGGAATACAACTTTTTATTCTTACATTTGTGATTAGGGACAAATTTTTCATCACACCAAAAACATAAACCCTTCAGCCTTCTCTCTTCAAACTCCTAATTTTTTTTTTATGGATTTAGTTGGTTTGATAAGGTTTTTATGGTTGGTACTTTGGGTAGGGTTCTTGGACCAATTTGTAAGGTAGGTTTTTGGTAAGTTATGTTGCACGTGTACAGCGTCGCGGTGATCATCCTTCCGGATCATGGTTATCGGGATAGAAGTGAGTGCAAAGGACAAGAAATTCTTGTCCTTTATCAGTAAAAAAGGAAAAGGGAGTCGCTACTTATTATTTTAGTCACTAGAAACGCTAACTAGTCTCATAGTCTGGATAAGGAGACTGATTGTGTATAGGGAGGACGCATCACCTCTAGTACACCTTATGTAAGGTAAGCTGCATTGTTTGCCTGTATGATATAAACTAAGATATTATTGTGTTTTCTGGTCGTTGGTCTGTTTGAGGTATAAAAAAAGTCATCCTCGGTAAGGAGATCCTTATCTTATCAGGTTAAAGCTTAAACACTTTAAGGCCCAAATTAGCGTCATAATTATTTTTCTAGATACAACTAATTCCTAATGTTTATTAATTTATTTAATTTAATACCATAAGTATACATTACATTTTAAAATTTATACCTCGAATATTAATTAAACAAATTAAGTTTTGTGATATTTTTGAAATTTTAGCTAAACTTTAAAGGATAATAATAAATTGGTTATGATATCTATTTTGTATTTTTAAAACATGATAAAAATGTATTTTTTTTAAAGTAATCATGAGAATTTTTTAGAAATTGGTCGTATGCAATTAAAACATTTGGGTTAATTTTTTTTTATCCTTTTTATCTTTTTTTTATCAGTCATTAACACAAAATAAAAAAAAAGGTAATAAAAAATATAACACATTTTTTTTACTATATTTACTCACACACCCTACAATCACATGTTTAAACACATCACAAACTCAAAATTTAAAAATAAAACACACATAAAAAATTTGTAAAATGAACATCCTAAAATTCCTAAAATAATATGGGGAAGTTGCCAGAATTGAGAATGGTGCTAAGAAGCCTCTAGAATTGCAGGAATAATGGTGGCGCGTGGGTCTCAAAGCTATTGTGTTTATGGGGGGTGCTTGGTGTTGTTAGTGGTGAGGATGAAAAAACTAGCGATGGCCAATAGTGGCGACAACTGCTGATGTGTGGTTGTCATTAATGGTTCGGTTGGCCATGGGGAGAAAGAACGACAAAGAGAAGGCTTTTTGTGTTTGTTTATTTATTGTGTGTGTTGGTCTAAAGTCATGGTTTTGGTGGAAGAAAAAGCTACTAGACTTAAGCAAAGATAATTATAGTCGTAGAGGACAATGAAGAAGGGAGATATGTGTTGGTTGGCCCCATGAGAGGAGGGGCTACTGTTTTTGGCTTAGTGTATTCCCTTTTTTTGTGAGTGGTAGCTAGATTGTAAAGATAGGGTTAGGGTTTCTTGTGTGTGTAAGGAGAGATTATGGGAACAACTTATTTGTTTTTTCTTTCTTTTATTTTTTGGTCTCCCCCCTTTTCATGTGTGAGATAACAACCTATTTATAAGTAAAATGATTTGTCTTTTTCCTCCCTATTGCTTGGTTTAAAAAACACTTTGATCTCTCATTTTCTTCCTTTGTATTTTGATCCCTTTATCCAAATATTTTTTATTTTTTATTTTTCTTATTGTTTTGTATTTTGATTTTTTGAAAAAGACAACGTCAACGTCGATTTGATGGAAAAAATCAACAATTTTAAAAATAGCACGTTAAAAGCTGAATGCGTTGAAAAAAAATTTGAATTCTTTTGAGAAGATATCGAAAATGACGCAAATACGTCATGAAGATATTTTTTTTATGTTTTTTGTATTTTGAAAATATTAAGAAACATCAAAGGGTCAAAATCTAGGTTATGAAAGGATATGAATTTACCAAATCAAGAAATAGTCAGCCCTTCTAAAATTTTGAGATATTCATAGATACCTTGGAGATTGATAAATCTTTAATAAAAGTTCTAGCAGTGAGGGTTTGAAATCACACTTAGAAGAAAAAAGATAGGGCTAAAAAGTGCATTATTAAATGGTTGAAGGCTGAAAAACACACTAAAAAAATGGATAGGGCTGAAAAGCACATTATTCGGTATGCAAGGGCTAGAAAGCACACTTGGAAGGAAAGAGAGAGCTAGAAAGCACACTATCTGGGAGACGAGGGCTCAAAAGCTCACTAAAAACAAAAAAAATAAGGCTTAAAGGCACACTATCTGGGAAATGAAGGCTCAAAAGCACACTATCTGGGAGATGAAGGCTCAAAGGTGCACTTAAGAGAAAAGAGATAGGACTCAAAGGCGCACGATCTAGGAGATAAGAGCTCAAAAGTGCATTTAAAGGGAAAACAATAGGGCTGAAAGGCATACTAATGGTAAGGTTTGATTTCTTGGTGTTTTCTAATTGTAGGGCTAACACTTGTCCTTCCTGGTGGCAAATTTGAATGGAGATTTCCTAATGACAAGGTTGAATGAAGATTTCCTTTCCTGATTTTTCCATGCTAGACTTCTTGTAATCCATTGGGAGACTTGCTAGGCTCAAAGCCTTGCTGGGTTTTCTTTGCTAGAATCTTGCTAGACTCTTCTTTTGCTGAAACCTTGCTTAGTCTTTAACTGTAGGGAGCCTTGCTAGGCTCAGAACCTTGCTAGGTCCTTTTTGATAGAGTCTTGCTAGACTCTTTTTTTGTCAAAACCTTGATGAGTTTTTAATTACTAGAGCCTTGCTAGGTTCTTTTTGTTGGAGTCTCGTTGGACTCTTTCTTGCTAAATCTTACTGAGTTTAGGATTATCTTGAGCCATGCTGGGTGTAAACCCCAGTAAAAAATAAATAAATCTAGGTTAAAAAGGGTAACTACTAATTGAAAAATGATAAATTAGGGAGAAAATCTTATAAATTGGGATGAACATTTTCAGGACATTAATTTAAAATTTGAAGAAGCTAAAGTAATAAAATAGAATGCGAAATATTAGTTAACGATAAATCATGAAAACTCCTTGACCAGGTAAAAATAATATTTTAAAGGAGGAAATTTTGTAAATTGGGTGATATTATGTGTAAAATTGAAGGAAATGTCAAATAAATCAATGCATGACCCTTTGCGTGAGAAACGTCGAATTTTAGTATAATTCCCGTGCACAATCGCGCTATTGGAATTGAAAGTGGTAAGAAACTCAAAGACATTTTTTATGATAATTATGAATAGGAATCTCCATAGAATTAGTCTATGACCAAGATGATTTAAGTAAATTATATGGTATGTAAAATTTGGATTTTCAGAGTGAAATTTTCAACTATCCAGTTTTAAAATATTGAAAGTATCTCCCAATCAGATTGTTGGATCGAGTTGAAATTTTACATGGGGTCTTAAGACATACATTTTTACCTTGGGTTAAAATTGGAGGTCGATTGGAGTTTGGAAAGGTCATGAAAATAAAGATACAGTATTGAGTTAGTGCAATAAACTGAAATTTAAGGGGGGGGATAAGTTGGGGTATAATACTAATTGACCCATAAAACCTAATGTAACTATGCTTGCTGCTACTGTTCATGTGGAACAACAGCTAAAAAGAGAGGAAAAGGCTTCTCTCTTGCCTCTCTTCAAAAATCATTTGAGAAATCTTTACAAATTATGAGATTGAAGCTTGCAAATAGGTTTGTAAGGAGAGAAATATATTTAGGATGAAATTAAGAAGCTTGGTTAAAGGAGAGAAACTTGAGGGACAAGTATGGGTGATGAAGAGGCTTCTCTCTTGCCTCTCTTCAAAAATCATTTGAGAAATCTTTACAAATTGTGAGATTGAAGCTTGCAAATAGGTTTGTGAGGAGAGAAACACATTTAGGATGAAATTAAGAAGCTTGGTTGGAGGAGAGAAACTTGAGGGACACGTATGGGTGATGAAGAGGAAGATCAATTGAAGAAAAAAATGGTAAGAACTCTTCAATTTAAACTCAAAATAATTGATAAAAGTGTACTTCCTTAGTTTTCCTCCTTGGTTTCATAGTTAGTAAATGATAATTGAAAAACCCTAATGTTGTGATTCTAGGGTTCTTGAAAATGTATAGGAAATGAGAGTTTATTTGAAAATGGAGTAATGATAATGGATGTTGTAATGCATGAAAACACTCAGTGTGCTTGTCGAATTTATGTCTTATGTAATTAAAATTCTGACAGTCTTATTAGCCAACTTCTAGTCGAAATTACAACTTGAAAAAAATGTAATTTAGTGTTGGTGTCTTTATAAAAATGGTAGGTATGAATGTTATCTTTTAAATGGAATTAGTCTTAACTTATTTGGAGTTGTATAACTCCAGATATGAGAAAAACACTGAGTAAAGGACCAGACCAACATAGTACTGGATAGATTTTGGGTGCTACTATAATTGTTAATTTTGAGCTTTAAAACGATGTAATTTGAAGCTGGTGTCTTATAAACATTGTGGGTATGTATGTTATCTTTCAAATGGAACTAATATCGACTTATTTAGAGTTGTATAACTTCATATATGAGAAAAACACCGAGTAAAGGTCCAAACCAACATAGTACTGGATAAATTTTAGGTGTTATGGTAATTGTTAATTATGAGTCTTAAAATGATGTAATTTGGAGCTGGTGTCTTTATAAAAGTTGTAGGTATGGATGTTATCTTTCAAATGAAATTATTCTCGACTTATATAGAGTTGTAAAACTCTCGATATGAGAAACACGTTGAGTAAGGGTTTAGACTGAAATAGTATCGGACAAACATCTCTCATGTGTGTGTGTGTGTATTCATCACACATATGTTTTAAGTAAATGGAAAATGAAAATAATATAAGATGAATTGTGAGAAGTGATGTGAAAGAATCAAATGGAGAAACAATTGAACTGGTGGGTGGCCGAAGGTTACTCGTGTATGTAATAGAGTTATTTGATATTGTGTTACTAAGGAGGATAAGAAAAGAATTGAGAAAATGTACAAGTTATAGAGGAAACTCTGTTGTAAATTTGGTAAACCAAAGAATCAATAATGGGATGTATTGTTAGACAGGTTGCACATATTTTTTTTTACTCCATTATACTCGGACATGATGAATAAAAATATGAAAGTTACATGGAAATTTCAATTTGAACTTGAAATTATTCATAAAAGTGTGTAGGAAATGAGAGTTTCTTTGAACATGGAGTAATGATAATGGATGTTGTGATGCATGAAAACACTTAGTCTGCTTGTCAAATTTATGTCTCATGTAATTAAAATTCTAACAGTCTTACTAGCCAACTTCTAGTTGAAATTACAACCTGAAAACAATGTAATTTGGAGTTGGTATCCGTATAAAATTTATAGGTATGAACGTTATCTTTTAAATGGAATTAGTCTAAATTTATTTGGAGTTGTATAACTCTAGATAAGAGAAAAACGTTGAGTAAAGGTCTAGACTGACATAGTAATGGACAAATTTAGGTGTTACTGTAATTGTTAATTTTGAGCCTTAAAACGATGTAATTTGGAGCTGGTGTCTTTATAAACATTGTAGCTATGGATGTTATCTTTCTAATGGATCTAGGATCGACTTATTTGGAGTTGTATAACTTCATATATGAGAAACACACTGAGTAAGGGTCCAGACTGATATAGTACTGGACATATTTCTTATGCTACTGTAATGAGCGAGTTTAAATATGTAGATTGCAAAACTAGGTGTTGTGTCCTTCATGAAAGTTAGCATGATGTATTATATTTCCATAGAGACAAACCATGCTCAAAAAAGAGTTTTGAAACTTTAGTTACGATTAAAACACCAAACAATGTTCGGGTTAGATGGACTAAACCAGCTAGGGCTAATCAATCTCTAATCTTTACTTGGAATTTGTTGTTGATTAAAGGTTCTAACACTTGGAATGATGTAGTAAAAATTGATGAAATGAACACTTAATGTTAATACTCGTGTTTTGGCTTATAGAAATTTAGATGGAAGAATCCTAGAATGTACATGTTGAACTTGATTGTGTACTACTTGGCAACATTATGGTGAACTTAATGAGGTTATGGAAACGAATATGATCCTTGAACATATTTAGTAGTACTTCATAATTGGAATGTGTAGAACACCTTATGCCACGTGATAATGAATGAGAATTTGATGTTGCCACATGAAGAACACAAAAATATGCTTGTTAGGGGAATGTGCATTACCTTCACTGTGTGAAGTGCGAACAAAGGCATCCAGGAGACTGCTCTATTTCACCAGGGCGATGATTTATATATAGAGGAGAGGGTCATAGATGGAGAAGCTGTTAGTATTTGGGGCAAGGATGTCGTTACTGCGGTGAAAGAGGCCATTATAAAAAGGAATGCCCTAACAAAAACATTGGGCAAGCACAGAGTATGCGGCAACCAACTTAAAGTTACCCACAGTCCATCACAGTTAATAGGTCGGTAAGGCCTTCCCAATCAGGAGCAAACTCCAGTCAATGGAGGCCAGGGGCACAAAATGATCGGACTCTAGGAAGAATCTTCCACCTGACACAGAAAGAAGTTAAGGTTGCATTCGATGCGTGATGTAACCATATTATTCGATAGTTTCACCCACATCTACCTAATGTTTTGTCCATGTTTTATATATAAAATGTCTTGATATTCTTTGTTTTATGTTTTGAAGGTACTTTTGGATGAAAGATGCAAA
>Ga0307515_10022257_pt1 | contig 11179 bp, 3 predicted proteins | sample 17_EM_MG_FD_194513 | JGI IMG/M metagenome (GOLD analysis project Ga0307515, IMG submission 194513) | Populus trichocarpa ectomycorrhiza microbial communities from riparian zone in the Pacific Northwest, United States - 17_EM | ecosystem: Host-associated > Plants > Roots > Unclassified | place... | reverse complement strand
ACTATACATATAAGTCATACTTTGATTTCATCAAACCAGATAACACCCTTAACATTTGTGGATAGTACTTTGGTTCACCATTTGTGTTCATTCATTTCAATGCCTATTTCATCATTTTTTTTTTTAAACTAATTTCATTAGTTCACCTCCATGCCTATTATATCAAATTCGGCCCTCTAATTTCGTGAACTCATTTTGACTCCTATGGTGTCATTAATGACGAATCAATAGTAATCTTCAATCCCATCATCTATTATACCAATTATGGCTCATCTATATTATTCTTCAATCTCAATATACTTTATGACCTTTTAACGCTTATCCATGTTATTTTTCAATCCCTATATTCTTTATATATTATTTTTCAATCTCATCATACTTTAGGCCTATTTATGGCTCATCTATATATTTATTTAATAACAGTATTTCATCATCTTTGGCTTTTTAATACCATTAACCATTTCAAAACAATTATAACGTCATTCATTGATTCAAAACATTTTTCATACCATCTTCAGCACATTAACATTACCCATCAATTCAAAATAAATATTCAATTAATTCTTTCAAAATCCACAATCCCCATTTATATGACCAACTAAATACTTTCTAATCTATTGGCCCTGCTTATACGGCTGGCTCATCTCATTTTAATCAATAGCCCATGTCTAAATAGTTGATTTAATTTCATATTATAGCCCCCTTTCAAATGGTTGGCTTCATTTAAGTTTTATAGCCTCTATCCAAATGACTGAAATCATTTGAATTTTATAGCTCCTATCCAAATGACTAGCTTCATTTAAATTTTATAGCCCCTATTCAAATGACTAGCTTTATATCATTTTCAACAATAACCTCCTCTCATGCAGTCGAATTAAAATCTTGTAGTATAAGGTCCACCTTTATGGTCAATTTACAATTCATATTTTTTTTTTGTTTCAATTTACATATTGGCTATCGTCATTATGATAAATCACAATTATATATTGATTACGACCATTGCAATTGAATACAATTACATATTGGTTGTTGTCATTATGGTCCATTATAATTTAAATATTAGTTATCGCTATTGTGGTCGATCACAATTACGTATTGATTACTACTATTGAAGTCAAATATAATTACATATTGATTATTATCATTATGATTGAATACGATTTTACATATTACTTTTCAACTTGGTAAGCATAATTTTTCATAATGTATAATTGTACAACATACATATGATTTTCATTGCATTTTACCATTACTAAAGTATTTTAAATAATTAAAGAGGCAATTAAGTGACCTTTACCTTGAGCTCCTACTTTACATACTCTTGAAAAGTTGAGTCCCACTCCAAACACTTCTTCTACAATTCCCAAATAATAACAATTAATGTTCGTTTAACTAAATACACTTCTAATTATTTGTTTAACTTTCAATTTAGCCCAACACATAATTATCAATTTCACATTCAAGAAGACAATTTAGCATATCTGTATTACTACTTTGAGTCCAAATGTATCATAACTATTTGATGAATGCTCATTAATCCAATTAAAATTCCAACCTTGAAGTTTCCATAATTCTATGATTTCATTAAATTTCTATACTCATAACAACCATTATTTAATATTCATACTACCAATTAAAACTCAACCATAAAAATCTTCATTAATCTCAACATTCCAATTAATATCCAAACACATTATAAACATTAATCAATATTATGATTTATAAATATTCATGCCATCAAAATATTCCTCACATTGGACTTCTATATTTTCAAGTTTTAATTTAATGTCCAATACATCACAAACCAATAATTAATATTCACATTATTAATTTAGGATTTTAACATAAAAATTTCATACTTTTACAATTCCAACCCGATGCTCAAATAGTCAAATATATTCAACATGCAAAATTTTCACACTTGTGTAATTTCATTTCTCATTTCTCATAGCTACACACGCAATAATCAACCCTACACCATTAACACTCAAAATCAAACATGAAAAATCATAACCACATAAATTAATCAAAAATCAATGTCAATTATTCAAAATTCTCAAAACTAAATTTCAGCCACTTCTAAGTAAAAATCTTTGGATGATCAAATTTCTTCAATTGTTTCTCACTTTATAAATTCTCAAACACTAATTAACCAAATATTTAGTCAATAAACATCTCAACCACAACAAACCTAGGATTCCACATCCCTTTATTAAAAAAAAAAAAACATGGTTATAAGTATGCAATCATGCAATAAATTACAAGTTTAAGCATGACATCTAAAACTAATATAATTTAATCACATTTTTCAAATCTTCTAAAATTTCCCATATGGCTAGCTACTATAGAGTTTCCATCACCATAATTGATTTCCAATTACTCAATTTCTCCAAAACATAACAATCATGTCTTATTTATCATAATTAGATTTACAATCATTTTCATATTTTCTCAAACAGATAATGTGCATTTAACTAACCCATCCGTTACATAAACACATACATACACAACTTTCCTAAAACATAACAAATCATGGTTCACACCTTCAAAAACTAATTTACAATTATCATGATCAAGTTTAAGCAACCTTAACATCATTAGAACATCAAAACTTACATAATTCCACTAACTTCTATACTTTTTTCCCCATAATTCACAGCCATAACCAATACCAAATAATTTATTATACACACCACCATCATCATACCAATCAAGTTTTTTTTTTTTAATACCAATACCAATACCAAATAATGTTAAAAAAAAAACATTATTCAAAATGCCAACAATCCATCCAATTTAGCCATTTTTCACAATTCCATCATGTAACAAAAAAAAAACTCTCAGAAATCCCTATTGAAATATTCAACACCAACCTCAATCATTCTTTAACATCATTGAAATGTCAAAACCAAAAAAACCTAAGTATACTTTCAATGAACCACGACAAACATGCAAACCACATCACTATCACTAATAAATTTAAATAATTTTCTGTTTCTATTTCAAATTCACAAAAACCCTAAAAACTTCAAAGATTTAGGGTTTTTTTTCTAGGTGTTAATTAGCCAAATTAAACCATTCCCATATTATTTTCATAACTTAACATCAATAAAATCATCCCAAATCAACATTTCAATACAAAAATATCATAAACCTTCTAAATTTGAGGATTTTCAATCCCTAAGCAAAACAAGAGTAAAAATGAAATTAATGGTAAAAGAACATCTTACCTTACTAATTAACCCAAAATCAATGTCATCACTTTTTTCCTCTAGGCAAACAAACTTCCAACTTTGCTCTCTCTCTCTCTCTCTTAAGTTTCTTTTTTAATTTGTTTGGGTTTTCATTAGTAGAACTCACTTAGGTTTCAATCTCCATGCCACCATGAATGAGAGATTTCGAAGAAAATTAAAGAGAAGAAGAAAAAGAAAACCCAAGCTTTGTTCCTCCTCCAAACCATCAATTCAAGCTTAAAAAGGGAGAGTAGATTTTGTTTTTATTTATGAAAATGTCACTCATTTATGTTTTCTGTTATATCCCTATCTGTCGGTATTTTTCATGTATATAAAAGTTTTATCATTTTGTTTAGATTCCGTACCAAAAAACTTTCACCCTAGCCATAATAAAATTTCTTTAAGTTTTATTATTTTTTAGTTATAAATTTGTTATTAAGCGCGGGTGTGCCCTACCATTAATATTTACACGCACAAATTTATTCTTTAATTTATGTAAGGCTTCTCATCCATTTGCTTAGAATTTTCACTTGTAATTACAAAAATTTTCTTTTAATAATTATTATTTTCTAGTTGGGGATTACCTGAACACTGGTTTAAGAATTTATACTTTCTAATGGAATCTTTGACAAAAATTTGTTTCTGATTAAAAAATACTTCTGAAATTAGATGCTTTGATTGCGTTATTCCAAATATTTATTAATTGCTTTCGTGTGCGGTATGTGATTGATTCTAGCTCTTTTAGTATGACATCATATATATATATATATATATATATGCATCTCTGCATGGTGAGCACGTGGCTGATTTTCAGACGTTATGGAATCCAAAACTTTTGCTGGTTATTATCAAGACAATGAAAAGAGCAAAAAAAACACCGGTGGATGGTGTTTTTGCTGCATCCAATTAACCCCGACCTAGGACGTATAGTTTAAGAATTGTGATTGTAATTATTTTTTATAATATTTTTTATTTAAAAATATATTAAAATAATATTTTTTTTATATTTTAAAAATTAGTTTTGATATCAGTACATCAAAATGATCTGAAAATATTAAAAAATATTAATTTAAAACAAAAAAAAATAAAAAAAATTTAATTTTTTTCAAAAACATCTTTAAAATGCAAAAGCTATTAGAGCTTTTGTCATTTATATATTATTGTTATTATTTGATACAATGTAGCTTTCTTCTTCTTTTTTTTTTTTAAAAAAAAAGGCTACAATCCCAACTAATTTTTAGTGAATGGAGATATATATTGACACCAAATTATAGAAAGAGTTAGATATGAATGATATTAGGATATTATTTTTTTATTGCGGTAGGAGTTGTTTTTAAAAGTGTTTTTCACTTAGAAATTTATTAAAATAATATATTTTTTATTTTTAAAAATTTATTTTTGATATCAACATATAAAAACAATCTAAGAACATAAAAAAATAATTAATTTTAAATAAAAAAATTAAGTTTTTATAAAATACTGATTGAGTTCAAACTAAGCTAAATCATGATCTTCTTGGTAATAAACAGTATAGTATTTGATTTGATTTGATCAAATTTTACAAATCATATCAATATTTGGTCAAATTTCCCTCGTTTGCATGTGTGCGTATGTTTCTTTGATTTAAAAAAAATAAAATCTGGTGTTGATTCTCCCCTTGTAAATATTCTTCTTACACTCGCACAGTGGTTTCTGGTACGAGTATAACACCCAAGACACAAATAGCTCCAAGAAGCCCTGGAATTGGCGCGCAATGAAGCCAAGACACCTATGTAGTGGTTCATTTCTGTCTCCCTCTTTAAAATTCAAAAAAACGACTAGTCCTGTCTTTGAGAAAGAAGAGAGAGAAGGGGGCGTTGTTTTTTTGTACATAGAAAGACGGAGTCCAAAAAACGCCATTGATTTCTCACGCAGTAATCAGAGCTTTTGCAACACCTGTTTTCTCTTCACCCTCCATTCGTCAGCCTTTTCTTGGCCACTCCCTAACCACCACCACCACCCACCCCCCTTTTTATCGCATTTTTATTCTTTTCCACCCTCCATACTCCACTGCTCTCTCTTTTCTCAATATGAACCCTAGCTAGCTACTAACCGAAGTATCTTAACTCTAGTTAATTCTACATCTACAAGACTACAAGACCATTATGTCACAGTAAGAGATCGATCCCTAAGAAGCAACCATGAATCCACTTTGCACATTTGTCACCATAACCACCTCAATGTACAGACTAAACCCTAACCCTACCTTGTTCAGTTTAGCGAATCTCACCAGCCAGGCCCATGTTACTTGTAATTATTGTTTCAATGTTTTGAAAATTAAATATAATAAAGATGGGTAATGGGAACGAAAGATCCGAGTGAGAGCATGAATGAAAGAAACACAAATGGCATAAAAACCAGGCAGCGAAATCAATACAAAAACCCTTACTGCTAAAAATAGAAAAAGACCCAGCTTTACTTTTTCTTGATGATCTCTTAATTTAAACACTCACGGCATACAAGAAAGTCAAGAAAACCCCCCATTTCGTGACTGCCGAGCGTCGATCACCGGTAGTTTCGATCTGCACAGCCACACAGTGAGAGAGGCAGTCACAGTCTCTCTCACTGAAATCTAGCTAAAGCACACCCTCACTATTCACTGGCTACTAGCACTCTTTTCCTTTTTATCTTTTTATAAAAACAAAATAGAAAATATAAAGAAAAAAAAAAACCTGTTAGCTAATGATGATGCACCAAGGGATGGTTCATGAGAAACCCGAGGCCTGTGCTTGGATGGCAGGTGGAGAAGGTGTCACTGAGGAGGGGGACAATAAGCAGACTCCCAATATTGAAGGGGGCTCGGATCTTGTTATTGACGGGTCGAACCGTGATCACCTTGCTGGTTCTATGGTGGGTTTTGAGATTAAAAGGAAGAAAAGGATGCCCAGACAGAGGAGATCATCTTCTACTATCAATCACCTTCTCTCTTTTTCTGCTAATGTTTCCTGCTCTACCACCACTACCTTGGACGTGCCTACCTTCTCTCTTCAGGACCCTTCTTCCCTCCCCGCACGTGTGAGAAGCTTATCCTTTTTATATATAGCTTAATATATATTGAATCAACTTAATTGTCATATGCCATTATCATAAATTGTGTTGGATTTACTACAACTTTTGACCTATTTGGACAACTTGATGTTGTGTTGCTCAAGGTAAGCTTATGCTAAGTGGTTCGTTTCTGTTCTTTCATCCATATTCGATTAAATTTTAATTGTTGTTGGAAATTGGTATCTCATTTTGTTTGACTGTGAACTAGCTATGATGTTTTTGCCCCCAAGACGTGCTTTTTTCAACAACTCCTGAACGGATTTGATATGTGATAGGGTTTGAGAATCTTGAGGCTAGTTATACGCTAGACACGAGTTTTCTCTTTAATATAAATAGAACTTCCCATTAAGAAAATAAAATTAGAATTGAAGAATTATTATAGGAAATAAAACTAGTTTGATTTTCTTGGTTGAAAGGGAAACCAAGATCTGTAAGTGATCTATTGATGTTTTATGCATTCCAATTATTTGCCTTCTCAAAATCATGGGGTGGTGTAGAAAATTGAAATAAAGTGACTGATATGTATCTGACTCCATAGAGCTGCTTCATGTATCTACTGCATAAGCAAAACAAGTGGCATGATTTTGGGGAATTCTGCGGCGGCCGGTGTTGTCGGAACTCTTAATTTATAGAACTGATAGGTTACTGAGCTGTTTCATTTATTCCGGCAGCATTTAAATTAACATTCATGGTCTCATAAGGTAAAATATCTTGCAAGCTAACTGTTCTTCTGCCATTAATTTGTTATCCTTAATATCTTCCGGTCGTTGGCGGAGTAATTCAGTCGAGATTCGTTTTCCCTAACTTCCAGTTTGAATTTGCTTGTCATTTATTTTGAATGCGGTACGTAGAGACCAAATGCATAAAGTGTTTGATGTTTTGCAATTTTGTCAATTGCAAGACACCGAGACACATGCATGGTGAAGCATTGCCACATGTATTTCCTTTATTAATCTTGCTTTGGTTTGAACTACTCACATGTTGGACAAATCATCCTTGTTGTTTACTTTGTATTTCTCAGTTGCAATTTAGATTGATAATGTGATGAATTTTCTTAAATTATTGACGACTCCAAATGATCTTATGCCATAGGCCATTGATCCAAGGAGACTGAGATTCCTTTTCCAAAAGGAACTTAAGAACAGTGATGTAAGCTCTCTGAGGAGAATCATACTCCCAAAGGTCTAATTAATACTGTATTCTGTATTTCCATTTCTCAAGATTCATATATTTTGGACTTTGTCTTTTCATTATCAATATATCTCCATTGTGCAACAATTTAATCTTTAATTAACTTTCTTTCCTGGTGGAACCTTTTTTTTATTCCGATGGCCCGATATTTCAGAAAGCAGCCGAGGCACACCTCCCTGCTCTTGAGTCCAAGGAGGGGATTTTTATCAGGATGGATGACTTAGATGGTCTACATGCTTGGAGCTTTAAGTACAGGTGCATGCAAGTTTCCATTCCCTTTAAATGACAGATTGACATCGTACATATATATATATATATAGTCCTTTGAACATGGAAGTGGTTGGTTGTGTGTAGAGCTTCAAACAAGTTTGATCAAAACATACTTGCTGGACTCGTGAATTTAACTTTACTTTTTGTAAGCAGGTACTGGCCTAATAACAATAGTCGAATGTATGTGCTTGAAAACACTGGTACAACCTCGATTGCCTTGTAAACTTCTCCTTTCAATTTGTTTTTCCATAGAGCGATAAATCACCAATCTTGTATCAAATTATCGCAGGGGACTTCGTTAGCGCTCATGGATTAGAGTTAGGAGACTTCATTATGGTATACCAAGATAATCAAAGTCAGAACTATGTATGCTGCTATTCTAAACCTTTAGATTGATGGTGAAATTACGATTAGAAAGCATTTTAGCTATTCTTGAATGCTAATAGCTACATGTTCTTGATGTTTTCTCAGGTCATCCAAGCTAAGAAGGCCTCGGACCAAAATGTATATACTGATATAGCTAGAAATGCTGTCAATGACTTCGTTGTTCACGATTATGAAGTTAGCAAACTCAGCTCCTTTTATGTGAACTATCCTGTGGTTGACAACACAGGCTTGTCGTTTATCTATGACACCACTGCCTTCTCAAATGACTCACCCCTTGATTTTTTGGGTGGATCAATGACTAATTTCTCAAGGATTGGGAATCTGGAAAGCTTCGGATCTGTCGAGAACTTGTTTCTGGATGACTTCTATTAGTTTTCTTTGTAAAAACGATAGGGTAGTGCATTTTGTTAAACAACAGAGCGTTACCTGAAATCAAGGATGACTTCATATGTTGTTCTAAGCAGTGCACTTCTTCCTGTATATGTAATAATAAAGATGGTAAGCAGTCTTGAACTTGACAGGTCCGAGTTGCACCGACAGCATTGCCATCTAGAATTATGATCAATGTGTGATAAGTTAGCTTTTGCTCCGGCTGTTCTTAGTTTCTAGCATTGTTAAAGCTTTTGTTCGTTACCAATCTAAGTGTTGTGCCTAGTTGAGTTGGAAAAAATAAGGTTAAGTAGATGTTTAAGAAACCATGGTTTTAAGAAATCAGTACTCTTAAAAGCTAAGATTTGGTGCCAAACCATGGCTTTGAAGACGCAATTCCAAACAGAATTGAAATTTTTAGGCTAACCATAGTAGAATTAAACAATTTCATTACTGTCTTGTTTACCAACCAAACAGCTAGCTCTGATCATCATCATGTCCGCGCCTACTCGCTACAAATCCTGCGCGAGAGGGGAATTTAGTAAAGGTTATGAACTGCTGCGAATTCGCAAACGGATCGTTTTTCTGTCTTCTCAGAAAATGAGGTTTGCGTTTTGCGACTGTAATAACGAGCCGTCAACAATAGAAGTTAAGTTCAATCTTCTGAATGTTCTCCGCCGTTACATGTTACGGCCTGGTGTCGGGTCGAATTCGAATTTACAAGATGCATCTACCAGAGTTCCGAAACATGGTCTCAAGTAGAACTGTTGAAGCTCCTTGTTCGTTTAATGAGGATACTTTTCCTCGTGAGAAATCGGTGGAGACGTTGATTTCCATGGGAGTCCCACTAACCAAACAAACAGAGATAATTAGCAGCGATTGTGTCAGAAAAGCGTCGTCTGCTCACAAGGGGTTGCCTTGGGAGCGTCGTAGCTCAATTTTAATCAATTAACTTTTTAATTTATTTTTATAGGATTTAAAATATAAAATTAAAAAATCAAAAAACCATTTTGATGAAAAATATGATTTGTCAACTTGCGTGAAAATTAGAAACTATAATGTGTTTTTATCATTCTATCATTATCTTCAAGATAATTCTTGTGTTCAAGATAATGATAGTTGTCCGCTTTCAAATTTGATTCTTAATCAAATTTGAACTTCAAAAAAGAGAATATTGAGTTTGATTGAAACTTTATTTCTCACACACAAAGGGACTCTGACACTATAAATACAGATCTCAATATATGTAAAAAAAGAGAAAAGAAAAATAGCAGAAAAACTGGAGAAAAACAAAAGGAGAGAAAACAGAGGAGAACCTATTAATAAACAAACACAAGCAGAGTTAGGAGAGACCGAACAGAAAAGAGAGAGGAGAAGTTGAAAGGAGGAGGAAGAAGAGAGAATTCTTCGGGAGTGCTCGAACTGTTATTGTCGCCTTCGTCATCGCGAGGTAAAGTCTTCCTTTTCTCTTTGTTTCTGCATATTTGTTGCAAAAGAAGAAAACAGTGCGAAGGTAATTTAATTACCTTCGCACTATGCAGCGCACGCGTGCCTGTTGCCTAGCCGGGTCACTAGCTTGGGCCAGTGACCAGGCCGGGCCGGCTGGGCTTGACCCAACCCTAAAAAAAGAGAGTGGGCCGGGCCCAAATTGTGTTTGCTAAGGATGTGTTTGGCAAAACACACCCTTATGCCTTAGCCATAACTTTTACGGTCATTCTAGTTTGATGTTTGGTCAAACGAGCCCCTTTTTTATATCAGAAAATTCCAAAAATATTTAGAGGTCTTCGTTGATTTATTTGTGGGTCCCTCGCACTTTATTTTATTTTTTTTCTTAGTGTTTGTATTTGTTTTTAGCTATGTGCTCAATCTGTGGACTATTACTGTTAAATACAAAGATGTCGTGCAAGATTTTTTTTATTTCCATTTAAAAAGGGCCAATAATAATAAAGGATAAACAAGAAAAATGGCATAGAAAATTTCTTCTTCAAATTCATATTTTTGCGAAAATATTCACTGACGCCAGAGTCAGGAGTATCGTATTTTTTGGATTTGCGCGATATTTACCAATGCCAGAGTTGGAAATATTTGTAGGAATTGTTCACTAACGCTAGAGTCAGGAACATGAAAGGAAGGATATAAAAGGAAAAAGAGAACAAATTCTTAGCAATTTTAGACAAAACCAGCAATGCAGCCTGCCTTAGGGAGGATGCTTAAGGGGTGATAGCATCTTCCCTTTTACGTAACTAGTCCCGTACCATAGAATCTTTGTTAACCAGTTTAGGGTTCCTAGTGACCATAATACTAGGTGGCGACTTCTTGAACAAGATATTTTTCCCTAAAAGAACAAGATGTCAGATATCTATTCTTTTTCCATATCGAGAGATTATTTTTAATCGGTCACCGTGATGTCCGGGTGTGATAGAATGACGACTCCACTGAGGACCTTAGGACTAAGCTTTGCTATTTGTTTTTTTATTGCTAAACAATATTTGTCGTATTGTTTTCTTTATTATTACTATGTTGTGTTTATCAAAGTTTTATTTTTATTTATTTTTATTTTTTATTTTTTTCTCTTTTTATTGTTTTAGCATGCATAGTTATTCATGTTTATCTTGCATATTTATTGGATATGGATCTAAGGC
>Ga0307515_10022256_pt1 | contig 11179 bp, 5 predicted proteins | sample 17_EM_MG_FD_194513 | JGI IMG/M metagenome (GOLD analysis project Ga0307515, IMG submission 194513) | Populus trichocarpa ectomycorrhiza microbial communities from riparian zone in the Pacific Northwest, United States - 17_EM | ecosystem: Host-associated > Plants > Roots > Unclassified | place... | reverse complement strand
CTTCTTTTACCTTTCTTATCGTTTTTTTTTTTTGCAGAACAGAATTGGAGCAGATATTATTATGGCTCTTGACGATGTAGTAAAAACCACCATTACTGGTCCACGGATTGAGGAGGCCATGTATCGCACTCTTCGATGGATAGACAGATGTATAGCAGGTAATTTCATTTAATGCTAAATGCCACTAAAGAAATTTGGATGCAAATTAAAACGAACCATATGTCTAATTTGACATCTCATTAACTCAAGCTTAAACCAAACATTCTCTGCAATACAAGTATGACCAACCTATGGTTGTTTTGTTGGAAGAGAGTCAGCCTTATTTTAACTTCCAGGTTAGTTTAACTAGTCAAAGATGCTCTTTTTGAAGGGCTAGTTTAATAATCTTGAATTTATTAGATTATAGTGCCAGGTCCTTTGATTGGTAAAAGTGAAAATGAGACTTAAACAGCCCTATCCTCCCCCTTTACAATTTTATTAAAGCCCTTAGGCCAACAGATCAGCTTCCTGTTTTCCTGAATGCTTGGTCTTCCAATCGTAACTTCCAGATGATCTCCATTGACCACCCCTTCTTTTTTCCATCTCACTATTAATGGTTTTGATTGATTTTCTGATCTGCATTGGTTTCTCCAAACAGCTCACAAGAAACCAAATGAGCAAAATTTATTTGGTATTGTTCAAGGTGGTTTGGATCCTGTACTAAGGTGAATTTACTTAAACTGCACTCTTCTTTTATTACCTTATTGCTTGATGTGTATTTAATTTTTTTGTTGTTGCTGTTATCACTTACCAATTGTCTGTCTAACCAAATAATCAGGGATATATGTGTTAGAGGCTTGGTGGAGCGGAATTTACCTGGGTATGTTCTTTTATTCTTTTGTAGGAGTTTATTCTGCAATTAAAGATTATGCAGACAGAATTTACTGATCTAATATCTCCATCCATTCTGGGCCTTCCTTTCTATTGCTACAGCCCTCGAGCTTGATCATTGTTTTATAGCACATGGCAACAAAGTTCAAGTGATTCCTTAGTAGATTGCATTGCAGAAAAGATAAAGCTAGGCAAATAGACGAAATGTTGTTTTCTAACATACTGCCACATAGCTTTAAATGTCAAGTTTTATCCGTTATTACTTACTACGTTAAGTAGCACCATTTTACAGACTCAGCTCTTAGTTTCTTAAATGTAGTTACTTGCCATTGTCAAATTCATCTGATTCTCTAATCATAGAATAAAAAGATATGCTCTTCTAAGCCTAAATTTCTGTGAGATAGAGCAACATGTTGTTTGTTCAGTTTCAGACCTCCTGTTACTTCATGCTTATCATTATGTCGTCACTTGTAGATGAACTTTCCTTTTCTCGTTCTTATTTAACTTCAATTTATGTTCTGATATTATTTTATAGTGATCAATCAACCTTTTTGACTGAGTTTACTTCTGTGACAGCTATGCTATTGGTGGTCTTGCAGGCGGTGAGGATAAAGATTCATTTTGGCGAGTTGTTGCTCAGTGCACTGCTTTGTTACCTGAAGATAAACCACGATATGTGATGGTAAAACCAGCTTTTGTCATTTTATCTTACATCATTTAAACTTGGTTGGTCAATGAATTGTTAGCTGCTTTGCTTTTCTAATTTGTCTATCATTAATACTTACCTGCATTATATTTCAGGGTGTTGGTTATCCACTGGACATTGTAGTTTGCAGTGCTTTAGGTGCTGACTTGTATGACTGTGTTTATCCCACTCGCACTGCTCGTTTTGGCACAGCTCTCGTACCAGAGGTGATGTTTTCTTGTTTTATCTTCTTAAAATATGTGAAGTGAACTTCAAAAAAACTGTGGAGACTAAATCTTCATATTGTTCAAGATGCTGCTGCTTTCATGTACTTTAAACCATATATTTTTATAGACTTGTTTTGTTATGGTTTCTTGCTTCAACCAAATAGTTTTTTCTATTTTCTTTTGGAACTAGATTTTCCTGTCATTCAGTTATATACAGGTGATTCTGGATTAATGGGTTTGAGCATCATTTGAGTTGTGTTAATCTTTGCCCTTTCTTCATCTATCCGTGGAGGCTTGTAGCTGAACCACATAAAATTTGTTTGAGCGTTTTGTTCATCTAGATTCTTCCAAATTCTCTTGTTTTTGTTAGACCATTGTGGTGGATTTTGTTCAGCCTAGTTTTTTGAAACAAATGTAAATTGCATCTGTGTACTCTTCATGCTTTGGAGTAATATGTATCTTGCAGCTTTTTATGCAAAAATTGTTTGACTAGGGAAATGACTTCGTGTTACGACATTATGAACTTTAAATAAACATTTACTATGGACTTACTTTAATGAATCTTTTGCAGTAAATGTCGGATCTAATAAATTTAAAATTAATCCCATTTTATTGAAGCTTCTGACTTCGAAGTACTTCATGCAGGGAGTGCTGAAACTTAAACACAAAGCAATGGCCGAGGATACTCGTCCCATTGATCCAACGTGTTCTTGCATGGTATTCGAGTCATGGAACACTCATTGTCTTGAGCTGCTAGTTTAATAAATTGCTGTTACAGTATAATCTTCATTGATCTTTGTCTTCCCCTGCAGGTTTGTAAGAATTATACAAGGGCATACATCCATTGTCTTGTTACAAAAGATGCTATGGGATCGCAGCTTCTATCATATCACAATTTGCATTACATGTTGCAGGTGCGAACAAAAATAATAGTTTCTTTCTGTGAGTTTTGCTCTATCTTGTAATTGATAGTAAGATTTCTTTAAAATTGCAGCTTAGCAGAGATCTACACTCTTCAATCATTGAAGAAAGATTTCCAGAGTATGTGTGCCCTGTGCCAACAGAGTGCTTTAAAAATTATAATTTCATTATTTAATTTACGGAAGCACTTCATGCTATGGATTTGACCTTCTGTTCTATATGTTTGATACAAACTGATTTTTTATGCTCTGCCTTCTCTCTTTGCAGTTTTGTCCGTGGATTCCTGCAGAAAATGGTAATTGCTGTGTGTGAATGTTCTAGAAAAGAGAGAGGGATTAGTTGATAACTTTTAGCTGCACATTAATGATCGAAGGTTTTCTCTATGGTGTCCATGGTGAATTTGATTCATATAAAATCCATAGATATTGGATACGTGATTTTTGCTTTTGACAATTTCTGGTCAAGTTAAGCTAGTCTCTGTTTTACTCACTATTTTACTTTGGTTTCTTATTTTTGGCAAAGGCAAATACGCAAAAGCCATTATTGGGGTGCCCAATTATTTTTTTCCTTTTTCACTTGATATCATCTGCTGCTTGATGCGCCACGCAAGTTTCTTACATATGCAAGTGTCAAAGCTACCATTTTGGGCTCTGGTTCTGCCAGTAAAGTAGTGGAGTCAGGTCATAATTTTGTATCTTATGTATTGAAGACACAGCATGAAATTTATTAACGTATGACCTTTACTCCCTATATGGTTGTTGTTTTGTAGTTTCCTAAAGGTGATGTCCCTGAATGGGTCTGCAATGCCATGGAGGTCGCTGGAATCAAAATATCTTCCTGCTGTGCTCCATTTTTGTCCTCCCATGATTCAGAACTAGAAAAGGATGCACCAACCAAGAAATTTGATGACAATGAGACAGCATTTGATTACAAGTATACACCGATCAAATTTATTGATGAGATAGCATTTAGCAATAAGAATAACAAGAAGCAAGAACTTTGATGCAGGACTTGGAAAATTTTGTTTCCTAATGAGAGATCAACATTATAAACTTTAATTTATAGGTAAAAACACAGGGCAATGTGAATTTTGTATCTCATACACCGCTTATAAATTGTACTCGTTTTGGAGATTTGTTCATTTTGCCATTTATGGTTTGTCGATCAGTTGATTTTTATGCACATTGCAAATTCGCAACACATTTTGTTTTCATTTTATTTCTTTTAAATATGCCTTATACAGTTTGATAAGGATGGATTTGCAGATCTGTCTTTTACCATTTGTTGTAGATTTAATTTCATGAACTTGAAATTGAGATTGTTTTGCTGTGTGAATTTGAGGAAGCTGTAATCAGTAGATAGATCCTGAGTTATCAGCTGTTTGCGGAATTTGCTTTGGAAAAAGAATCTGATTGCTCAAACGTCAGAGACATAGCTTGCTTTTATTGTTTTCCTTGTTAAACAGATATAATTGTGATGAAGGATATAATGAAGCATGGCTGTGAATCTGAGGAGTCTGGGAGGCAGTATCAATGCAAATCATGCCAGGAGAGGCTTCTACGAAAGGGGCAAGAAAAGTTAAATGGAGAGAGTAACAGCAGAGCTGTTTTGGTTATTCGCGGTGAATAATTCAGGAATCGTCGTTGGTCTTATTTTATGGGCATCGTGAAGCTTATACAATGAAAGACAGGCAATCCGAGATAAACGTTGTCGGGTCATGTATATTTTGGCATAGATAGATGCCTTTTTTCCTATATGACTAACTGCTCAATCTTGTATTGGAAGCTGGCATCAATGAGCCATCAGTCGTACCAACCTTTTGAACAGTGACTTCCAACAAATCCTCCAATCTTCAGCACGAAAAAATTCCAGGAAATATTCCATTTTCAAACTCTCGTTGTATTAGAATAATATATAATTATCCATAAATAATTGATAGAATGATCGTAAACAAGTTTTAATCTTTTTAAAAATATAGCATAATTTTTAGTAGCAGCACTTTTGTTTTAAATAAAAAGCAGCTACGAGTGATTAACGGTAACCCAAACTTTGTAAGCACAGCCTCAATACCCAAGAAATAGTGTAATGTACTAAGATCACGTACACTGAACTTAGAACCCAAAGAATGCAATAAAGCAGTGATAGATGGAGAATCATTACCAGTAACAATGATGTCGTCAACATAAACCAAAATATAAACCTTGATATCACCACGAACATAAATGAACAAGGAAATGTATGTATTTATCCAACAAAGCCATGCTCTGAAAAAATAAACTCAAACGTTGAAACCAAGCACGTGAAGATTGTTTTAAACCATACAAGGACTTCTGAAGTTTTCCGACAAAACCTGGATTCTCCACATCTCTGAACTCTTGGGATTGCTCCGTGAAAACAGTTTCAGTTAAAGACCTATTGAGGAAATCGTTATGGACATCTAATCTAACTGCTTGATTGACCAATCATTAGTCATAGTGTAATGGATAGGACAATCCAAATTGTTGCTAGCTTAACGACTGGACTAAACGTTTTCTCATAATCGACCCCTTCTCGTTGATGAGACCTCTTTGCTACCAACTTTGCTCTATATCTCTCTAGACTTTCATCAACTTTGGTTTTAACTTTATAAACCCACTTACACTCGATAACATGCAACTCGGGTGTTCTCAGAACCAAGGACTTGGTATCGTTGCGTTGTAACGCTCCAATCTCTTCATACATGGCTGCTCGCCACTAAGGAGACTTATTGGCTTCTGCATAAGAGCGAGCTCTATAGGTTTCGTTGTGCTTGGCATGGCAACCATGGCTGTGGATTTAAATGTGGTTTGTTAGGTCGAGGTCTGATCAAAACCATGGGGTGTGTCTTGTCTAGATTTTGTGGTGGTTGTAAAGGTTTACCAGAAGCAATATCGTACTTAGAAAAAATCAACAAACAATTGTAAACCTTCGGTGTTAGCTACAAGAGAGGAAATTCCCCCGGTGGAGAATTGGAGTGGATTGGTTGGATAATAGGCTGGAACTGGTAGATATTACATGGGCTGGGGAAGTTGGGCTGGAGTGCTGGGAGTTATATTGTGATGCTGGGTTTGTTAAAGATTCCACTGAGTGTTGTGATTGGGTATCGGGCTGGCTGGAGAAGGTGACAAAACTGGACTAGAAATTGGGCTACAAGCCTACAAGTTTCTAGATTTGAAACTACTGCAGAAGAATGCGTGCATTTTTGCCATCGTTAAACAAACCTGTATCAACAATGTCAATGTACCTATGATGATGCTAAATGATAGGGACATTAGCACTTTTTAATTCATTCACGCTTAAAGGTTTCCATTCCTGCAGTGTGGCACTATTGCTCTTCCACTGCAGCATGCCAAGTGATTCCTGTTATATATGCTGCTGTGATATCACCTCCAGTAGAGTAGGATTGCTCGGCCACAGGATAACAGGACATGTTTCTGTGATCAAATAATGATCATTTCACCGTTATCATAGGCCAGAACCAATTATAGATTATGAACAGACATAGGAAGAATAAAAGGAGAGAAGAAACCACCTAGGTGGTGGCACAATGGTAAAAGTTTGGGATCAAAAGGTTTGCTTCCTCTGTAATCTCAAGTTCGAGCCATGTGGTTGCTCATATGATGGTCACTGGAGACTTATATGGTCGTTAACTTCAGGGCCCGTGGGATTAGTCGAGGTGCGCGCAAGCTGGCCCGGACACCCACGTTAAACTAAAAAAAAAAAAGAGAAGAAAAACTAGTTATGAACATACAGGTGATTTATGTACCATAGGGAAATGTTTGGTTCGGTTTCAACTAAAGCTTCTAGCAGCTACCCGGTGTAAGAATAAGAATATTATTATTACAGTATGATCAAGAAATTCCATTCTCTTCACCATCTCGAGAAAGAATTGAACCTCTAGTTTGACGTTGCTCATGACTATTGCTAGATTTGATTGTAATAGCGCGCTGAAGTTCCATCAAGATCATCAAATCTAGTGTTTATAATTAAAATTGCTCAAAAGTTAGTTTGAGTCATCGATGATCTCACGTTTATGCTTTATAGAGCTAGGCTTGATTGAACATGCATGAATAAAATATTCAAGTCATATTGTTTCTATTTTCAACATATTTTGGCATAAACTTTAACATTTACAATAATATTTTGAAGAAATTGAATTGTGCACCATGTACCCATATATATCCCCTTCTCTTTTTTTTTTCTCCAAGAATTTATATGATTTTGTCTTTGCATGGAAGTTGTAATTATTTAAAAGTGTAATATTACATGAAAATTATAACTTATTTGATTTTACTTATTACATTTTATCTTGTAGAAAAAACATACATTTCCCCATAAACATGAATCAATTGTTCATGATATTTGGGAAGATAAGGCTAGGATTGTCTTGAATCGATAATTGACACGAGCTCACAAGAAATTCATGTCATATAAAAACACTAGAAATGTAATTATGGACTATATATTTTGATAAAGATCCTACTTGGATATACAATAATTACTAGAATCAAATGTTCTAAGATATTTGATCCATCCTTGAATTCCAAAAGAAATCAAAATCTATAAAGAGAAATCAGTTAACTGAAACGAATAACAAAATAAACACCCATTCTAGAAGTACAATGTCATTTGCATCGTATTGAGCTAGCATGGTAATGATTTTTTTGTTTTGTTTTGTTTTGTTTAAGATAATGAATTTAAAATTTTTATAATTATCTTTTCTATTTTTTGTTAATGTTGATAGCAATAAAAAATGAGTGGTAAAGAACTTTCATGGAGTAATATGTTTTTAACGTTGCATTAGAGTGTCAAGTAATCTGGTACCTTCATAGACAACAAGTATAAAAAAAGTAGAACTAATGGTACTTTTATTTTTTTTATATAATTTAAATAATATTTAACATTAAATGAATTTATTATCCCATGTAATTTTTTATAAGAAATTTATAGAAATAAAATGATTTCAAAGTATAGAACTCATTAGAAAAATCATCCTTCATTTGATGGAGCAACTTGGTGTGCGACTTTAGAGGAATTATAAAAGGGTAAGATATATGGTGCATCCAGTATGTCAAAGTCTATAGTTAGTACAAGTTCTTCATCACATTCCTACTTGGTGAAGTCATCATATCCTATTTCATATTATCAGGCATTATAAAAGGAGATAAAAAAAGAAAAAAATTGACGATCATATTTCAAAGCTAAAACGGGAGATGACTTCCATAAAATAATATCTTAGAAACAACTTTAGATACCATGGTGGGACATCAAATATGAGCTAGGGTATGTCGCACCCATGGCTCCATTGAATCCACCACATGTTGCCTCACCGATACCACCACGTATTGCTCCACAAATAATAACACTCACACGTCTCCACCAGTATATCAACATAGGTCTTGACCACTATATCAAATTCCACCTTACGTTGATCCATAATATCCTAGTTTGTTTCCATTACAAGCATCATGATTATATTTTTTTTATTGTATCGTGATTTATTTGCACTAATATAAGTTTAACTTAATTTTAAATTGTATTTTGGATTTTAAATTTTAAATTTTAAAGTAGTTTTAAATATTAATGCATGTTGTTTATACATGTTCTAATGCTTTCAAAATATCCATGAATAATTAATAAATTAATAAAAAAAAAGTACAAAATTCATATAACCAGCAACCGTAAATTTGTATATGATGTTTTTTATTGGTGATTTCATTGTTAATTTTTTTTAGCAATGCATCTTAGTTTTATTTGCAACAGATTAGATTGTTGCTAGTAGTTCTATTTATTTTTTTTTTGACAGTGAGAGATCTGCCGTGTTTACTTTTTAAGTGTTTATCTTTCTTTTTCTCATAATAATTACTGAAAAACACCGAAAACAAAATTATTGGCACATGGCTTGGAGATTTTTGCGTAATGATGTGTTGATTAAGAAGTGAAGTCAAGGGGACAGACGTGGTAAAGACGACTAAACCTATTTTAGAGGCCATATTAGCTGCAAATTTATTTATATGATTACATAAATAATACTACTACTTTATCGTATAATTTGCAGCAATTACAGGGATGTGACAGCACTAGAAAAACACAAATAAAGATTAGAAAAAAAAAAAACATGATTTCGAGTCAATTTCAAATCACATTCACATGTCACAGATAAACTGTATATAACAAGTGTGAGAGGTGAAGCAGGTTCACTGCCTCTTGGAGTTGCATCTCCTTTTCTTTAACATGATTAGACAATGATTAGCTAGAGATATGCTTTTGATTGCTATTCTTCTTTCCACAGTTCTGTCTACTTGATCAAAAGCTTCTATTTTCTTCGGTTAGGCTACAGAGTTCTCCTTTGCATCTTATCCCTTTAATTGAGAGCTTGGAGATTGAGCAAAACTAGAGAGATTCGAGGAGGGGCGCCCCTTCACCGTAAGCTAATTACCTGCTCTGTCTCTTTCTTGCTTTCAGCTATGAAGCGGTTCAATTCCTCAGATCCCCTGGCTGCTTTCATCTCCATTTCTTCTTCAAAAGGTAAACAAAACTCCACGTTAAGTCAATTTACCTGTTTTATTCACGCTTGCCCACATGTTCAAGTTTGTTTTTAATGGTTTTCGCTCTATGGGCTACCAAATGATGCCTTGGTTCTGTACAACTTTTGAGTTTTTTTTTCTCTGTCCTGTTAATATCACTAACATCTGCTATTAGTGACCTCGCTAATTCAGAAGAGAGGACTCAAAAGACCAATCAAGGCTACAGTAGAGATTTTCAATCAATGCTGGATAGTCTTGAAGAAGAAGACTACTCTGAAGCAGCCAGCCATGTAGGTGAGAAGAAACGAAGGTTGAACTTGCATCAAGTTAAGGCCCTGGAGAAGAATTTTGAGGTAGAAAACAAGCTTGAGCCAGAGAGAAAGCTGAAATTAGCTGGAGAATTAGGCCTGCAGCCACGACAAGTAGCTATTTGGTTCCAAAACCGTCGTGCCCGTTGGAAGACCAAGCAATTGGAGAGAGATTATGGCACTCTTAAGGCTAATTATGAAGCTTTAAAACTTGATTACTGTAATCTTGAACAGAAGAATGAAGTCTTGGCACAAAAGGTATTGCCTCCAGATTTGCTAATAGGCTGAGTTGGTTGGTTTTTATTCGCTGGATAATTTAGTTATTAGTTACGTTCTTTGTTGCTTGAAATTCAGGTAAAAGAATTGAAAGCAAAGTTGAGTGAAGAAAACGTTGATAGCAGTCACTCTGTTAAAGAAGAGCACCGCGTTTCAGAGTCAGACAACAACGCCTCAGTGCACAGTAAGAACCGTGATTTCAGTGAAAAAAACAATTCAAGTGCGATCACCAAAGACCACAGCAATATTTCCTCTTCGCATGAACTGATGAACTTGTTTCAGCTGTCTGATTCAAGAGTTATTTTGGGGAATATATATCAAGTATATCAACCCCATCTTATGAAACCGGAAGAGCAGAGCTTGTTTAGCACTGAGGAATCTTGTAATTTCTTTTCAGTTGATCAAGCCCCCACTCTTCATTGCTATTTTCCTGAGCACTAAAGTTGGTGTAGTTTTAAAAAGGTTCAAGTCTGCCTTCGCAAATTCTCGTTGTTTTTTAGGACTTCACTTTATGTTCTCTTCCACTGGATTTGGTGTGAATAACCATATCACAGCAACCAATGCTATTGAAGTTGCCAGGTCTTCATCTGTCAGAAATCAGCCAAAGCAATTTAAATCGCTAATAAGTAAACTCTTGATTTAGCTGTTGCATACTGCATGCCCCCACACAATAATTGGGTGCAGAAGATCTGGCATCAACCATTCTTGTGTCATTCGCTCTCTCTTGCATTCACTATCTTTTTTTATTACGAGAGTGACTAGCGGGTCAGCTGGGAAACTTTTTATCTAGACATGATTTCTGTCGTTGCTGTATGCTCTGAAAATTGAAGCCCTCTCCTCTTATTTAGTTACGAGGTGTGGTAATTTTTAAAAGTATTTTTTTATATATTTATCAACATTCCTGTTGATATATATATATATATATCAACATTTTAAAATCATCAAAAAATACTAGAAAAAGAAAAATATTGATGTAATATTTTTTTAAAATAAAATATAGTTTTAAAATATACATAAAAATAAAAGTCACTACCCTTTCAAAAACACCCAATTTCAATCAACCAAATTATCCTTTCTGTAGGGTATTAAAGATTTTGATTATTTATAAGCAACTTTTGTGGCTGAAAACTTAAGTTACATGTTGCATAAAAGATCCAGAAAATAAAAGTAAAAGCACATAGTGAATTGGATTATTTTTTTTAAATTAGTACAATAATTTAAATTTTTTAATAAAATAACATTATTTAATTTTTTTTTTTGAGAAAATAACACATTTTTATTTTATTATTAAATCTCGTATAAAATAATTGTTATGGTTAAAAAAAAGCAATAATTAAACATGACGAC
>Ga0307515_10022255_pt1 | contig 11179 bp, 13 predicted proteins | sample 17_EM_MG_FD_194513 | JGI IMG/M metagenome (GOLD analysis project Ga0307515, IMG submission 194513) | Populus trichocarpa ectomycorrhiza microbial communities from riparian zone in the Pacific Northwest, United States - 17_EM | ecosystem: Host-associated > Plants > Roots > Unclassified | place... | reverse complement strand
GGTCGTGGCGAATGGCAACCGGTAGTCATACATGATCCTATTACTCAGGGTTAAATCACCCATTGACGTCTCAGCCAAGCCAACATGCATTTGTTCCGATCAGTATCGCCCTCGCAGCTCGGTGCACTGTCTACCCAAAGCTCCAAAGCTCCACGGTACGATCCCGTCGACCTACGTCAAAACCTGGTACAGTCAAAATTGTCTAAATGCATGACTGTATAAATGCATAACTGTCTTAATGCATGCGATTTTGCTGGAACAGACCTCGTTCCTAGGCTGTAAATGCATAACCTGTCTTATGTACTATTGCATGCGGTCCATGGTGCATTTATGCATTTAGACAGTCTAGTCCGAAGAACAAAATAGATGCTCAGCACTCACAAATAGTACTTTAGAACTCTATCACAGGCTTGGCAATGCTAGAAATGGATGTACGCTTAGTTATTTGAGTCATCTTCATCGCTTCTCCTCTCTCTTGTCCAAATGGCACCCACCACAATCAATAAAAATGGCAGTCAACGAGCTAAACCAGGTCCAAAGACCAGTCCAAGTACAGATACAGCACCTCCAATAGGAAAATATGGATGCCGTCAGCTCAACACCATTCGAAAATCCATATCAAAGAAGGACACACTCACACTGGCAGAGAAATTGCATATTCTCGATGTTATGCGAAAGAAGGGATGGAATCAGCCTCAAACAGCTGAGTATTTCAATGCTATTGAGGGCTACAAAGGCCGGGTGACTCAGTATAGTATTTCACGTTGGAAGAGGCAGGAAAAGGATTGGAAAACTCAAGTTATGAGTGGGGATATTAATGGAACTGCCAGGAGAATCCGAGCAGTGAGATTCCCCATGCTCGAAGCTGCTCTTGGTCATTGGGTGCAAGGTCGTGAGGCCCTTGGGCACATTGTGACAGGCCCATTGATCATTGAGAAGGGGAAACGGATTGCTAAGCACTTGAACATCAGTGAGGACAGCATATCATTCAGCCCTGGCTGGCTCGGCTCATTCAAGGAGCGACACATGCTTTCAGACCATCGATGGCATGGAGAAGCTGGCTCAGCATCCCCAGAAAGTGCCCAAGAGGAATGACTACACATCCAAGGACTTCTGGAGGGCAAGGATCCAGAATTTATCTTCAACTGTGATGAAACTGCATTCTTCTGGAGAAGTGACGAAACTCATGGTTTATCAACGAAGCACATTGCCGGAAAGAAGATGGATAAATCTCGGGTGTCTGTCCTGGTGATCATGAATGCAACTGGCACAAGAAAAGTCCGCCTTCTGTTCATTGGGTCAGCAGCAAAGCCCCGCTGCTTCAAGAAGAAGACTGGTATGGAGCTGGGACTTTGGTACTTCCACAATAAGAAGGCGTGGATGACTGGAGAGATCTTTGCCCAAGCCATGGAGGACTTGGACGAAGAGTTTCGGGAGGAGGGGGTCCATGTGACAATGCTGTTGGACAATTTTGGTGGACATAAGTGGAGAGAGGGTAAAATTACGAACATTTACTTTATTTTCTTCTCCCCAAACCTCACAGCTCATGTTCAGCCCGCAGATGCTGGAATCATTCGAGATTTGAAGGCAAAGTATGGAAAATTGCAGTTGTTCCATTCGTTGGACAGAGAAGAAGCTGGGGAGGATGATATTTTTGCAATAGACTTGCTCCAGGCAATGCATTTGCTTGCTGAAGCCTGGGATGCCGTCAAACTGGAGACTATTCAAGCATGCTGGCGCCATACAGGGATTCTACCATCGACTGGACTTGTAACAAGCATTGAGCCAGTCCCAGAAGTCGAAGCCGAAGTTGCAGATGCAGCCAAAGTTCTTCAAAACTTAAACACTGCCATCAAGTCACGTTCCGGTCAGCATGCAAATTTGCACAAACCTACCCTTGTAGATGATATTGAGGTTTTGTTGGCTGAACCTGTGCTTCCTGTTTGGCCATTGGAGGATAATGACATGAAGGATCTCATTGAAGCAGTAAGTCCTTGCTTTAAACACTGTAACTGATAGGACTCAACTATTATCAGGTAACAGAACTCCCAGAAGATGATAATCTCGACACCCCAGTGGAGGAAGCACCACCAGCAACGCGCCAAGAGGTGCTGGCAGCGGTAAAACTCCTCTCAAATGTTGCTATCAACTGCAGAAATGAGAAGGAGTTCCTTCGGCTCTTCAAATCCCTCTCACTTGCCTCAGAAATCCTCCGCAAAGAGGCTCGTGAAGGAATGACCACCACCCATATCACCAACTTCTTCAGTTCGGTCTCTAATCAAAGGAATACAGCTACAGAAATGGAAACGGATGGCATTGCCATTCTTGTGAGTGATTCAGAACCTGAAGTGCTTGATGGGAACAATTCTTAGTGAGTTCTTCTGTGATCTTTCATTTGTGTTCTATTTATACTAATCAAATACAGTCTACCATCATTGCAAGAAGGCCTCATGATAACAACAGACGTCGCCCAAAGTGATGATGGGCGCAGCTGGATTTCGGTCGATGAGTAGACTACTTCAATGTATTATATACATTTTTTGGTGTTTTTATAGACTAACTCGGGTGCCCTAATGCGCCCCAGTCACTCGTTCTCTATTCCTGCATAACTCTCTAAATGCATGCGATTTGGCTTCGATTTGGCGTCCACCGACCGCATGCATTTAGACAGTTTTCACTGTATTTGGCTTGAACCATGCCTTCCTTGTCGATCGAGAACAAGATCCGTACTTCTAGTTCGTTCGACCACCGATCCCTAGGGTCATCCTACGTTGACGTCAACACCCAACACGTATACTCCTCCTCGCATGCGATTGCGAGCTGTATCCTGTTACCGCTGCCCCGTGGTTGTTCGTTTCCATTCGCCTCCTTCTCCTGGAGCAGCCGGGGTTGCGACTGCCTTATCACGGTTGCATATTCTGATCTCTCTCGCCTGTCCACTGACGACCATCCTATACTCATTCGGCGCTACCCTTCGATCACTTCGATGGCATGGGTGATCATGACGGATTCTGCACTTAGACCCTCCTATACTTAGACCTACACCTCCGTCGTCCTCTTATGCTCATATTGCGTTTTCCGCATCCCCGTGATCGCTGCCGTATGATCGCCAAGAATGATTGCTCAATGGAACAGAGTGTAAAATGAAAGGACGTCACGCCACCTAGAACAAAATGAAGAACCCCGAAGTACAACCGTGATCACAAGGGTCGTTGGGCAGCCGTGACCATCACGACGCAGATTTGAATTTACTAGAGGCTTTTGGCGGGTCTTATTAGGAAGGTAGAGATAGAGGATATGTAGCTTGACATCTCCCAGCCGTTCGAAACCTTACTGGTACTCGTGTTGGATGAAAGACGTTGCTGTCACTGGGTTGGAGTCCTACGTTTCATTGCAACCTGTAGCACTCGATGCACTAAATCTCATGGGAGTGCGAGGATTGGAGATGAATAAAATATGCAATCAATGATGTACAAATGTCCCGCTACCCCAATCAGGACCACCCGTGCCCTCTTTCTTGCAGCATATTTATATCAGTTCGAACCAACGAGCGTCGTTATCGGCTATCTTTGGATGTTTATCGATATCTTGAAGCTATGCAGTAACAAAGTGATGGCCAGCCCTGTATGAACAGTTCCGAGAATTGGTGGTCGAGGTTCAACATGAGGCTTGAACTTTACCACGACATCGTCGAGAGGCACCGTGATAGAAACGTCCTAATCGATGGAAAATGAGAAGGTGATGTGTTAGGTGTATGGTGCAGTACATTTTCAAGCTGGAAATTTTTGCTGAAATTTTTGATAAATTTAGCAGCGACGAGTAGCTCTATGTAGGCGTATTTAAGCGAGCACACGAGCCCTATTCGGCCTTGAATGATCACACGTACTGGATCCACTCGCTTTCAATACGTTTCATTCACCAGGTCCGCCTTTCCTCGCCTCTGCAACCAGAACTGCTTGCAACCGCTGCCCTCGCCCCCACCCACACCGACTGGCGCTAGGAACAACTTTCAAGAACGACGCTACAAGTCACTCTTCCGGGCCTAGCCTCTCCCTTCAAGTGCGGCCAAAGAACAAGCACAAACTCAGCTGCCCGCGAGTGGCTATGGAGGCAATGGCAACACCACTCGATCTGATAGCGTTGACTAATCAACCCTCTGCATACACCTCTCGTCAGCCTTGCTTGAGCCCTCTCGAATGAGCCCGCCGACGGTACTTTCTCGCACACTCTACCTGTTTTGCAGTGCCCAACACACCCTTTGTTCGTATATAGCATGGACTACGAGAATAGTAATTGGTATGTTGCGATTAGTATCGAGAGCGTCCCACTCTCAGCCCGGAAGGCCGTCTACGCTCACGGTCCCTTCCCAGTAGCGGCCCTGACAGTGCACTGAACAGGCGATGGGGGTGCATTGAACAGGTTTCTTCAAGACGTCCTTCGCTCTCTCCATCGATAGTCCTGAACGATCGCTCTCCACATCATCAATAGCTTTCAACTCGACGATCGCACACTTACCTCTACCAAGTCCATAGTTACTCAGTCATCAAAACTAAGGATGCCAAATGGCCGTTCGATCTTCCTCAGCCAATTTTTGGCAAGAATCCATCTAGCGGTGAGCGGCCACTTTGGATTCCGCAGCTAAATGCCCAGCACAATAGTGAGTAGTACCCTCCGTTTGATATATGGTTTCTCTCTTTCCACTGATAGGGCACTGCTGTCGTCCATGGATTGCGAGGAGGGTTCCAGCAAGTTGGCGGTTTAAACGCCAACCATAATTCCTTGGGGATGCGCATGCGAGGCTGAACGAGGCTTTGACCACCACGGTTTCCAACCATCTGCCATAATTCGAAGGCGGCGTATCAACGTTCGACCCCGTGCTGGTGGATGTGCGACCTCCTGAAGAGAGGGGAGCCGTTGGATCACATGAATGGTCCACGGAACGTTTGTACATAGCACACCATGCATACACTTCCGCTCTGATCTCCTGAATCCGAGAGCCATGAATGCTGTTCAGAGAACCCGAATGAAGACAAGCCCACAACGTGATAGGGCGACAGGAGCGGCTCCCAGAGGGTTCAGTGAAACCAGTAAATGTCCTGCTCATTCGGAGTGTTAGCGCCGAGGTGCCCGGACCTTGACCACACTCGTCGCTCGACTCGCCGGACTCCGTTTGCTGTCCACGCACACGGTTGCAGTCATCTCGTTGTATTATTCCTATATTGACTTTTCCTATGATTCCTGAAAACATAATTTGTGAACTGGGGAGTCTCGCATTGCTAGGCGTATGAAATGTTTCGCTGGAAAGGCGAGAGAGCATGGTCACCACTTAGACGGTTTAGAGTGCGATGTGTTCCAGAGCTTGCGGTGAGTCGAGGTCGGGCTCTGACCCTGGCCATGCCAAGCCCATCGTTTGATCAAACGAGTAGGCACAGAAATCCTAGTAGTAATGGACAAACGTAATCAGTAGTCTAATAGCCGCTCCAGGGAAAGGCCATCATAATAAGATTAATGCCATGTGGCGTCCTGACAGATCCCGCGAGCGTGAGGTTCGACGACGATGCACGTGGCGCATTATTGCTTTATGAGTGCTTGGTTATATTCCCCATTCTCCAATTCTCCAATTCCCCACGGCGCGCGTAATATGTGAAACACTAAACTGTTCTGTATTTTATTGTGCACGGCGTAAGGAGGAGGATCGACGGTTCTTTCCCCTCCGAGTTCTGAGCTGTGCCTAGTCTGTGAACGGACTCTGTAGAGGTAAATCGTCGGGGTGATAGAGATAGAGGTGGGGAGCGACGACCCTTCAGGGTCATCGCACATTGACCCCTGGAGATAGGTAAATCACACCTACCTAGCTGTTGTGATGGCGGAATTTAGAAAGGCTTGGGTAACTATCATGATGAATATCATTTGTCAGCCCGATTACAAAATGCACCACATGCTCGTTATAAAAAATCCATTCTGAGGTATATATGAGAGAGCCCCTCTCACTGGAGATCATTCACCCATCCATTCACCTGCCATTGGGAGCTCTGCGAAGAATTCAAGAGACTCTTCCAGCCATTCACTTTCCATTGGGAGTTCTGTGAAGAACCCAAGAGTCTCGTCCACAAGTTGTTGTTTCATGGTGGCTAGGAAGTGTTGTATCTGGATATAAGCACCCTGATTCTCAAGCCCTTCTGAACGCTGGGCCAGCCAATTCTCAAGCGAAGTGAGGCTGGGCCATGTCAATCTAGATTCGATGAGCTCTAAAAGAGTTGCAAGGAAAGAGAGGAATGCCAGTCGCTCATCAGGTGACAAACATCCGAGAGAAAGAAATTGGTAGGCAGGAAGCCCATGCATGTCTGGACTGAATATGAGTGCTGAAGCAAAGTCACAGCACCAGGATGATGGGAGCACGGTCCATTTTGGGACAAGTGCTGATAGCAGGAGCCTCCATGATGAATCAAAGGACCAATAATCCTCACAAAGCACCTGGATAAAGTGTTCAACCCACATACGCCCCAGTGTTTCTGGGATGAACACCGTGGTGCTGTTTACATCTCCAGGTGTACCAGACTGGCTAATAGGAAACAGGTCAAGACACCACTTAAATGCACGTGTACTGACCCCATCGTCTTTGGACCAAAGAAACACCTTAAGTAGCCCTGGGTCTGGCTTAGACACCTTGTCCGCCTCATGCCCGATGTCTGCCAAAGAATCATAGAGGTCAAGTCGAGCCTTTGCAATGTACACTTCCTCAGGTATATCAGACCATTCTAACTTTTCCACCTTCTCTAGGAGTAGGTAAGGTTTTGGGGCAATAAGAGTGTCGAGATGGAGCAAAATCCAATCGCCAACCACACGGAGGTCAAATACAGTGGGATCAGGAGAAGCGAGGGGGTATGATAGGAGCGTTTTCAGCGAATCCAATGAAGGGGCTGATATTTTGTGGAGATGCTTCACGGCGATATCCAAGACCTGCAGCCCAGAAAGTTGTAATGGAAAGAGCTCATAAATTATTCCACCAATGACGCGTTCGAGGGCAGCGAGAGGATCATGAACGTATTCAAAAGGTTTCCGGAAGACAGCCATGTACAAGTAGATGGCGAGCTTGTCATCATCGTAGGCACCCGAGTAGAGAAACGTAAGATGCGTAATGTTTGTGTGGTTGAGGAGGTCCGCAAAATGCGAGCGAGCATGCGCTTGCTTGGTGCTATCAATATAGAGTGCGGCAATCAGGGAAAGTCGAAACTCAGTGAGAACCCTCACGGATGTTGTCAGGTCCCATTGAAGAAGGTCCTTGACAGATTGAATACAATCTTGACTCCAAAGGCCCAGGGCATCAGTGCTATCAACTCGACAGAATGTCATAGCCACGGGCTCAGAGGTGGGGACAGTCACTGGCAAGGTGCAGAGGCCCTCAATGGGATTAATGTCTCGCTGGTCAATTGCTGATCTGATGGCGCGCAAAGCATAAATGACTGCAAATGTGAGTGGAATATTCGATCTTCTACTCTGTTCTGTGCTTGACACATATGTAAGCACGGCTGTGAAGAATATAAGATACATATCAAGCGGTTCCACTGAGTACTCCAAGAAGTACATGTCACGACCACGCATTGTCCGGTCAGAGGTATTCACCATCCAGAGGAGCTCAGCATCAGCAGCATCACTTGGCTCAAGAAATGCAATTGTTCGGCACAGGTCACGCCCATCGGACTGACGAAGCCAAAAGGACAAATAGGAAGAGAAGAGAATATTGAGTGGCATACGTGATTTTTCATCACCAGTTTCCCTACTCCCTAGATGGTTTTGTAATGTGAAGTATAACTGCTGATCAGCGGTATCATGATTGTAACAAATCGTCATAGTGCGGGCAAGAGTCCAGGCAGTAGAAACAGAAAAGGTGGATTGATCTCCGAGCAACCTGAAAGTAATATGAAGCAATTCCTTCCACTTCTCCACGGTGCGTGGCCGTAGTGTAAGATCTTTCACTGGCTGATCAAGCAGCTCCAGGAAGATTGGGATATTCTCCACGGCCTCCTCAGTTGCCGTAACGAGCCGTTCGAGAACATGGACGTGCGTCTGAGGATCAATAGAAGAGCGAGAACGGGGTACCGCGTCAGGGTTGTGGGGTTGGGCAACGTTTGCCACTCTGTTGTTCGAAGGTAACGGTTGCGTGGCTTCATTGGGAGTATCTACTTCTTCCTGCTGGCCCTGAGAAGACAGAAGAGGGCGGCTGTGAAATGAGATGGCAGAAGCGATGCGCCGAAAGGTTTGAGTGATGGGGATATGCGGGGTTTGCAGCATTGCGAGGCCACGCGCGAAAAGACGAGACACAGGAGAGGAGAATGGCGCATGATTGTTTACAATCGAAACATATGTAGTGAAGACGTAGAACCCGACGACAGACAAAAACATGAGCGAGCATACAATGGCAGATGGGAGATGGAAAGGGAAGATAAGAACAAGGAGGCCAATACAGAACAAAAAGAGAGATCCTTGGATGAGGATCGGGAGGAGGCCGACGAGCTCATGCAGCTTCCAGCGCTCGAGCTCTTGTAGTCGCCGTTCGCGTTCCTGTGCACGGAGATGTGCAACAGTGTACCTCCTCCATCCACGGTCAAACTCCTGCAACCATCCCTTCACAAGCATCGCGAGGAATGCATCGATCAAAACGAGCGCGAGGCTGAGGAAGAAGAGCATGTTCACCGCAGCTGCGCTGGGCGAAACTTGAAAGGCGGTGGGTTCAAATGCAGGCGTTGTGGAGTTGCTGAGCTGTTGTGAAATGTGGATGAGGACGTCCATTGCGACGTCGGTGCTGTTGGGCTGGAGCTGGGGAATCAAGAAGATAAGGAAAGCAGAAAGGAAGGCAGCAAATAGACCATCCTGGAACAGTATCAACAGCCACATATCATATGGAGTGTCCATACATACAAAAACGAGCACGGTATCTGCCAAATCTCGCCACTCGACCTCCCGAATGTTGTCTTCCACTGCGGCCATTTCGTTGTAGTATTCCCATATCGATTTATCACTGCCATGTGACTCTGGAGGAACATTAACCCCTTGTGTTATTCGATCTCACTGAGCAGCTCACCGAGCAGTCGGGCGACAATTCTGCGAACATTCTCTTCGTCTTGGCAGCACGGAATGAGTAGATAATACGGTAGATAGTAGTTGGACGCACCAATGTAACCTCGGTTGGTGGAGAAAAGCGGCATTCTGTCCTCGATGTGAACGTGGTTGTGGTCAAGAGATGTGGCCCTCGGCGCTAACACTGCGGCGCTAACACTCTGAACGATCAGAACATTTAGTGGAAATCACCGCATTCTCTCAAAGGCGTTCCTGTCGCTCTTTTACGTTGCGGGTTTCGCTTCATTCGGGTTCTCCGATCCGCAGCCGTGGCTCTCCGATTCCTTGACCACCAGGTCATAGTGATGAGGTCAGGGGAGAACTTGATACACTCTATATTACGTATAAATGTTCCATGACTGATTCATGGTATCTAGTGGTCCTTACCTTCATTAACACGTCCATCATCGGCGAGAGTTCGAAAGTCGACCGCCCACCTTCGCATTTTGGTCGATGTTTGAAAGTCATGGAGCTTCAGAGCATGTTCAGTGTTGTATGTGAATCACCATGAAATGGTGGTTGTCGTTCAACGTCCCTCTACCTGGATGCTCCCCGCAATCCATGGGCTCCAATAATGCGCATCGACGAAAAGATAGGAGCTGAGTATGAAACAGAGGGTGTGAGTCACAGTAGGGCAGGACGTTTGACTACAAGGCCCGCGGCTCACTTCCAGGGCAGCAGGATTGTACGTTGCCCTGAGTGTCTAGTCAGCTTCCTTGATTTTGATGCGGGGCAGCTTTTGCTATTGGGTTTGTTTGGTTATTCCCCATTCCCCATTCCCCATTCCCCATTCCCCCATTCCCCAATTCCCCACGCCACGAGTAGCATGTGAAACTGTAAACTATTCTGTATTTATTCAGGGAGGAGGATGCACGGTCTTCCCCTCTGAGCTCTGGGCTACGCCTAGTCTGTGATCGTGGGGTTGATGGAGACGCGGAGCGATAGAATTTGTAAATCGGCGAATCTCGCGTTAATCCAGAGCGCTGTCCCCGTCGGTTAGACAGCTTAGAGAACGATAGCTTACGGTTAATCATGGGTCGTAAAAATATCGTTCCACTGTCCGTCGTTCGTTCGGCCTAGACGTGTCTTCGCTTAAGTGGTCGAAAAATAATCGACAGCGTACAGGCTGTGGTGCACGTGTGTGAATATCCTCACGTATTGTTAGTGCTCCTAGCAGCCTCTTTCCTCTAGTGGTAAGAGTGGAGCTGTCGATGCAGCCGGTGTCGATGCAGCCAGTGTCAGTGATGGTGAACAACGCTTGAACACGGCCATTCTCGGTCCCGATGATAACAAAGAACATCATGCTCAGACCCACTCCCCACACTCGGCCAGAGCCAGGCACCCCGAATGAGTTCATTGTTCAGCGGCCAATTCATGGGTGTATCTTCGAATGTTCCAACACCGTTTCTCTTGCGCCGAAGCAGACGAAACCGCCCGGCTCGCGTTGTCACCTCAATCACGACAGTCAAAGGCCCAACCAGAGGATGAGGGAGCGGATGCTGAGTGATAATCATTGGTTCATGTCCGCCCTCGAGGTGCAACCGACGCACAGCGGGACGATGCGAACGGCGAGCATGTGAGCTGGTACATGGACCGAGGCCGTGAGTGCGTTCATCACGATGAAGGATGTCAGAGACAAGATCGACTGGATCCTCACACGACAGAGGCGCAATCCGTTTCCGTCCTCGAAGCACGGGTTGTTCATTCTCGCTCGAAAGGGCAAGAGCAGCACCCGCTCAGCGTAGGCTCATATATTTCGTCTAGGACAACGTTTCCTCCTTCGTTCAGTGATCCATCCTCGTTTACGTCGCTCTTTCTTATATCACCTCTGTATCTCTTACTCTCCGAGCCGGATGGCCTGCTGACCATTTGTTTCTTGGCTCATAGATCAGCCTATTTTAGACGTGCATTGCCGATTTCGTTTACGACAATCGTGTCAAGTCGCACACTCCTCTTCAACGAATATCGCCAATGTCCCTTCCCTCGCACGATCCATTGTCGCTCACCCGTCGACCCTTTGTGGCCCGTAGCGATTTTGCGTCGAGAGGCACCTCACCTTACG
>Ga0307515_10022254_pt1 | contig 11180 bp, 18 predicted proteins | sample 17_EM_MG_FD_194513 | JGI IMG/M metagenome (GOLD analysis project Ga0307515, IMG submission 194513) | Populus trichocarpa ectomycorrhiza microbial communities from riparian zone in the Pacific Northwest, United States - 17_EM | ecosystem: Host-associated > Plants > Roots > Unclassified | place... | reverse complement strand
TCTCGTGAACATGGTTATGCATGTTACCAAGGTTGCGACTCATCTTGACAACACAGAGGGGAAGGAGTTTCTTCAATTCTTCAAGGAGGTCATGCAACTGCAGTACGATCATAGCGATATGGAGAAAGAGGAAGCCTACAAGTTCTTTCTCGAGCAGGCCACCCAATGGGGCCCGGGTCTGCTGACGTACTACGATACTATAGTTCGGGCTGACACGGAGGACTTCCTTCAAGAGTTCATACTCAGGCCTACCTCCGACGCTATCGAAATCACAGTGTTGGAGGACGAAAACGAGAACGAAAAGATCAAGGTGATGTTGCAAGTTGGTCAAAAATTGGGAGTTGCATGTCTTGATTACCTGCACAACACCTATGTTCAACCACGTCAGACGGTGGTCAGAGCAATGCTGGCAAATATCCAGACTGTGATCGAGGCTTGCCAAGAGTTCTTCGATTTCGACAGCAAGGATAACCTGACACGTCGATTCGCTGAGATGTCTGTCTGTAAGTTATTCAGCCATCTTTTATCTTCCAACATGTAGCTGACGATTATCTAGCTGTTCTTCCAGCGATCAAGAAGATTATGGTTGAGGAGGCTGATGAGGAGGTTTCTGGTAAGCATATCCACATACCTAAATTGTTAATCACCGCTAATTGTTGCAGACTGGGACGGCTCAGAAGGGGACTATGACGGTTCATCCGAGCCCATGGACAGTGTCGCCGAACTCGGCCCAGCTGACGACGATGCAGCACTATGATCTCTCTTCACTCGCAACGAATTTACGACTTTGCTTTGCTTCTTGTGGTTTTGCTTGGCGTCGGCAGCGAATGGGGAATCAAAACATAAACTGGCTTGGACGCCTGGGGGTAGCTCTGGCGCAAAAAAGGCGTACTTTATGGCATGCGAGCGTACGTTGGGGTTGCTAATTATTCTGCCTACGCGGCTTTTCTTTTCATTTATGACTTCTTTTATTGGTGCGGGCAAGATTGGTATGAGTTTGGCATATTCTCATCGAGAGCAATGGGCAAACTGGTGGGCTTTGCTGAGGGTTTTCTCGAGAATACTTGATTATGCGAGTCGGACTAGATGGGGCGTTATCTTGCTTTCGTGCGCCAGACTGGCATTAGGCGGCACGAACCAAATGAGAATCAAGTGCCACCTGAACTCCTTTCCCTGTCCCCAAGTGATGCTCCACTTCTGTCAAGTGGTGAGAGCCGAGTCTTTCCATCGTAGGAACTTTCCACATTTAAATTGCTTATGGGAATCGAGATCGCCCATAATTTGAAGGTTCTGGATCAACAAACACAGATAAATCCACGATAAAACGGGTTGTTCTTCCCTTTCTGTAGAGTAGTAATCCTCAATGAAGCCCTTCTCGCATATTGCGAAACTCCATCATCACCAAATAACGAAGCTTCGGCACAGGAGATTCCTTGGGGCAGCTTAGTTTTTTTTGTGAATTTTACCCTTAAATCGCAGCAATCAATGCCCTCATTCGGCAACTGCTCGAACTCCTTGGGACCCGCAGCTTGTGTCGCGGAGTCAGCACTAGACACGGCAAACCACCTATCGGACTGTTTTCGCTTTCAGACGCCGATAGGATACGAATTGTCGCGTTTCAATTTCACGATCGAGCACGACGTATATACTTCCAGGGACTCTGACCTTTGTAGGTCAGATACAGTGCTGCTGTGGCGCAACCGAGATGCGGATAACCAGGTCATTCCTCGAAGCGAGATCTGGACTTCTTCGATTCTTGAAACACTTTCGCAATCTTCAACATGGCGTCTATTTACTTTCAACCCCAATCCCTGTCGGTTGTGCAGGTGGGACAATATCTGGCTGGGCTGGTAAGGGTTCCCCGAAATTTGGAACATCATCCATCGAAGAGACGGAAAGCCATACTAACAGAGTTTCAGACAGCAGTTTGGATCCTGACGGTCGTGGTATACAGACTTCACTTCCATCCAATATCCAAATATCCTGGCCCAAAGCTATGGGCGGCAACAGCGCTCCCTTCCACATACTATACTATTGTAGGTGCAAAGGCTTCCAAAATGTCGGAACTGCACAATAAATACGGGCCAGTAAGCTTCCCATTCTCTGAACTGAAGTTTTTCGAATCTCAAATCCTTTCAGATTGTGCGAGTCGGTCCGTACGAATTATCCTACATCAGCGAGGTCGCCGAGAGGGATATATATAGCTCTCACCGAGCTTCGGGAGGCAAACAGCTTGGCAAATATAAATTTACACCACCGAGTCGTATTGGCGGAATCTTCAACAACCCAAATGACGCCGACCATTCTAGGCTTCGAAAGATTCTCGGAGTTGCGTTCAGCGACAAGGCCGTTCGGGAGCGAGAATCCTTCTTGCAGGACTACACCACGCTCTTCATCAAAAGATTGAAAGAACAACCAGTTGGGGAACCAATTGACATGGTCTGGTGGCTGGGATGTATTGGCTTCGACACGGTGGCACATCTCACTTTCGGGGATTCATTCCACGCCCTGTGAGTATCAACTCCACTCCAGAATGACAATGCTGACTTGGAAGTCAAACCACTACACTTCCAGAAATGGCCTCTCAAAACCACGATCTCCTCATAACATCAGCCAGGCGAGCAGCACTTGGTCAATTCTTCTTGGGCAGGCTACTGTACAAATGTTATGGGGAGCCTCCCAGTTTTCCTGTCCGGAGGAAGATCTTCGCAAAACTGTTCGCAGGCCATGAAGCCAGGCGAAACGCAGGCAAAAAGGGCGAAAATGAAGTCGAGGATTTGTAGGCTTCAATCTTCTTTGTCAACTGCGAAGGTAGAGAGGCGAGAGCTGACGCTGATTAAAATCAGGGTCTCTATCATGTCCAAAAAGATCGGCAGTCAGAAGGGTCTCAGCCAAGGTGAAATGGCGGTTGTCAGCAACGACTTCAACATGGCCGGGAGCGATACATCTGCTTCTGCTCTCTCTGTAAGACACAGATTGCCCCTTGTGATTTGACACCTTAACACTAACCATCTCTCCAGGTTATGATCTACCATCTCCTCCAGAACCCTTCAAAGCTTCAGATCCTAACCAATGAAATACGCTCCTCCTTCAAAACCGAAGAGGAAATCAAGGGGCCCGCAATAAACAACCTCAAATACCTAAACGCTGTCATCAACGAGTCTATGAGACTCAACCACCCCGCACCAGAAACGACCAGGAGAATCACAAATCCTGGCGGGAACACGATCTGCGGTGACCACATTCCGGGAGATGTATGTGCTCCCTCTCAAGAACCAAATTCATGCTGTTTGCTGACGAGTGTTGATAGATTCGAGTCGGCGTCTACAGATATGCAGCAGGACACTACGCACCAGCATGGAAAGACGTCGAGTCCTTCGTTCCTGAGCGCTGGCTCGGAGATAAGGAGTACGAAGGCGATAACCTTGGTCTTGTCAACCCGTTTGCCATAGGGCCGCGGAATTGCATCGGACAGATGTGAGAGTCCTCATTTCTAAGTTTGAACGAGGAGCTGACTTGGTGGAATAGTTTTGCGATGGTTTATATGAGACTTGTTCTTGGGAGACTGTTCTGGAAGTGAGTGCTCCAAATGAGACGTGGGAACGGGAGGAGCTGACTGCGATAGTTTTGATCTTGAGCTTTGCATAGAGAGCAGGAACTGGCTTGATATGAAGATGTACTCGTTGATTATTGACAAGGCACCTCTTTTCGTTAAGCTGAGGTCGGTCAGGTGATGCGAAATAGACCCGTTGGTCATCGTAAATGCACCGGAGCATGGAATGAGTGTCATGCTTGATGATGGGGTTCTGGGAGTCACACTTGTTCTCCCCCTCGATCGAATGCACACGGACAAAGAGGAGACAGTCTCGAAAGAATAGAAAAAAAGAGTTAAAAAATATCTATATCGCACCGAGAATTTATCCCAGTTCCCTTGTTCGTGAGTCCCGCTCAACTTCTGTTCTTGCACTTACGCCGGACTCCACATGCATCTTCAAATTCTTACACAGGAGGAGGCACCGCGTCCGCAGCAGGTATGGAGCCCATCACGCCGCCCTTGAAGTTAGCAGCCGGGACGCTCTTCTCTGCCTTCGCTGCTGCAGATTTATACGCTGCGAGTGTTTCGTTTCCATTTCTGTTGCGTTTCATTAGATTATTTGTACGAGGGGGGTGACGGGTAAGGAGGGCAGAGACGCACGCATTCACAGCCATCACCATCCCCAGTTGGCAGTGCGGGCCCTGCGCACAATAAATGAATATCGGCTTCGTATCATTCACCGGGACATCGAACGTCGTGACCGTGCTTCCACCAGCCGTCACCGGCACGAAGCCGCTATGGATCCCAGCCGCAGCCGGGTCCAATGCTTGAATCGGCTGGCATGGCTCCGCGAACGTGGATTGCGTGACGGTGTGGTTTATCTGCGAGAACTGGAACTGCAGGATGTCGCCTGGGTTTGCTTTTACGTCGGCGGGTACGAAGACGAGGGATTTGTTGACGGTGGGGGAGCCGACGGTTACGGCGATTATTTCCGACTTTGTGGTCCCAGGGGCGGATCCCGTGGCTTTGGGTGCTGTGCCTGTGGCGCCTTTGGTTGTGGATTTGGCTGGGGATGGTGTCAGTGCCTTCTTGTACGGGATAGTGCGGGCTGAGGAGCAAGGGGTGAGATCGACGGGAGCCAAGAGGCTCAGTAGAGACCTCCGGCTCCTCTCGGCCTCTCGGCCTCTCTATTGAGCGAAGGGGCGAAGGAGCGAACCTGCGGAAGACATCTGCAGCAGCGACAGAAGCGCTAATGCTGCCAAGAAAGGGACCCGTTGAAGCTGCATTACTGTATGGAAATATTGGTAACGATTAGGCCAAGGAAAGTATGATACAAAGAAACTCTTGTTGCAAAGTTGAGAAGGACGTGAGGAGCATATATCATGATATCAACAGCTAAATTTGGATTCAAGGCCTTCCTTGACAGGTGAGGCTTGTGGTCTGCACATGTGGTAAGAGGTCAGTTTGACGTATCCCAATTTCTCTGAGATTACAAATATCGCCTTTCATCAAGACGCCGAAGAGCGATGCGAGTTGGGTTGTGGAAGTTCTCGAACAATGCAGGTCCCGAGGACTCTCGGCGCTGAGCCGTGAGAATCAGATAAGTCGCTGCTTCCGGAAGCCCCCGGCTCTCGCTCAGAGGTCCACATGGACACTGATCTCCTACATACCTCCAAGAGTTCTTCGCAAAGAGGACGCATGAATCGAGCACGACGTCTGTGGGTAGGGTGTGGTCCGGTTCCCCAACACAAGAAAGATTTCCGGCCCGCCGATCTGTGCATCAGATCCGGATCCGTCCGTGCAGCCCGTCCCAGGGTACAGTAAGGTTAAAACGGTAGCGTGCGAAACCTGCCACTTAGCGAGAGACTGCAATGGTGGTGCATTTTCAGTGGATGGTTTGCGGACTCGGATGGTTTTCACTCCTGAAACGAAACATCGAATTCTGGACCCTGACTTCGGAGGGAGACATTTGCATTTGCAATTACAGTACTTGATTATGATGCAAGCTCTCACTTCACTTGAGGAACTTTCCGAAAATTATTGCACTGAACCTGAGAAAAGAGTCCGAATGCGATGTTCGCTCGCCGGCGAATAGCTCGAGCCTTGTTGGTGGTGATCTGTTGAGCCACGAGCCCGGGCCAAGTCAGGACCGCTAAGCGAGCCGGAAAGGAGGGATACAGTCGACTACGGATGCATCCATCGCATCGCATCGCATGGACTGACGCCCGGTGCCATGGCAGTCGAACACAGACAATTCTCAATGAACACGCACGCCGAATACGGGTGACGAGAGGTTCTTTGGCTGTTTAGTGGCTGGTAGAGCGAGATGTTGAGGGGGCGGAGGTCCGAATGGCGAATGTCCGCATAGAGTTCGACTCCACCAAAGTCGCCGAATCCAACTTCGTATAAAAGAACGAGCTGCTCGAGGACTTCTCTTCATTCTCTATTACACTCAATTGAAATACCTCCCAAATTAGATTCTGCAATCCAACATTTCTCGAATTAAGTCGCCAAAATGGAAGCTACAAATGGACACACCAATGGCGAGGCCCCATTGAATGGTCACACAAACGGCGAGGCCCCATTGAATGGTCTCACAAACGGCGAGGCCCCATTGAATGGTCTCACAAACGGCGAGGCCGCATTGAATGGCCAAACAAACGGTCACACCAACGGACATGCAGCTCCAGCAGTTCCTGAGGTATCAGCACCAGCACCAGAAAATGGAAGCGCTCATGTCGAGCCAGAAATCACAAGAGTTCGGGGTCCTTTGGGGCTTGCATCTGCAAGCCTTGCCGGGAAGGTCGCCCTCGTGACTGGTTCAGGTATGTGATCTTTTTCCTTGCTTGAAACATGTCGGATTCTAAATTCATGGACAGGACGAGGAATTGGACGAGAGATGGCTCTCGAGTTGGGAAGAAGAGGAGCCAAAGTTGTTGTCAACTACGCCAACAGCGCCGAGGCGGCCGAAGAAGTTGTTGCTCAGATCAAAAATTCAGGCAGCGATGCAATCGCCGTCATGGCCAATACGGCCAATGTTAAGGATATTATCTCCATGTTTGCCCAAGCCGTTGCTCATTTCGGACATCTTGACATCGTCTGCTCTAACTCTGGTGTTGTCTCATTCGGCCACATCAAGGACGTCACAGAGGAAGAGTATGACCGAGTCATGAGCATCAATACCCGTGGACAATTCTTTGTTGCCAGAGAAGCGTACAAGCACCTGTCTGTTGGCGGCAGTCTCATCATGATGGGAAGTATTACCGGGCAAGCGAAGGGCGTGCCAAAGCACACGTTGTACTCCGGTAGCAAGGGTGCCATCGAGACCTTCGTTCGTTGCATGGCCATTGGTTAGTCGATTCTGAATTCGCCTCGGAAACTTGACTGACAACCTCTTTAGACATGGGCGATAAGCAGATCACTGTGAACTGCATTGCTCCAGGTGGAATCAGGACAGATATGTACCACAAGGTCTGCAGAGAGTACATTCCTAACGGTGCTAACTTGAACGACGCGGAGGTTGACGAGGTAAGAGAAATTGACGCTAGAGTGATCTTCAACCGCTGACAGTGATGGCAGTATGCTGCAACATGGAGTCCTTTGCACCGTGTTGGTCTACCAATCGATATTGCGCGGGTTGTCTGTTTCCTTGCAAGTCAGGATGGCGAATGGATCAACGGAAAGGTTCTCGGGATTGATGGCGCAGCTTGCATGTAGGGAGGGAGTAAATATACCATAATAATGCATAGAATTCCTTGATAGTACTGCCTTGTAGCATAATCTCCGACGTCTTTCAATCCACGCGAACATTTTGGTCCTGTGATCTATAGAAAACTCGAATAAACAACGGCAGACCTGTAGACTCGATATCGCACACCTCGAGACTTCCAAGTAAAGCGGCGACAGAAACCATTAAAAGGACTAGGCAGCATACCGGTAACCCAGATCGTGAGTCCGAGGTAATACGCCAAGCAGCAATAGCGAATCTTTTTTCTTCTCTTCCCTCAAACGCTAATAATGCTTAGCGGTATGAAGACTCGGTCTACATACACAATAACACCCACTTCATTTGCGACAGGGCCCACAGGGACTGCAGTGGCATCAAGAATTTGTCCCGCATCTAACGGCATAATTTACACCTCCCTTTCTACCACTGGGGCTCCTCCCTCGGCGGGCTTGACTTTCACAAAACGTTGTGGGAGAGATGTGCAAGTTGGCTTCAATCCTGCATCTTTGACGCCTGCATCGAGCTCCGCGAGTCTTTGAATTGTATAATCAGAACCAAAATTGCTTGACCGCAACTTACCTGATAACGGGGACAATGCCATAGAACTGCTAGGTTCACGGCAACGACAAAAACACTCTCTAATCGAGATACAGCTGCCGCTGTTTTGGCAACTTCGGTTTGAAAGATTTCTATCGGCAAGCGGGAATCTGATGTGGTGTTCAAACAAGAAGATTTAGCTGATACTCTTTCTGAGCTTTGTATTTGAGCCTGCGGAGAGTGTCCCGGGTGTATCTCTCATACTCGTGTGTCTGTTAAACCGAACAGAGGTGAGGTTGTTCGAATTTCCGTGGTTTGAATCAAAGCGAAGCTTCACCCACGCTTGAGTAGCCTCGTTCTGGGACCGCAATGTCGGACAGTGCAAGTGCAAGACAGTGATTCCAGAGTCCCGCTCCTCGAGTATTCCGGTTCGTGGTCATGGCGTGTATAAGACAGGACCAGCAGAGACTACTGAGCCCCGAAAACCGTTGTCCAGTGATGAAGCACTCTAAGTCAAGCAGGTACATTGACGAAAATCTGCCGGCATGCAGGCCGTATTTGGGAAGCGCTCGGGATCCTTAACCTGGCACACTTGAGCCTCATTCTGGGACGTCCAAAGGCCGGACTGGAGAAATCCGTGGGGCATGCCGCTGGTTGGTGATAACGAAAATAGAATTGAGGCGACGTAAGATTGTGTGCATGTGACTGCCACGTCGTCGGCCTGATTTAGACCAGAATGATGGAAAGCAGCAAAACAGTCCTCATTGTTCATCTCCTCGAAACAAATCCTGATATCGGAAAAGAAGCATATGCATCCTAACCGCTGGGATGCGAGGTCACGGGCGGCTCTCGCCGAGGTGGCCCATCGAAGATGGGGCAAATCTGTAGAGATGGTTATCGGTCTGCAGGGCAATATCGATCCAAGCCCAGGGAGGTGTTGAGCATGAATGTTCCTATCTTGGGTTGCAGCAGCATGCGCCGATTTAGTGTTGATCTGCTGTTGATGGTCCAGTCACAGGTCGTGGATGTGCTTCAGGGCTGCGATGATGGGGACCAGATGGGCACGCCTTGCAGATGCGGGAGAGCTGCGAGCTAAAAATAAAAATAGATCTCGGCTGCTATTTCCACGTAAGACGGTAATAAATCCACTCTGGGAAGAGAAGAGGCCTGGCCATTGGCGGAGTGTCTGTGAAATAGCGGAGCTTGGGCAGACTTCTATCAACTACCCCGCTCTGGGCCTGGCTCTCAAAGCGCCACATATCTATTTTTGCGCACATCGACATAGTCCGCCCATTCATCCAATCAACTTCTCGTTGCGTCTCGAAAAAAGCATCATCTTCTACCCGCATCGCGTCTCCAAGCGCCTGCTATCCAGGTCTCCATCTCAATGGTCGATGCGAGAGCGGCCGAGGGACTTCTATTTTGGATAGATTCAATGCGCTATACATGCTTCAAAGGTAGGGCGTCTCGCGTTCCTCTAATGTATTCTTGGTAGCAGCGTCAACGAACTTTTGCTCCTGCTTGTATATCTCATCAACGGCGACTTCGAGACCTATTGTCACGATACTCAAACTCTCCATCGCGCATGCGTGAGTTGGGTGCGAACCTTCGAAACTCCTTCATCCTTTTCCCACGAATTTTCCCGAACTGCACAGCTCGACGTCACAGATCAACGAGATCATCACCAACATTGAGAAAATATCTTCATTATGCCGATTTCAAAACAATACATATCGTCGCCGCTTGAAGCGGGACCTTCTCTTCTCGACATCAAACAGCTTCCTCGACAGCTATTGTCTGCTCTCGACTATGTTTCGAAAAGACTGGCAAGGAAGCGTTTACATATTTCCCTGATTGTTGTCCGCAAAGACATCAACATCCCAGGAATACCAATATCAGAACCACCGAAAGCACCTGAGCCACAGACTCCATCTGTTACCGTATCTCCAGCCAAGGCATTCTTCAGCAATGCTTCATCCACATTTGCCAGGACACTCATCAAATCGTCCACTCAATGCCCTGTTTCTGATTCTTGTTCCTCAACATCTGGAACATCCAGAGGGCCTCTTAGAACTACGTGGTCCCCTGCTTCGTCACAAATATCGGCCAGCCCGTCTCCAATCTCATCGCCGTCTTTACAGTCATCCAGATCTTCAATATCATCACCCATCAGTCCCGCACCACCGATCCAGAAGTAAGTCTCATCTTCTCGGAGCACCACTTCCTCTTCCGTAGTAATGTCCATTACCTCTTGGGGCATTCTACTAGCAATGCCTAACAACTGCTGGAACGTTCTACTCCCGAAAATACTTGAAAGAACTATGCTGACTCCGGTTTCTTGGGGAAACAGTAATTACGGGCTCAGTCTGCTACATATGAGCACTTTGACAGAAAAGGCCGAAAAGATACTCCGCGCCACAATCGCTAAAGCAGAAAAGAAATTCCCCATTGGGTAAGTCATCACCTCGCCTTCCCCCCCTTTTCCTATGTCTTTTGTGACAAATAGTTCTGTATCCCATCAGTACGATACAGGAATTGACCAATCATCAACAAACCATCAAGGGCTGGAATTGGTTGATTAGGCGACCCCCTCCTCCAGAACTCAATGTTCCTTAACGTCTCAGTATAATCTAGTTTCCATTGGGTCATCTATTTTGTTCAGTGATCTCTATTCATAAACAAAACTAATTTCCCCCAAGATCTGGTTGGCTCTCCTCCAACCCTCTCACAAACACCATCACCTGCCCCGCAACCAATGACCTTATCCGACGCTCCCTCACCCAGAATGAGGTCCTCTTCTCCTCCGAAGGTCTCACTCTCCTCTCCCTTGACCACGTCTACACCTTCAAATGCCAACTGCACAGCTACTCGCGCACGCTCTCACCCGTGGACCTGACCTCCGCCGTCGACGAGCTGCGCCGGCTGGTCCTCGCTCAAAATGGCCGACGAATCACAAATGGGTACTTGATGCGCGCATACGAATGGCTAGGCGTCAGTCTCGCGGCCCTCGTGGACGTGAATGAAGGGTACAAGACAGCATATGGCGGACAAGCCCGCACCGGCGGCATCGAAGTCGCGAACGAGGAGCGCAAGTCGCCGCCTCCTCTCAAGACGAACTTCGCTATGAAAGACATCAGAAGGATGAAAATTTCCGTCGGATTCGGAGACCAGAGTCCCACCACAGAGACAGAGGGTTCTACTAGCAGCGGGAACTCGAGCGACTGTGACATGGAAGGCCCTGCGCTCGTGGAAGTTGGCGAGAGCGCCAAGGGGAGGGACGCAGGTGTCGATGGGATGCGACCAGATCGCGGACCACACCGAAGAGGCCCTACTACGCCCAATGGCTTTGAAGATATCACTCCCGTTACTAAGGGAGAATGG
>Ga0307515_10022253_pt1 | contig 11180 bp, 6 predicted proteins | sample 17_EM_MG_FD_194513 | JGI IMG/M metagenome (GOLD analysis project Ga0307515, IMG submission 194513) | Populus trichocarpa ectomycorrhiza microbial communities from riparian zone in the Pacific Northwest, United States - 17_EM | ecosystem: Host-associated > Plants > Roots > Unclassified | place... | reverse complement strand
TAACTTTAAAAGCTAACTGCATATTTCTTGACATGCAGTTAACTTACTTAAAAGTTAAATGACACGCAGTTAACCTACTTAACAACTTTAAAAGCTAACTGTATATTCCTTAACACGCAGTTAACCTACTTAGCAACTTTAAAAGGTAACTATATATTTCTTAACATGCAATTATATATTTAACTATTATATATTATCTAATATAATCTTATATAATCTTTTATAGTCTTATTACTTAGAGGCTCTATATAAGGCTCTATATAAGGCTCTATACAAAGCTCTATATAAAGCTTAATACGAAGCTCTACACGAAGCTTTGTGTATAGAGGCTCTGCATAAAGCTCTGTATAAAGCTCTATATAAAGCTCTACATAAAGCTCTGTACGAAGCTCTGTATAAAGCTCTATACAAAACTCTACACGAAGCTCTATATAAAGCTCTATACGAAGCTTTATACGAAGCTTTATATAAGGCTCTATATAAGGCTCTATACAAAGCTCTATATATAGAGGCTCTGCACGAAGCTCTGCGTATAAAGGCTCTGCACGAAGCTTTACGTATAGAGGCTCTGCACGAAGCTCTATATATAGAGGCTCTGTACGAAGCTCTGCGCATAGAGGCTCTACACGAAGCTCTATATATAGAGGCTCTGTACGAAGCTCTACGTATAAAGGCTCTGCGCGAAGCTCTGCGTATAAAGGCTCTATACAAAGCTCTACATATAGAGGCTCTACGCGAAGCTCTGCGTATGGAGGCTCTATACGAGGCTCTGCGTATAGAGGCTTTACGCGAAGCTCTATATTGGGTCCCCGCTATATTCCCAATAGCGCCCTATATAGCTACCTTATTTTTTACCCTTTTTTTCTTATATCCTCTTTACCTAGGGAGGCACCAGAACGGTAGCTAGTAGAGGACCGTTGCTAGAACTAGACGATTGTCGCTAGAACTGTGACGGCTCGCACAAATGCCTCTGAACCAAAGCTTGTAGATTGCTATCTAGTAAAGATACTAAGCTAAGGAGAAGAAGAAGAGGTATATACAGGAGGTAGAGTAAACAGATATCCTATAAGGGCCGCCAAGGCGCTAGTAATAAGCGAGCCAATAATAGGTTGGCAGAATTTGGCAGGTGACGCGCCCCAGCACCGTTATATCACCCCCCCCTCTGGAAAAAGCCTACCCTTAGGCGTTGTTTAAGTTCCTTATTGTCGTCTAGATTGTTATAATTATCTAACCCCTCTTCTTAGCTTTTAATCCAGTTATTTAATTTATATAGTGGTCTGGGGAGGTCTAGGTAGGCTAGGTGGAAATCCTATAGTTTATAGGGGGAGTACTTAAAATTAGATGTGGGATACCACTCTAGGTCCTTATTATAGCCTACCTAGCTTATATAGTACTTTAAGACACTACGGACCTTTTTAACTACTAGGATCTTTTCAACTTCTTATTCTTTATCCTCTGCAATCTAGATTAGCGGTGGGGGGTTATTATACTATCTAGGCAATAGGTCGTTTGCAGCCTTTCGTAGTCGGTTTAAGGAGAAGATAGGGTAGATCCTTATTAAATCTGGTAGTTTAACCTTAAAGGAGTGTCCTACCTTCTCTAAGATCTTATATAGACTAGCTATTTGGTAGTCTAGCTTGCGGCTTAGCCTCTAGGTTTTCTAGTTCTTTGTTAATACCTATACCTAGTCCCCTACTTAGAAGTCTACTTCGCGATAATATTAATTTATATTGGCCTCTTTCTTCTCTTACGCCTTTTTTATAATTGTTTAAGCAGTCTCCTAGGCTCTATACATTCTCCTAGCTAGTATCTAGGCCTCCTCATAGCTAAGGCGTTCGGGAGCCGTAGTGGGTTCGGTAGGCCTATCCCAATTAAAGGACGTTTGTAGTACGTACCTATAGAGCAGTTTAAATGGCGACATTCCTATGCTATTATGGGGAAGCGTAAGCTGCGCGTAGTTTATTATAGGCAGTAATTCCAACTAGTTGTTCTAATAATAGTTTATAAAGGGGCGTAGTCGCTAGTTAAGGTACTAGTTTATAATCTTGGTTTAACCGTCAGTTTAAGGGTGGAATGCGGTAGAGAGCTTAATCTTAATCCTAAGGATATGGCAGAATTCGTTTTAGAAATCCGATATAAACTAGGGACCGCGGTTAGAGATAATTAATTCGGGAGCACTATAGAATTAGTAGATGTTATCGACGTAGAGACAGGCTATATCTTTTATAGTTGTGGTTTTAAAACAAGGGAGGGAGACGGATTGCTTATATAGTTAGTTAATTACTATAAAGGCTGTATCGTGGCCGTAAGCGTCCTTTGGAAATAACTTAAAATCCATTATAATATATTGCTAAGGGCGTTCTAGAACTGGCAGTGGTTATAACCACCTAGGAGTTTAATCCTTAGGGGCATCTGCGCGTTTATAGGCGTAGTAGTTTTTAATAAAACGTTCTACATTAGATAGGAGTCCTTGTCAATAGTAACGGGGCGCTAATAGTTAGTGGGTCTTGTCTCGACTAGGGTATGCCATAGAGACTTAACAGTAGGCTTTACGGATTAGCTCTATTTATAGGTTATTAACATCCGGAACTATAAGCCGCTCTTAATATAAGAGTAGTCCGTCTTCTATTTCCAAATTAGGGTTACCTTTCATGGCTTAGTTACGGAGGGCCTTTAGGGATTTAGTTGTGCGGTTCGCGGTCAGGATGCGGTTAATTAGTCCTATTAGTTCGTCTAAGAACTCTCCTTCTATAGGTGCTAGCTCGTTCTATTCGGAGCTTAGTTCCTTAAGGATATATAAGTTAAGCTATTTAGGACAAAGGAGGGCGCGTGTCCAATATTAAACCTTTAGCTTATCCTAGGGGCCTACGTCCTGTTCTCTCTAGGTTAGGGCATTAGCCTAGGAGTTTTGCCTACTAGGGCGGTATATAATCGTAAAGAAGAATTAAGAGAGTATTTTAGCCTATTAAGCCTATTAACTGGTAAGCTGCTTTATTATTATAAAATACTCTAAGGCTTTATAATTAGTATAAACCTTAATCTAAGAGTTCGTGCCTTTAAGCTCCGCGCGCTATTAAGACAGCAATCGAATAATAGCTAGCATTTCTTTATTGTATACTTTGTAGTTATACTTAGCCAGGTCTATTATCTTTAAAAAGAAAGTAATAGGGTACTATTCGCCGTCCAGATATAACTGTAATAGAATTCCCACTATAACTCCGTTGGAAGCGTCCGTTTCTAGCATTAATTTAAGGTCTAGGTTATAATAACAAAGGATTAAAGAAGAGATAAGCCGATTTTTTAACTCTCCAAAGGCCTCTATACAGTTATTATTAAAGATAAAAGGTATATCTTTCCGGGTAAGTTATATAAGAGGCTTTGCTATAACTCTATAGTTATAGATAAACTAATAGTAGAAGTTGCAAAAACCAAGGAAGGACTAGATCCCTTTTACGGTATAAGGGGGTTTCCAGTTACGGATTACTTTAACCTTTTTAGAATTAACTTTAATTCCTTCTATAGTAACAATAAACCTAAGGTACTTTGTACGCTTTACTCTAAACTTATATTTCTTAATATTAACCTATAAGCCTGCGTTCTACAGTCTCTTTAAAACCTTCTTAATATAAACCTAGTGTTTAAGTTCGTTGTCTAAGTATATAAAAATATCGTCTAAGTATACCGTGCAGAATTCGTTAAGGTAATTAAAAAAAATATCATTTATATATCTTTAGTACGTAGCCGGCCCGTTTATTAGTCTAAAAGGAAGGACTTTATATTTATAGAACCTATAACGGGTACGGAACGTAGTTAAGTCTTTAGCTGCAGGATCCATCCTAATTCGGTAAAAGGCTTAGCGAATATTAAGTTTAGTAAAGATCTTTACCTAACTTAGACGTACGAGGGTCTTATTAATTAAAGGGATAGGGTACCAATTCTTTTAAGTAATGGCGTTTAGCTTCTAATAGTTAATATAAAAGCGAAGGCCTTTATTAGGCTTTTTTATAAATAGGATAGGGGAAGTAAAAGGGGCTTAGCTTGGCTCAATAAACCCCTTTTTAAGGTTATTAAGTAAGTATTACTTTATTGCCTTTAGCTTATCCGTTAATTATTAGTAGAGGGGGCTATAGCCTAGCAAGTTATTAGCTTTTAGTTAAATCTTATAATTATATGTCTAGTAAGGGGGTAACTCGTCTAAAGCCGCCTTTAAGAATGCATTCTTATATCCCGCATAGATAGTAGGGAGGAGGCGTTTAACTAGCTCCTTATTAATTTCCTTAGCTGGCTTCTCTTCTCTCTTGTTAATAATCCGGTTAATTTTGTATAAGCTAGTTATAAAGACCTTATTATCCCTCCTATACATATTAAAGTGGAATGCTATAGCGCTGATCGCAGCAATATCTACTATAGGGGGGTTATATAACAATGGGGGTATATAGGACCCTAGGGGCTTCCGGGGTAAAGGCGTTAATATTACTCTTTTTAGCTCCTATCGCATCTTTCGGAGGTCATCCCTTATATCCTATTAGTATGTTCTCTTCCATATTAGTTAAATCTGCGTAATTTAGACGTTATCTATATTACTATCTATCCCGCTACCGTAAGTAGAGTCTTCGTCAACTATAGCACTCTAGGGGAGTATCTTTGTCGGTATAAAAGAGTTCCTCCTGGCCTTGCGGCGGGCATCTTCTTAGGCAAAGGCTAGGTCGCGGTCCCTAACATCCTACTAATAGGTAGGGTCAGCCTTCGCGGCTAGCGTCTTACGGTTGGTTTAAATTTCCCTAACAAAGGAGGGTAATTTTAGTCTATTCTCTGGCTAAACAAATTATCTTTATTATACGTTTAGCCAAATATTAAAATAGGACATCCATTTTCGGCTAAGGATTATATTATAGGACCCTAGGTCTAGGATGCAAAAGGGGATACTATACTAGCGTCGTCTATTAAGAGTAATATGCAACTTTAAGACGTGGGTAACCGGTTTACCGGCTTAACTGTTATAGTCTCTTACTTAAACAGGCTTCTCTAATATAGTGGCTTCTATATTTAGAAACTTAGCAACGTTATTTATATAGGCAGTATTTATAAAAGTAAAGCTATTTACTCTAGTGTTAATAAGGGCGGTTATATTAACTCTATATCTATTTTAAAATACTATATATAGAACCGTAAAGTATTTTCCACCTATTAACTAACTTAGATTAATCTTTTTAAGATTAATAGGGTACCCTAGGGGGGAGTCTTTCCCTAAGGTTCTTCTTTTCCTAACTTATTAGACGTTTCTCCTTCCTCCATTTCCTTAATATCGCCGTTATCCTTTAGCTCTAGGCAAGATAAGGCAAAGTGACCCTCCTTATCGCAGTTATAGCACGTAGCCGAGGCAGGGTCAATTGGGGTATTGCGATAAGCACCAGCTAAGGGTATAGTACGTAGCTGGTCGGGCGAGGCTCGCCAGTATATAGTTATAAACGCCTTTAGTATAAGAGCAGTTATAGCTTATCTTCCTACTCTAGCTCTTATAGGTATAGCTGATGAGTTCTAATTGCTACGTAGTTGCCTCTACTAATTAGGACGGGCGTTAATCCGCTTTAGTTCTAAGTCTAATAATAGGCAATAAGCTGCGAGTCTTTTGTGGGTTAGTAGGTTATCTAAGGTTATAGCGATCTTTTCTTATAACCGGACTATTAGCTTATTATATAGGTCTAAACGGTAGTTCTTAAGAGGAACCTAGCCTTCTCCTATAAGGTATAGGAATTAAGTCTAAAATTCAGCAAAGGGTTAGTTTAGTTTTATTATTAGGCGATTATAGTTGTACTAGGCATCCCGTACTTTATTTAGGTTAATATAAATAGCGGCCAGGTGCCGTATTATCTTATTAATAGATATAAATCGGACAGGGGAATCGTCCTTAAACTTGGCTTAAAGGTGCCGTTAGGCGTCCCCTATAGTTCGACCAAAGAGGTAGAGTATTTTAGCTTCTTTAGAAAGGAAATAGTTATAGTTAACGCGGAGCTTTCCTTATACTTAAATCCTCTAATTCTTAAAGGTAGGGTCTATCCCATTAAACAGTAGTTAGGGGTTAGGGAGCCTAACAGACTTTAATTACTTTGTTATCGTATCTATACTCCCTAGTGTATTATATTTAGTTAAGTAGGTAGGTCGACTTAGACTTTTAGAAGGAGGAGCTAAGCTACCTTATAGGGCCGTAAGGCTGTTTAGGATCTCTTATAGGGTCTCCTGTGTGCTTTAAGCTTAGAGACGGTTGGCTTCCTAATTGGCCATAAGGGCACAAATCTGTTCGTGTACGTCCATAATATTATCGTTATCCTTAATTTCTGATCCTAATTAGATCTTGTGTTCTTAGGTTAGGGCGGCTCTTTTAGATAAGCTCGCTTTAGGTGCCATCGTTAACTTCCTAAAGGTTTATTAAAATTATATAGTTTCGACTCTGGGGGTATAGGTCCGATCCTATCTAGCTTATAGGGTAGGAGATTATTAAGGCCTTCCTAGGTAGTATAGAGTTGTTTGGTGTCTAAATATAGCGCGTTAACGCGTTATTGCAGACGAAGTTTCTTTTAGGGGTGGGAGATTATTAAGGCCTTCCCAGGCAGTGTAGGGAGAGCTTAGTATAATGTAACGGCTTGTATAAATGCCTCTAAACCGAAGCTTGTGGATTGCTATCTAGTAAAGATACTAAGCTAAGGAGAAGAAGAAGAGGTATGTACAGGAGGCAGAGTAAGTAGATATCCTATGAGGGTCGCCAGGGCGCTAGTGATAAGCGAGCCAATAACAGGTTGGTAGAATTTGGCAGCAATATGGCAGAACTTGGCAGGTGACGCGCCCTAGCACCGTCACAAGACTAACTTAATGACCTTTAATCTCTAGAAGAGATTTTAATAAAAGTCACTTTTATATATATTTAGGACTGCTTAATTATAGGGCTTGTTTCGATACTTATATTAGCTACTATATTCTTCTATTTAATATTTAGTCGCTTATTTTATATCGCGGCCATTTTTTAAAGGCTTAGCGTTTAATCAAGGGTAGTAATTTATTTAGTATTGGGTATAGTATATTATATCCCTCTCTTTATACCTGCTGTCGTTTTATATATTTTCTAGTTAAAGATTAAGGAACTATTATCCGGGATTAATATAGAGAAAAGGTAAGCGGATTATATTTAAGAGCCCTCTGCTATACTATTATAATAATACTGCTAACTACTCTTATATTAGCTGTTATTTAAAAATATATTATAAGAATGAAAGATAGGTAATAGGGGCGGAAATTAAGGGTGCTAAAGGTCGTATTTAGAGATTATGTAAGGTATATTGCTAGGGTGTACAGTAGGGAGCAGGCAAGCCGAGCATGAGTTATAAGGAGAGTCGATTTAAGAGGACGATATGGTAATAAGGGTAGGCAATAGCCTAGTACAGAGACGAATCGATAAGGAGGGAAAGGGCTGCAAGCCCGAGTAAGGGTCAAAATAACCCTTATAGATTGTAATAGTTATTTATATAAAAACTTTAATTAAGAACTGGGAGTATAATCGGCATTAATAAGTAAGAGCGTTAATTTATTCCTTAATATAATGTCTAGCCGCCAACGCTTCTACTAGCAATTTAAGTTAAACCCTATAGCCTAAAAGATTAAAGTATACTTTACTATCCTCCTACGGGGTAATATAGGTAACTTGCACCTAGGCTGGATAATTATTAGTTACCTAAAGTAAAATCCAGCTAAAAGAAAAGTAGAACCGGCCTCTGATTTACTTAAGTAAATAAACACTAGCTTTGTAGGTTATCTTAAAATTATAGGACTAGCTAATTAAGATTAATTTACTGTGTAGACTACGACCGTATATTGTAGCAAGAAGCCCAAAACTGCAATAACCCAGAGCACGTAACGGGAATGCTTCTTGATGCCAACGTTGAGTGAGAGGTTCGGAGCAAATGGGTGACCCTTTGGGCCAGAAGTCGAATCTTTAGCCCACAGATCGACGGATCGAGTACCACCAAGAGCTTCGGGCGGCCAAATACACGCGCAGAACCGCCATTATTGTACAGCTCACAGACATCCCGGCTAGTCGAAGAGCACAATTCTGCCTCTGCAATCCCTCCGCCTTCCTGGGCTCTGCCGATAAAAGCACGTAGGGAAGGACTCCCGCATACCCGGATGGCTGAAATAATAGCAGTCAAGATACCAATGGGCCTCATCGCAAAGATGAAGTAATCAACCATAGTGATACTCTCGCTGAGGTATTGCTTTGTCATTTGCTCGCCGAAAAGTGCCAGAATCAGTGCCAAATCGGCGGCGAGGTTGTTTGAAAAGTCGTCTCAACCATCCGCCCGACAGCTGGACAGGCAAGAAAACCAACCAGAGGGAAGAAAACATAGCCGGAAACAGCGAAGAGAGAAATAAAAAAATTGTGCGCTTCTAGGAAACGCGACGATAGTGCTGGAACAGAAAATGAGATACAAAACGCTGAATGAAATTTTAGCCTCCGAGGACTCATTTCAATAGGCTTACATATCCCCTACTCAAGGCTGAAAAGCTGAAACGCGACGAACACGTATTGCGGCACAATAGAGCGCCTGTGCCCGGTGATGCTTTGCGATCACCGGTTACGCGTAATGGTACTTATTAGAAAATTCGGCAACGAACTCCTAGATGGTAACGTTGGGTTGGAGGCCTTATTGTTGCGAATATTGTAGAATATCCCTTAACCCGTTGAGGCGCAACGCCAAGCTGGCTCGTGCGTGAACACCGGTATTAGATGTACACCACCTTGTCAACTCCGGTTGAAAGCGCGTGTCGATCTTGGTGATCAATCGGCAGAATTTATACCTTTTGAAGTAATAAGCACGGCCATTTTAACGTATTTTGGTTAGTGTGATCAACACGCGCTTTCAACCGGATGCGCCGAGACGGTGTACAGTTCTCATCACAAAGGTTCGAATAAGAGCCTCCTATTGGCTAATCCTTATCGATATCGTTGCGCTAGAATCAACGGGTTAAGGGATACCCTATAGCTTGAAAGTGTTCGGCGGGGGTATTCCGCCTCCGGTTTTCTCGCTTACTCCCAAGACGCGAACCGCTTGCGAACCTCTGTTCAAGCAGTTTCTCAAGCACTCCGAGTTAGGATGCACTTGCACTCGTACTTCTGCACGGTTAGTCTTGGGAGGCGTTCATTTCAGCTCATATATCCATCCTGCGACCAGTGGTTAGTCGGCAGAAAACTTTTGTACAATGAACGTCATGTTTATTCTAATCAACAACAGCTTTGTGATTGGGTTTTTATACCACTAACTTCCTTTAAATGAGCAGCTCGTTGACTTTTAGAACGAACAAACCGCTTTTCAATTCCATAACGTACACCGCCGAGACAAATTGCCATTGATAGCCGCTCATGCATCGATCTCATGATTCAAAAACTTATCAGTCCGAACCCCGGCGTTCCCCTCAACGTGGCCGTGCACTTTACCTCCTTTCAACCGATATCATGGGGCTAATCGCCTTAGCAGTTATCCACGCATTAGCCCCACCTCGCGCCTCTCATGCGGCTCTAGCATTCCAGATACTCATTTCCTTGGAAGATAGTAAGACAGTCCTGCAAACGCAGGCCAAAAATCAATCCCGACGCTCCAAGCTCCCGGTCGCGGACTTTTCTCAACCGCCGACGCCGGTTCAACACAGCAGTAGCAGCAGTAGCAACACCACGTCCTGCACTCCACCTTCCCAAATAGTCGACTGAAACAGCGCAGCGCCGATCCCGTGGCCCAAAGCTCGCGGACTTCGCCTGTTCTCTCGCATTCTCGGGCATCGTAGAACGAAGGCGCGACGATCGCGCGCGGCCACCCCCTTCCAAGTTTCCACCGAAACAAGACGTAATCAATGCGGGCGAGCGATACAGTCACGCCCGAAGCAGGAGTCCCAGCACTGGCGCTCAGCTTCCGGAGAGCTTAGGTAGCAGCCCAGTGCACTCAGCACCACTGTCCCAGCTCGGTGCATTGTCTCGCGCAATAGCCACATCCGATTCACGAAGTAGCACAGCATGCGCGCCTAGGTGTGACAAGATCGCATGCGTGCCTTGCAGCGACCCACGCGAGTTGCCCTGCAAGTAAGTGTGTCTCACCTGCAGACGAATTGGGAAGGGCAGCCGCGTGTGATGACGCCGCTGCCGTGCAGGGGGAAAAGCAAAAGCTTCTTTCTGTCATGAGGTGGTGGAATAGCAGTGAGACGGGCCGACCCGGATATCGTCGAAAGTGTCAGAAATGACAGGCTTGACTGCAGAACTAGTTGTGTGGGGGGGAAGGCTGTAAACGGGGACGCAGCGGTTGACGAAGTGGTACATGTCGTTCGTGAGGCTTATGACAACAAGCGATTGATTAGGAAATCGAGATGGCTATGGAGTCGTGAGGTGGCTGGTAGGTTGATGGATAGCAATGAGGCCAACAGCAAGATATTCAATGGCAAGAAAGGTGGATGGCAGCCATGAACTGCGAAGGCTGGTCGAAACCAACCACCTCACCACTCATACAAATCACCCATTACGCGCAAAGCATCAAGAATCACTAAACCATAAAAGTATCTGAGAAAATTGCAATTGCATTGATCTCATTAACATTATCCATCAAACATTTCCATCACATTGCGTATCCGTTTCATCCGAACTTCTGAAGATAAAAATTCCAGCAAGATAACTTGCGCTTCCGGAAACCCAAAACGCCTTCTATGCTCCAGGTACACCATGTTTACATCATAACCAAAAGACTGGCTGAACACGCGCGAGACAGAGCGAGAGAAAAAAATTACAAACAGGCCAGAGTAGCAGCGATGCCACCACAACGCTAGCCCAAATCGGCCAGAGGCCAGTTCCATGACTGATAAGCCACACTTATGCGGCGTGGACAAGCGGTGTGCTCGGCGACATAGGCTCGCGGGCTTTGAGACCAGAGTCGCCCATGGAGAAACCCGAGACACTGTTCTTGTAGCTAGACCATGACGAGCAGCCATCCTTGAGGCCGGACAAATCACCAATGCTGTTCAGGATGTCGCCTGGGCGTTCCAGGAACTGCATACCCAGACCGGCAGAAACGTGGAATGGGATGTGGCAGTGCATCAGCCAGGCGCCCGGGTTGTCAGACAGGAAGGCGAGGACCAGGAAGCCATTTGCGGGC
>Ga0307515_10022252_pt1 | contig 11180 bp, 13 predicted proteins | sample 17_EM_MG_FD_194513 | JGI IMG/M metagenome (GOLD analysis project Ga0307515, IMG submission 194513) | Populus trichocarpa ectomycorrhiza microbial communities from riparian zone in the Pacific Northwest, United States - 17_EM | ecosystem: Host-associated > Plants > Roots > Unclassified | place... | reverse complement strand
ATATGCTGTCGCGCAATTTTGATAAGTCGCTAAAGAATTTATTAGCACTCCTGGAAAATCTGCTGGAGTGGAGTCTATCGCAAACGGGCCACATCGATTTTAAACCAGAAAGGTTTGACTTTGCCCTCGTATTGAATGAAAATCTCGCGTTGCTCAAAGAACAGGCACAACAAAAAAACATTACCATCATCAACGAAAATGAGGCGGCTCTGCCTGTGAATGCCCATTACCATTCCATCAATACGATTGTCAGAAACCTGATGTCGAATGCCATTAAGTTTACACCGGAAGGCGGAAAGATCACCCTGCAAACCCGGCCACTTGGCAATGAACTTCAGGTATCGGTTATCGATACCGGGTTAGGAATCAGTAGCGATGCTCTACAAAAGATTTTCAAAATTGACACCAAGCACAGCACACCGGGTACAGCTAATGAGAAAGGAACAGGTTTGGGGTTGATACTTTGTAAGGATTTTGCGGAAAAAAACGGAGGCACAATTGGCGTAGAAAGTACAGAAGGCGCAGGCTCTATTTTTTATTTTACCATACCGATGGCCACGGAGTAAAAGGTTTTCTAACCGAAGGCTGCGCTACATTACTTACACACTTCTAAAGTACACTACAGCATAACTACACGTGCCTGTATCTATTCTCAATGCAAAGTCCTATTGCCACGCGTAATCACCATTATTAGTAACAGTTACCCTCAATGCTCTATGCTCCTTCTCAAACCTTTCGTAACCGGGCTTTAAAGTTTTCCAGAAATCCAGCAGTGCCCCATTATCATTATACTCTGCTTTATACTTTTTTATATTCTCCTCCGTCATGCGAAAAGGAAATACATATACCGGAATCTTAAGCTGTCCATTGTTACGTGCATGAATGGCATACAGGTAAATCTCTTTGATCTTATCGTCCGTCATGGGCAGGCAGCCGATCGTTACGCAGGAGCCATGGATAAAAATATCACCACCCGGATGTTCAGTATCGCTTTTGATCTTGTCGGAAGCATTGGGATAATTGAGTCCTAACGACAAATAAAAACTGCTGGTCGGATTAAAGCGGTCGATATGATAAAAACCTTCCGGCACCTGGTTATCGCCCGACTTTCTTTTAGGCCCCAGCGTTCCTGAACGTTCGCAAATACGATAAGCGACCAGTTTCTTATACACCGCTTCCGACTTCTTCTTTGCAAAAACCTCCAGTATATCATCATCCTTGTACGCGACAATGAGCATGTGAAAATCATCTTCCTGAAGTCCATTCTTCTTCAGCTGTTCTTTGATTGTTTCTTTCTTACTATGGAATGCTTCTCTTACCCGCTCGTATTTCTTTTGCTCTGCAATAAAATCCTGGGGAGAAGAAAATGAAGTCAACAGAAATAGTACGGTTAATGTGGAGAGTATATTTTTCAGCATTGATCCTTACAAGCAGAAGAGTTTGAATCTGCTTCCTGATACAAATCAAAGTAAAGAGAACGACTATTAAAAGAAAAGGGGATGTCTCAAAAGTCTGAACGGTCTTTTGTTCCGCCTAAGGCAGGTGTTGTCACCTGCCTATCAAGTGCGGACTACAAAATAAAAAAAATAGAATATCAGCTCAGGCTGCCATTTTCGACAGATTGTAGATTCATGCGAACGATCCGGTTTCAATTTCTACGACTTACATCAAAAAGAGAGCTTTAGTTGTTCCCTTTGCCCAATTAAAATCAAAAGAGGATGCCCTTTTGGGACAGCCTCTTAAGAAAAAAGCCAGACTAAATAAACCTGTGTTACTGTACTATTTTAAAAACCGCCCCGGCTATCGAGGCCAGTTGGACATTGCTTAGCTATGCCATCCGTTTGAAACTCACTGTAAAAAAATCCGCATCTATAACTTCTCCTGGTAATTGAATCTGGTAAGTGTTGCCTGCTAATACGGCCTTACCAATTCCCGGGGCTTCCTTCGTCAATGCTTTAAAACCAAACTCCGCCATTGTTACTGTTATCTGGCCGTCCTCTATTTTGGGTGTGTCCACTGCCGGCCAATTTTTGTTGTTCAAGTCAAACACGTAATCCATAATTGATCGTATCATTTCATCCTCTGGTTAATCATCCAATGATTTACGTCAAATGTAGGAGCACAACGAGTTCGGTTTAAGAGTAGAATTACCGGTTTCCCAAAAACAGGTAGTTCTACCTGTTTTATCTATAGGCAGGGAGAAAATACCTGTTTTATTGAAAGGATTGCTCGCCATTTACCGCCAACTTAGTATTATTGAACCTTGTAAAACCAATTACCTATGGACACTTCTACTTTAACCCGCGTATTGATTTTTGTTGCCTTCGGTATTGCCGCTGGTTCCTGTTCTTCTGATCCTTCCAAACCTGGTCCGGCACCAGAACCCATTCTGATTGACGGTTATCCTTTGGACTCAGCAGTAATAGCCACAGCCCGATTCAGAAAGTTTAGCGACCTGGTATTGAGTGGAACTCCGATCAAAGCCTTTACCGTAAGGGGAGCCGATCTGATGGAAGCGTTGGATCTGGATTCACTGATACCTACCAATGAAAAGCAACGCCAGGCATTTATCGATACTACAGCCATCCGTGTTTATATGGGTATCGATTCTATTCCTGATACATCGGCTAAAAAATTTCACTATCAATTTAAATTATTTGTGGCGAATGTGAATAAGTCCAGCTATAGCAAAAACGAGCCGGGTGAGGATGTATTCTTTTCATCTGTAAAAGTGAAACTCCCACAATCTCCGGCAGATGATTCGTATGTTCTGGATTTCAATACACCTTGCCCCACCACGTGTCCTACATCAAGTCCATTAAATAATTAGTCTTAATGAGGCTGGATAATTGGATCCTATTTGCATCCTCTTTCGTAGTTCTATTCACCGCAGTGTACGCTACTATTGTTCGTAAGCAGATAACAAAAGAATTGCGTTTCTTTCTATGGTTCGTTTTTCTTTCGGGTATGATCCAATTCGTTTCGCTTATCCTCTGGTTCTATTCTATTAATAATATGCCACTGCTACATATCTATGTAGCAGTGGGATTTTTATTCCTGGCCTTATTTTATAATTCCCTGTTGCATGGCTTAATCGAGCGAAGAGTCATGCTGTTTGCGATCATTTTATTTTCAGTTTTTACGATCGTTAATTCCTTATTTATTCAGAATATATTCACCTTTAATTCTTATGCCTTAACTATTGAGTGTATTCTTATTGTCATTTTATCTATATCCACTTACATATTCTCACTGGAGGATTTGGTGAAGGAGAAGCGTCAAGGCCTCTGGAAAAGTATCAGCTGGATCAATTCCGGTCTATTCATTTATTATACCTCCAGTCTGATCATATTTAATTTTACTCATTTCTTCTTTTCTGACCTATCCTTCAAAATCTTCAGCCGGGATTTTAATTTACAAACCTGGATGTTACATTCTTTTTTTTCCACGGTCATGTACAGTTGCTTCATTATCGGATTATGGAACCGGCCCAGAGTATAGATTTTCTTACTACGCTGTTCCCTTTGGCCATGGTGATGTTCGTCATTGCCCTGGGCGTGATATTACTCAATCAACATTTTCGTAAAAACCTGTACCAACAAAAACTGGAACAGGAAGAAATCAAAAGCCAGCATCAGCAAGAGCTATTACGTTCTGCCATTGCCGCACAGGAACAGGAACGCCAGCGAATCGCAAATGATCTGCATGATGAACTCGGTGCCATGCTATCCATGGCTCGCATGCAGATACTTCAATTTCAAAAGAAAGAAAATGGCACGATAACCAACACCGAGAACCTGCTTGAGCTGATCGAAACATCACTGGCCTCCACCCGCAGGATATGTTATCAATTAATGCCTCCACAAATAGAGCGATATGGATTGGTTGCTTCACTTCGGTCATTGGAAGCGAATGTGAACAGTACGAATGAAACAGTAGCGTCAGTAAACTATCCACCGGAATTTCCCCGGTTTTCCAACGCAATCGAACTGGGCATGTACCGGATTATTTCAGAGCTTGTCAACAATACGCTAAAGCACGCCAAAGCAAGTCAGCTGACGATTACGCTTACGGCCGATAAAGAGTTAACATGTAACTATACTGATAATGGCATCGGGCTCGCTCACTCGCCCGAAGGCAGTGGGCTAGGACTAAAAAGCATGCGCGCACGGGTGGAAGCTTTGGAAGGTAGCTTTGATATTTCGGAACAAGGCGCTGGTTTTAATTGTACAATTAAAATACCTTTCCCTAAAATGAGTTGAAATGGAAGTGCAGGAGAACATCCGAATCGGACTTGTCGAAGACCAGTTTCTATTCCGGAAGGGTATGAAAGCCATTTTAGAAAGCTGGCCTGATTTCAATGTCGTGCTGGAGGCAGCGGAAGGCCACTCTGTAATAGGCCTTTTAGATAAGATCAGACCAGCATTGCCTCATGTGCTGTTGGTTGACTTATCACTACCTCCCACTCCACAGGGCAAAGTATTCAGTGGCCTGGAAGTAACCAAAGCCGTACGCAGTGAATACACCGAAATTAAAATCATTATTTTGTCTGTACACGATGATGATAATTTTATAGCCGAGTTGATCTTAAACGGTGCACATGGCTACTTAGTAAAAGATAGCGACCCTCACGAAGTGCGCGAAGCTATTCTTGCGGTACATCGTCACGGATCCTATATCAACAAAAGATCACTCGCTGCCCTTCAGAAAGCAAACACTTCGTCTACCAAAGAGAAACCGGTATTAGATGGCAATGTTCAGCTCACTAAAAGAGAGATAGAAATCCTGCAGTTGGTTTGCAAAGAACACACTACGGAAGAGATTGCTGAAAAACTGTTTATCAGTATAAAAACAGTGAATGGGCACAGAAACAATTTACTTCAAAAAACAGGTTGCCGTAATGTGGCCGGCCTGTTCAATTTTGCAATCAAACACAAACTGATAGAGGTTTCATAATAAGTTACCGATTCCCGTTCATTATCTGAGCAAATATTTTCATTATATAACTCAGCGTTTTGAATATTCTTCCAGTTGCTCTTTCTCTTTCCGGTTCAAGCTCTCTATTCCTTGCGTACCAATCTTGTCGAGAATCCGGTCTATCTCCCGCTGATTGTTATTCTTTATTTCATTGTATTGGTGATCAACGGAATAATAATTTTTAGAAGAGTTAAAATGATCCACCAGCAAAATATGTGGCCGTGTTACAATCAGGTAGATAAACACCATCGTTGGAACAGTAATGATCAGGATAGTGAGGTAGTTGCTGGCAAATGCGGAAGGATATATAATGAGGGTGGTCATCATGCCGATTAAGGCTCCGCCCAAATGCGCTTCATGCCCGGTATTATCTCTTTTGGATTTGATTCCGTAAATAGAGAAAGCGATATACAAAACTCCATACAACCAGCCCGGAACAGAAAAAGGCAGTATAAAGAAACCAATGCTCATGCCCGGATATAATGCAATGGAGGCAAAGATGATTCCGCACACTGCTCCCGATGCACCAACAGAACTGTACTCGCCATGGTTGCGATGAACAAACAAGGCAAGCAGATCACCACCGACCAGGCTTGCAAAATAGACGATCAGAAAATTGACTGCACCTAAACTGTACTCAACCGCTCCGCTGAATGCGTAAAGACTGAGCATATTAAAAATCAAATGCATCCAGCTTACATGCAGGAAGCCGGACGTAACTAACCGTTTATATTCCTTGCGTACAAGTATGCTGTCCACTTCGAACTTGTATTGTTCAAAAAAAGCATTGCTGATAAATCCTTTGTAGGAAAAAGCAACATTGGCGATCACCAGTAATAAGCTAACTACTCCGGTATTGGTCATTATAAAAATTGCAATAAAACAGTCATGAACAGTAGCGAAGATAAATAGTCAAACTTATTTAGTCATAGCTTTTTCTGACATTACGTTGATTTTGTTCAGCAATCATTTCGAATTCATAATTGCTTCCGCTTCTCCTTTTAACCCTGTGGCAAATTGCTCGAATGATTTATCAAATGGCGGAATATACCTGGCGTACAGCGGAAACATCAGTCCACCGATTCTTTCGGTCATAGCAAAAGTTACCACTCCCCTCTCACCACTCGTCAGTGTATAGATTCGATTTCCCTGGCCGTCTCCCCAGACTAGTTTTTTTTCGGGTTCAAATTCTTTGACCCTTAGCTTAAATGTTCTCTTAGGGTCAAGGGTAGATTTAAGTTTTATCTTTTCTCCTGCCGAAATACTTCCTTCAATAGAGATCACCGTAGGGTTCCATCGTGAATAATCCGCGGCATTGGTAAGCAACGCCCAGATAATAGCGGGCTCTGATTTGATGTTGATACTTATTGAAGTTTCACGACTAAAAGTCGTTTTCACTGTAATTGCTTTTCCGTTCTGGATTGGGTCGTTTGTTGTTGTCATGTGCTTAAGGTTATGAGTCGGGTTTTAAATAGTACAACTCTTTGACGATTGACAGAAACAAAGTGATAGGCTATTCCGAATCTTTTTTTAAATAGTTTTCCATTACCTTCCTATTATGCTCTAAATGATGGAGTTGCAATTCGGCTGCGTTGGAATCAAAAGGGTCAATTCCCTGTACAACCTGCATCCTTAAATCGAATAATCGTTCTTTATTACCCTTTCCGGCCTCCCTGGCCATCTCGATTTTTACCAATTCCTCCTGAACATTTTGTTTGGGATTATAAATTCCATTCAGTTCGGAACATTGATCACAAACACCTTTTTTGTTAATTAAAGCACACCTGCTTTCAAATACATCGATCAACTTTGTCCGGGCAGTGTGGAGATAGTACTTTATCATCGCTTCAGTTAACTCAACAATAACAGCGATCTCGTTAACTTTAAAATCATAGACTTCCTTTAACAGCAAACAAATCTGTTGCTCTAATGGAAGTGACTTGCCGATGCACGTAAAGCAGAAAGCAATATGTTCTTTAATTTCAAATTGACCTTGCGGAGAGGCCATTCTGATGTTCATCGATTCCTGAAAGAATTCCGGATTGGATAATGCCGCTTCTTTGGATAAGTCAGTTACGTTTTCTGTCCAGCGTTTTTTTTCCCGCAGGTTATCTTTGGCCAGGTTCGAAGCAATCGTAAACAGCCAGGTTTTTAAAGTGGAGTCTCCCCGGAAGCTTCCTGATTTCTCAGTCGCCTTAATATAAGTATCCTGAATAATGTCTTCCGTGTCCGCAACGCTGGCCGTTATCCGGAGGATATAAGATTTCAATTGTCTCCTGACGTGTTCAAATTCTATAGTCAATTGTTCCGGTGCCATTGGTTTTCAGGTTCAGAAAAAAGTTGCATACGCTAACATATAAGCAGTGGTGTGATTAAGATACGCCACACTGTCCCATGAAACCAAACGTAATTTAAAAACTAAACTACAAACTTAAACTGAGCCCGCCATTGATTATGCACTCGTTGGCAGCCGTACTCATTCACTCGTGTTTCATAGCCGCTGTAGGCATAGTTATTCTATTCATTTTCTGCTCGTTGCTTTTCAATTTGCAGGATGTTGTTTTGAATGTCTTTCATGATGTTATTAGCCCACCAGCTTGCATAAAAATTAAACGTTGTTGTCAGTTTAAAATTACTATACAAATGAAGTCTATATTTTTTCTCATTGACTTTTTCAAGTTCATAAGTTCCATTTAACACGTCAAAATATTTTCCTCCAATTACAAGGTGTTCGTCCATAGTTGTCAATGGAATTTCATGTGGCAATGCTTTGATAGTAAATGACATTTTCTTTTTGTCAATGTACTCTGTAACTGTTTCGTGAAATACAAGTCCGTTTGTAAAAATTGCTTCTCTATTTGCTCCAACTCCTTCAAAGTTAAGCTCTGCTTTAACTGGTCTTGGAAAGTTCAATAAGTTTGTCAGCCAACCCTTGTCTTGCTCTTTGCTGATTTCCCTTACTCGTGTTACGTTGCGCCAAATTTTGTCTGCTGGTGCGTTAATGTCAATATAGGTATACGCCTTGTATGGTGTAGTATTAGCACCAATGTGGTTTTCAATTGGCGAAATTAACAATGGCAAAAGTGTCATAACAGAAAGATAAACATTGTTGTCTCGTTTTTTGAGTTTAAAATAACCGCCAATAAGCCCACCAATTGAAGATGCAATTAAAAAAATTGGAAGTATCATTAATAAACAAGGCCATCCTTCAATCGCAAAGGCCAGCGTTATAAAGAAGAATACAAAAATTGGAATCCAAGGTGTGAAGATTCTATATGGAATCTTTCTTACTTTTTCTTCTTTTGAGAAATAAACTGTTAATGCTCCTACAATGGAAGGCAAAAGAAAAAGAAAAGTCTTTGACATCATATTAAAAACTCCACTCCAAGTTGATTCGCCAAACACAAATCGTAAAAGCAAAGCATAAGCTGTCGGAATAGCTACAATTTTTAATGTCGTTATTAGTTTCTGTCCATCCATTGTTGTCTGTTTATATCATGACTAACGCTCGGTTGAAAAACGTATGCGTTTGAATAGGATTGTTTTGCGAAAAATGCTGATGTCATACTCAACTATCATTTCCTCTTATTTATTACAACTATCAATGCTGAAGAAATAATACACATTACTAAAGCACTAATGATAAGTGAATTCTCTTTTTGTGAAATTCCAATAAAGAAGTCGCCAACAAACATTACTAAAAAGAAAATATACGCAATTGTCAGCATAGGAATTGATTTTTTAAATGTCGCAAAAGCAAAGATAAAACCAAGGGCAAATTGCCGGGCAGCCCACATATAAATGATGTAATCAACGCCTTTTGCATTAAGGTCAACGGTCTCCAAAACCGATTGCGGTGAAAAGCATAAGGATACGCTTACCGTAAGTTCAAGTAATGCAAAAAGCCCTGATACTATAAGTATCCATTTGGGCAATGATTTTTGTCCTTCTGTCATAATTTAAGTTTGTTTTTACTTGTTTTTGTCGCCTGTTGAAAACTAAAACTACAAACTTAAACCCGACCCTGCCATTGACTATGCACGTTGAATCTCTTCCACGAAGACAAGTCATTCTTTTGTCGGTTGATAGTAAAGCAGTATTGCTCCAGAGCCAAAGGTTTTTGTCTTTACGAGTTTAAGAATAGCTCTGTCGTTTATGCTTTTAAATAATGGCAAACCGTTTCCTGCTATAACCGGGTGAACACAGAGCTGGTATTCATCAATTAAATTGAGTTTCATTAAGGCCACAATTAAACTCGGGCTGCCAACTAAAATGTCTTTACCTGGTTGCTGCCTGAGTCCTGAAACTTCTTCTTTAACGCCTCTCTTTGCCAACGTTGTATTTTCCCACCTGACAGCTATCGGGTCAACACTATTCAGCGTGTGAGAAAAAACGATTTTAGGAATGTTCTGTATTGCAACAGCAAATTCATCCATTGGTTTGTTACCGGTTGGATTCTTTACTACCGTTGGCCAGAAATTTTCCATAAGCTGGTAGGTTATCCTTCCATATATAATGGCGCCTGCATTGTTCAATAGCGCAGTATAATGTTGATGTAATTCTTCGTCTGCAATCATTGCGGTGTGATCGCAAAACGCGTCAAGAGTCATATTGATTGCGGCAATTAGTTTTCTCATGCTATTTTGTTTAAATCAATTGTCAATTCATTCCCCAAAATAGTTAAGGTTTTTTGTAGTTATAGCCGTTGAATGCGACAATGTCAGGGTTATTTTGCGACAAGTAGGCAGTCTGCGCTATAAGATAAAATGGTGGTGACTAAGAGCCAGCGCGGACGATGAGTAGAGAAAAGTGAAGGATGCATTAGTGCTAAATGGGTGATACCTGAGTCATGCAGGTGCGATGGTTACCCAAAAGGGAGTGTCAGCCCATCTTTACTGCCTTTAGCGCCTAACAATTGTGAGTCGCTTTCCGTATTTTTACATTCTTATAATTTACGATTTTACGATCATGATCTACAACTCAATCATTGAAACCATAGGCAATACTCCTATTGTGAAGCTACAAAACGTCAGCAAAGGAATAAAGGGAACCATACTGGTAAAAGTGGAGTACTTCAACCCTGGCAACTCTACCAAAGACCGCATGGCCATTAAGATGGTGGAAGATGCTGAAAAAGCAGGCACATTAAAGCCCGGAGGCACCATCATTGAAGGAACTAGCGGAAACACCGGTATGGGGCTGGCGCTTACTGCTGTAGCCAAAGGATACAAATGTATTTTCACTATGGCCGACAAGCAGTCGCAGGAAAAAATAAACATTCTCAAAGCAGTGGGTGCCGAAGTAATTGTTTGCCCTACCAACGTAGAGCCGGAAGATCCCCGCTCCTATTATTCGGTAGCACGCAAGCTGAATAAAGATATTCCCAATTCCATTTATCCCAATCAATACGATAACCCTTCCAATGCACAGGCGCATTACGAAAGCACCGGACCGGAGATCTGGAAGCAGACCGAAGGAAAGATTACGCATTATGTAGCTACGGTAGGCACAGGCGGGTCGATGTGCGGCACTGCCCGTTATATGAAAGAACAAAACAAGAACCTCGTAACGGTGGGTATTGATACATACGGATCGGTTTTCAAGAAATACAAAGAGACGGGTATCTTCGATCGCAATGAAATCTATCCTTACCTCACAGAAGGTTTCGGTGAAGATATTCTTCCCAAGAATGTAGACTTTGATGTGATTGATTCCTTCATCAAAGTAACCGATAAGGACGGAGCGATCATGGCACGCAGGCTTTCGCGCGAAGAAGGATTGTTTGTAGGCTGGAGCAGCGGCTCGGCTATGCATGGCGCGCTGGAGTATGCACGCGAGCATCTGAAAGAAGGAGATGTGATGGTGGTATTGTTACCGGATCATGGCACGCGTTATTTAAACAAAGTATACAACGATCAGTGGATGAAAGATCACGGCTTCCTTGAAGAACGTACTTTCTCTACGGCCAAAGATATTGTGAGTACACGCAATGGTAAAGACAGTCTCTTTACGGTATCCAAAAACTCACGCATTGGAGAGGCCATTAAAATCATGAACCAGGAAGGCATCGACCAGGTACCTGTTGTGGATGGCGATGAGTTTGTCGGGAGTATTGCTGCTGCGGGTCTTCTGGAAAAGATCATCGAGAACCCCAGCGTGAAAGACAGCCCGGTAGGCGAGCTGATGGATAAACCGATGCAGTT
>Ga0307515_10022251_pt1 | contig 11180 bp, 17 predicted proteins | sample 17_EM_MG_FD_194513 | JGI IMG/M metagenome (GOLD analysis project Ga0307515, IMG submission 194513) | Populus trichocarpa ectomycorrhiza microbial communities from riparian zone in the Pacific Northwest, United States - 17_EM | ecosystem: Host-associated > Plants > Roots > Unclassified | place... | reverse complement strand
GGAGAGACAGCCGCGAGAGTCGGAACAACCCCGTGTCACCTTGCTCCCGCACATCGTCCTCTTCAAGCTAATGAGATCCTCTCGCGCGGCAGTCTGTATTATATTGACTCTTATCTGGGGGTTGGGATGGGCTGGGCAAGAGACTGCGGTCGTCCTTCACCTCAACAGAGTTTGGGGTCTGGACCCTCACGGAGCTGGTACAGCGTTCATCGCTGCTGTCGTTCCCACTATATTCTGTGAGTCAATAGCCCCCATCCCCTCCCTTATGCAATGTATCCTGACTACTTGGACTACAGCCGGTATTCTTTCTGGTTGGTTGGGCGATACTAAGATTGGCCCGGCTCCGATCGCTTGCGCCACGCTATTGTTTTCTTTGCCCTGGTATGGGTTGATCACAATTGAGGGTTCTCTCGCCATGTTCTTGACCTTCTTCGCTCTTGAGGGTGAGCGAAAACCTGACTCTTCGGTATGACCCTTCCCGCTGACCGCACCGTGGGTCCGCTAGTGTTCTTCTCATCGGGTTTGATTCCACCAATCATGCTGGAGCTTTCATCCGTCAGCAGGATGATGGAAGGTGTCGGGTGTACGTCATTTAACATTGGCGCCTGAAGCGCTGTTTCGTCGTGGGACTGACGTTCCTGTCAAGATGCTCACGTTTATGGGGCTTTCAACCTCGCGTTTGGAATTGGAACAACATGTTAGTGGGATCTCCTGCGTGCTTTTTTTAAATCCAAGATTTACCCGTTTATTACGCCAGTTGGACCTATTATTACTGGACAGGTGACAGTCATTTCTTGTGGCTCGCGTCCTTGGAACTGATGTGTCTCTATTGCAGATATACGATCACATTGAGAGGGGCTGGTTCGCCATCTCGTTTGTAGTGATGGGGTTGATGGCCGTGGGACTTGTTCTCGCCCTCTTTTTGCTTGGAGAACGGCCGCTTGGACTTCGCCTTTTCAAGGGCAAGAATCAAACCCCGGGGGAGGAGAAAACTTTAGAGGGGCAAACGCCCAAGTATAAAACGCCGAACGATGGACCAGCAGTCGCCCCCTCGGACTCGGTGACGCCTGTTCCCGAACACGGGAAATGATAGTCATGCGCGCGGTTCAAGTCTCTGATTTTGGAACCGCACAACCTCTAGTAGCTTACCTACCTCGTAATGTTCTCGATCCTCATACCGCTCAGTTAATCCTTAATGCTTCCCTACCCTGCACGAAGCAAGTGTGATGCAAGTTGCGCCTACGATGAGACGAAATAATTAACCGGGCTCGTCATACACCCTACGCCTTCACCTTACGGTACCAGCTCCGCTCAGGGTTGATCTGCGTGCACCGACCCCTCTGGATCTTCTCACGATCGCATTTCCTTCGCGTTCTCATTGGCGGGGAAAAGATAAACTATAGGGGATTCCCCAATATAAACAACGAAGAAAAACCTGTATGAATTGCCCGATCACACGGTCGCAATACGTCACCACCACTCCCCTCTCCAGCCTAACTCACACGACCGAAAGGAAGACCGGTTTCCTTCCACTCGCAAAGCTACATCTCGTCGAAGGCTTAAAGATTTCAGATGCGGCAGGTTGCTGGTTATCTCGTCAGCTACCCCGATACCCGTGCTATCATGGGCGAACTACAGATCCCGGACAAACGGGTCGACGACATCATGCTAAAGCACCCAATCAATGACTGGCTTGCAAAGACTAAGCGTTGGAACGTTGTCTGCACGACAGTTGGACACGCATACTCCGACTACAAGGATGCGGAGGGCGTGTTCCTCATCACTCAGATCAAAACCGTTCTTCGCGGCCGATCGCAGAACACAGAGATGCTGCCCATCGAGAGAGACAAGGAAGAGTACGTGAGGAAGGTACTGGTGGAAGAGGGTGGAGCGAAGGAGGGTAACTTACGGTGGATGTCGTTCCCGGACGGAGACAAGTTCCATCTCTTGGCTGGCGGAACACGGCCATATCGGAACAAGTTCAATGGTCCTTGGTCCGATTACCGACTCACTCCCGAACAGAACACAAGGTTGATGAGGTCCGGCAAGGACCTGGCTGAGTGGGTGGCCGAGGCGATTGCCAATGGAGAGGTGGTGAAGAGAAAAAGGCCGCCCCCGTAGCCCCTTGCATCTCGCCCGCAGCAGGGCATTTGGTTGCTGCTCGATGGAAATTTACGATTGAAATACGTACAGGACCCGACGCGTTTACTAGAGCGAGGTTGTGCATCTGTTTGGAAAATGGTGTTTACTATCCACTTGTCCGCTCGTGTGATGTTGGCCCTCGCTCCAATCAACGAGGCCCTCGCCCTAGACTCGCGTCTCATGCGCATGTCTACCTCAACAAAAAAATAATCTCGGCCACATGCAAGACCCCATCCAAGAGGTTCGAAACATTCGCTTGGAAAACTGACGATCTCTCCGGGGAAAAGACGTCGTTATCAAGGAAACACCCACCCGTGGCAGTTTATTTTCAGTTCCCCTGTACCCATCCGAGTCGTCTGCGTCTCAACAACTGTTAGGATGTTCAACTGGCAATTTTGACCTCTCCTCTCCGACGCTACGGAACAGTTTGGATCAGACGAGCGAAGGACGTCGGCCTTCGCATTATCCATTCTTCCAATTCGCCGTGCGCCATCACAATGGAAGTATTCACCAAGGATGGGATTGAAATCGCAAACCTGGTCACTGTGTTCGGGGCGAGTGGGTACAATCTGTACGTGTCAACAAGGTACACTCTCCTTATGCATTGAAAGTGTTGCCCATAACCACAACATCCTATCGGCAAGACTAGAAACATCTACAAACGTCGTAGAAGGGTACCAGTTGCCGAGATTCGTGCTGTCTGCGACCCAACCGGTATAGCGGTTGGGTCTCTGCACGTTCCTAAATGGTCCTAGGGTGGATTTCCGGCTGCCTAATGGCTACTACCTCCGAGAGATGATGACGCGAATATCACCTTTAGGATGCATCAGGCCCACACCCATCCTCTCCTCCAAGAAAGTTGGCCGTTCGCTCGACTTAGGATCCGCTTCGATCGTATACTTCATCAACAGGAGGGCGAGCAGAGCTTTCAACTCTTTCTGGGCGAAATGCCTTTACGGAAAACAAAAGAAGGTCAGTGAGGCAGAAAAAACCCAGGGTGAACCCATATTTTTTTCATTTTACCTTCCTTCGCACATCGAAACTCCACCTCCGAATGGCATGGTATGGTTCATCACCGGTTTCCCGTTCTTCGTGAACTTCTTTTGGGTCATATACCTCGTCGGGATATACTCATTCGGTCGCTCGTGGATTTCTGGGTCCAAATGCACAGTTCTCGCCGAACATACGACCTCATCTCCCCGGTTGAATGTGTATCCACCCAACTCGGTCGTCTCCATGACGGCCCTGATAGACATGACGGAAGTAGCAAAGCGAAGTGTCTCCTGGATCGTCGAGTTCAGTAGTGGAAGGTCGGCTTGGTTGATGAAGTCGACGACGTTTTGGTGAGAGTCCAGAGGAAAGGATGGGTTCGTGGTGTTCCAGCCGGCGACGGCCTCGTCAACCTCTGCAACCAGTGGTTCGAGACCGTCCCGTCGCTGGAGGTTAAGCGCGACTGCCCAGTACGCCGCGAGCGGCGCATTCGCTTGGAGGGCCCAGAGAAAAGTGATAATAAGTATAGCGACATCTCTAGTGTCCTGCCCGGCGGTTCATCAAAACGCGGAGAAGCCTTGTGTGCGCGGGGGACGACTTACAAATCCTCCCTCCTTTAATATCCTTTCATACTCCTTGATCAAGTCAGAAGCATCGTCCAGCGCGTCAGGCCTCGAGAGGTACCTCTCTTCGATGACTATGGCCAATTCGTCAAAAGCACGAACCGGACCCTTCATGAACATCTTCGGGACACCCGCGAGGAGGAGGTGGAAGTTGTCGTCGAACAGTTTGAAAGGCTCGAACAAATCATTGACGGGACAATCCTTTCCGAAAAACGCGTGACCGGACGCATTGAACGTCAGAGGGACAATGAAGTCCCTCAAGGCAACGTTCAGCCCGTTGTACTGGTTTGCCCGTTCCTCGAGGTTTTGATAGGTAAGGGCAATATACTTGTCGACAACTGGTTGCACGTATTTTGGGGAGAGGAGCTTGTGGTTCATTGGGAACAAGGTTTGTTGCATTAATGGAGCGTGTGCCAGCCTGTAAACCAGGGTGTATGCGCTGGCTACTCAGCGGATGGTGAAATATGAAAGACCGGCGAAATTACGAACTTGTCACTCATCATGAAGACCTCTGCGCCTACATTCTCGCGTATTTTGGGGAAGTCGTACTTCTAGGGTGAGGACCGGGGGTGTTAACATGCCAGACGGGTCGAGAGGAGGGGGTAAGTCCACACCTGTGGGTTCTTGTAGACTTCCGCAATTAACTGATGAAGATCAACCGATGCGTTTTATGATAGGGTAAATCCAACTTCCCTCACCTGTGGCGAAGTAACATAGGTAACAGTCCGTCCAAAAGCCTTGACCGAAAAGATATCTCCGTACTTGGCACTAAAAACGTGGAACTCATGTCTAACATCCAAGCGCGCAAAAGAGGTACCCACGTACATAGCGCGCTTAAAAAACGCGTCGGGGCTCTTTCCAAGGTCAATAGCAGATCCGACCCAAGGAATGGCATAAGAAACCATTGGTGGCCGTCCGGTGGCTTGGTTTCTCTTGTACACCGCTCGGGCGATAATGAGCAACAGAACGCTGGCTACGATCACTTTAGGCTCCCTCCATGGCTCGGAGACCATTTTTGAAGATGCCAGTGAGGTGTCGGTGGGGCGTAAAGTGGGAGAAACACATTGGCGCACAAGCTGAGTAATGGCGCTTCTGATCGGACAACGTCAGGCATGCGTGAGCGCCTGCCATCAGACAGTTTGTGAGATCTGAGAGTCTGGGGCGGCGGAAGAGGACTACATTCAGCGACCAAGATAAACAGCGGGGCCATAACGTCAGTACAGGAATAAAAGTAAAGTAAAACTAGGCGCGTATACAGTGCAACAAACGAAGAGAAGTGCAGAAGACAGAACTTAAGTAACCTTCGGCCGCAAACACGCACTCACCCATCAGGGAGGCGAGCAGTCATGTAAGGTCGATGATGTCGTCAGCAGATGAGGAAGCCTCCCGCTTCACGGACTTCTTCGCCTTTTTCCTTGCGATCCGGTCCTGAATTCGCTCGAGTTCACCCTGGAGTTAGTTCTTGTCAGAAGTCTGAACGGTACGGAAGGTTTTGCGCACTACCTGTAGAGTGTCAAGATCATCGTCGGAGAGGATTTCAATCACTTCATCGTTCCCGTTCTCTTCCCTTTCTCGTTTGACCCCCTTCCCTTTGTTTTTCCTACCTTCAACCTTCACCGAGGGACCAGGTGAGTCGCGTGGGGGAGGAGAAGGACTTGGGGATTGGGGTAGAATCCCTTGTGCTTTAAGCATATCTATAACGCGAAAACTGATACAGAACCAGCACACGTATCATAATGAGCGTCGTACCTCGTTTTCGATATAGGAGGCGGAATGTCAGCCACGGGGTGTGGTCAATATAACTGACCCTGATAGGATTGTAAGGTCTATGGGTGCCTTCTCCAAACCTATATGGCAGGGTTAACCGCATTCGATTCAGAGACCTGCAAACCTACACAACGCGATGCGATCCAGCCTTTTTGGACCTTTCGTGAATCGGCCCAGTGCTTGGCCCAGTAAAATAGGAACTACCAGTTCCGGGACCGGTCTTGGTGCTTCTTCTTATTTCCACCTGTATAGTGCCTATGTGTTCGTTGTTTGGGTCGTCCCTGGACGCGAGGTCGTCATCGTCTGCAGTGTTTCGTGGAGAAGGGTCAAATGGGTCGCTATAGGGGCAAGGGCGCAGACAAACCTGTGGTATCTATGGGAGCAAAAATGTAGGGCCGTACGATTTCACCCTCATACATCCCGGTAGATTCCACCTTCTCTTTGAACTCTCCCCAGATGCTATCTACGAGCGTCCCGTCCATCTTAATACCAACCGATCGCCCGTAGTAGTCGAATGGAGCACTATGTCCGGAATAATGGGAGCCGTCGTCGTCGAAGTACAGAACGAATTCCTTGTAGGCAGCATCTCGTCAGCGGGGGACCCGGATAGCGCAGGAAACGGGGGTGGGGCAGCGCTCACCTTTCCTTCCTCGCTGCAAACGTAACATGAGATGACATCACCTTTGACCTCGACGGCGTATTCCTCGAGGGGTTTGCCATCTGATTCGATCCATACGCCGTAGCCGTGTAGGCGGAGGACCATAGTTGGTGGTTAGTGCCCAAGCAAAGGTTAGTGCTAGTGATCGTGACGCGCGGGGAACTTGTGTTGGAGAGAGACGCCAAACGGAAACGGACGTCTCTCTCCGGACCCCAACCGCAACTGTCCAAGACTCTTCTCTCTCTTCGACGATAATGAGCCCTTGGACGCTGAGCGACGCCCTCGGCTACATTTCCATTTGCTGCTGGCTTGGTGCTCAGTTCCCGTCAGTAAAAACCTCCGACTGCGTTGTGTTCACGACGCTTCTTTAGCCACAACTGACGGCACCTTCCATCTGCATTGACAGTCAGGTCATCGAAAATGCGCGCAGAAAATCAGTAGAGGGTCTTTCTCTCCCGTTTTTGGCCAACTGGTTCATGGGTACGTGCCGTTTTTATCAGTCTGGGTCGGGCGCAGACTGAATACTGGGTTGGGACACAGGTGACTTTACGAATCTCCTGGGGTGTATTCTTACACATCAGCTGCCATTTCAGGCGAGATGTCCCCGTTCATACGACCACTTCGCACTGAGCCTCAGACCCTCTATTACAGACCTATCTCGCGACATATTTCGTCTTCGTCGACTTCAGTTTACTGAGCCAATATTATTACTACCGAAAACCCTCGCCGCCAGCTACACCGTATCTTCGAGCGCGCTCCCTGTCATTCGGTGGAAGAATATCTGAAGATAGAGGTCATTACCGAAGCCTCTCCGTCGCAGCTGCAAATGTTGCCGCCACCGCAGCGATCGTGGCTACACATCAAGAGGTCCAGAGCCCTCGAGTACTTCACAGATTCTCTCGGAGCATCGATGAAACCTCCGAACCCATCCGATCACCTGTCGAAGTGACCGATGACGAAGAGTATGACGAGGAGGTCCTCGAGCGACTCGCAGATAGCATTCAATCCGAGGGTGGCAGATCAGGAAAGCACGTGTCTTGGAATACAGTCTCACAAAGACGCCGGTCCACAAGTCAACAGACGCTTCCTTCCCGCCGTCCTCCTCGACCCACCCTCCAGATACCCGACCCACGGGAAGGGGAATTTGACATGCGAGGCCGACCACAGCATCGGGGAATCGACATAGAGGATATTTGGAGAGGATCCGAAAACCCCACCACCTCAACCTCTGCGCGACAATCTAGATCCCGAGCTGGTAGACGGAGTGCTAGCCTCGTTTTCCTCGGTTTCTGGGCCCTTTTCGGGGTCGGAACGTTGGTCGGGAGCCGTCGTAGTCTTCCATCAATCTCATCTGTATCCATCGGGCGAGTCCTTACTCCTGTGGACGGTCAAGCTTCACGAGTCTTTGATTCCTCAAAGTCGATCGAATCTGATTACGAACCTGAAGACTTCAGTTGGTCGGAGATTCTAGTAGACGCCGGCAGCACCGACCATAAAGATTTGCCACCGCCAGGAGAAAGCCCATCGCTTGAGCGGATAATTGGACGGATGTCTGCATGGGCCTGCACGACGCTGTATCTCACCTCCCGTTTACCCCAGATCTGGAAGAACGTGAGTGCGATGACATACACGATACCTTCTCCACCCTGATGCGTTGTCTTAGTTCGTTAGGAAGTCCGTTGAGGGCCTTTCTATGTACCTCTTCATCTTCGCTTTCCTCGGAAACTCGTTCTATGTTTCATCAATTCTCACATCTCCGAAATTGGACATTCCTGGAACTGAGGCTTCAGCATATATCCGAGAGAGTATTCCGTGAGTATCCGAGATTGTAACCCTTTCACGAATTCGCACCCAACGCTTCCAAAGCTATATCCTAGGAAGTGCTGGAACACTCATGTTCGATGTCACGATTGTCTCCCAATCCTTACTCTACCGGAAACAAATTGACAAGGAGAAGGCTGGCTCACGTAATTCTCGTGCCGGTCGAGGGACGTCTGCAGAGGCAGAAGGTTTGCTGAGTGCGGGCGCTACCGGAGCTGATGAAGGCGTTTCTCCTCAACACCGGAGGAGAACCTTGGGTGATATGGACGATAATGTCTAGCAGCCGTAAAGGCCACGAAATTGCAAACTAGTACTGTAGCGATAACACGTGGGTATGTAAAAGGTGTCGCAAAAACATAGAGATACCGTTAGCCGTGACGTGAAACAACTGAGGAAGGGGAGGGGTGTTGCGCTCGGAAATAAATTGCTAATTGTAACCGATAAAGTCACCATCCAAGGGTCAAAAGACTGGCTGAGGCCTTGAGCCCCCCGAGCCTCGTGTCCCTTTGTCCCCAGCACGGATCTCAATCTCCTCATCCTTATTCCACCTTCCGTATCTTGGTACGCATCGCGCTCCTCCGTGGGTCCGTTACTGGGACCAGCATGGCCCGAAGCACCCTCATCGTCAGCTTCGGCCGTCTCAGCCTGAGTGTTCCCACCGTCCGTGGTGACAGTCCGGTTCTGTGCGTTGGGGGGAGCCCGCAGGGCCCTGCTCCACTCAGATAATTCACCTTCTATACACTACAGTTTATCAGATACGCTGACCCCGCTATGGGAGTGTAGTCACTTACAGTGATGGCGCCTTTGATAAACTGCTCTTCCCACGTTACTACATTGGCAATGAAGTCGGCTCGTTCTTCCCAATATGGGGCCCGAGTCCTCCGGGGTAGAAGTGAGACATAATAATCCCAGTCTTTCCCCTGAATGGTCAACAACATGGAAGTACACCTCCGTGAGCGTTAGCAGATTGTAGGGATTCTGTAGATCAGAATATAACTCACCTTTGTGTCGCTGCAGAGAGATCTCGAATCATTGTTTGGAGGTTGGCTGGACATCCGGGCTCGTCCTGGAGGGCCACAAGGGGAGGAAGGGCCTCCTGTTGAATGGTCCTCATCCGGATGAGGGCAGAGGGGATTGGTAGGAACAATGCCAAGCGAGACATGAGGAACTTGAAGATGGCAGGGATCCGCACGAGAGTCAGGGCTCCCAAAATGACCAGAACCAAGGTTCCGGTATCAGGAGCGAGAATGACATGGGGTACAGCAGACATGTTTTGGCGTGGTAGAGGAGGGGGCATGGCGCAACCCCCAGAGAGTTGCGCCTTTTAAATTTGACCCAACAATGTTGAAAACTTTTGTATTTTAATCTATCGTGACAACAGAAGGTTGACGTATCAAAGGGGCAAGAAGAATGCATTGTTGAATGTGACGCAAAGGTTGAACAGCTTCACTTTGGCTACCACTTGCCTCAATAAGCACACCCCAATACCTCTCCCGGTCGCTGAGCCCCTTCCCCAACAACAGTGATGGTAAAGCGAATGCACGCGAACTGCTCTCCCTGAAGCCTCTCCCCTACCACTCGCAATCACGAAGATCATTCACTTTCGTGATCGGCCGTCTCAGACCCTCGCTAGCACTGATCAAAACCACTAGGTTCATTCCTAGGTTCGTTCCAAACCCGGCGATTTGCAATCGCCCTCACGCTCCGCACCTCCGCAGGCGCCGGGTGAGCACTGTCTTTTCCGTGACAGAACCGCCAGCATGCATAAAACACAGAATGCGGCACAAGGGGCAAAGAGGGTGTACTTGACATCACTTCACAATCAGCGAACAAGATTGAACTGAATTTTACCAGCTTCCGTCAACCGGTTGATATACTAATGTTTACTCAGGTATACCTAAACCGAACCCTCCGGTTTATGGATAACTATTATTCCCTGGTTTCCCGCTACCGGATTCACATAACATGTACACGAACCCTCATCCCAACCACGCAGAGACGGTTTGTAATGATTATTTAATCGGTAAGCCAGGCATACTGCACTAACACAACTGAGGTACATCACAACGCACTGCCAGAAACGGGCAATTCCCCTGTCGACCCCACACGATAATCGCCAAAGCGAGGATGAGGCGACCGTATCTGAGAAATGATCAACAGTCCGCACAGGAGGTAATCTAATCCCCCAATCATCCTTTCCGTCTTCACAATGCGGTCTAAATTTCGCATGGCAGACTCTACAATGCAATCCAGAACATCCACACAAAGCACCAGTCGAAAGTCCCGCACCCTATACATCTCGTTGAACACCTTGAATCGCTCCGAGTGATATATGACATTTTTAGCCATCACCTCTGCGGATGGGCACCCCACGAGAATGGGCCTCACTCCACAAATTAAGTGAAAATCAAGGTCAAAATCCCAGTAGGTAATGACGATGTCGAGGGACAGAGGTGACGTGATGGTGGAGAGTATGGTTTTGAGGAAACCAGAAGCAGCGTCACCCGCGGCGGCAATCGAAGAGGCGGTAGTTTCAAGTGTCCGAAGGGACTTGTTCTTCGACAGATTGAAATGCCAATGCACGGCTTTGTTATTTGCTATGAGTTATTATTTGAGCTCGTTCCCTTCTACTTTATTTTCGAAGGGATCCTCACCATATGGGTCGGTTGGGTACAACCGCAATGTCTCCAGGGTTTCTGCACATGCATCCAAAAGCAGACGCACGCACTTCACCCTGAAGAGGTCCATACGGCGAAAACGAAGTCCGCCGAAAAGGGCAATCATGTCTTTCACAAGCTCCTCCCTCCAGAAACACGTGAGCGTCAACTGTCCTCGTAGCGGGGGTACAGAGAGGGGAACGAGGTCAGTATCGGCTGTGCTTTCCCGCTTGTTTGCGGGGAAGCGGTAACAGAGCTTGAGGTCTTGGAGATTCGGGAAGAGTCCAATGAGGTACAAGATCTGCCGGCAAGAACCTTCGGGTTCCTTGAGGGCAAGGAATCGGAGGGTCGGTGCGAAGTGTCCAAAGTACTCCCGGATGTTTGGCATGAAGCTGGATACTTGGAGATGATCTATCCCAAGCTCCTGGAGGTTTGTGAGTGCGGAAAAATAACGGAGGTTGTGTCTGCCAAGCTTCTTGGGAGTAAACTTTCTGGAGGAATAGCCGCAGTAGCGGACACGGA
>Ga0307515_10022250_pt1 | contig 11180 bp, 9 predicted proteins | sample 17_EM_MG_FD_194513 | JGI IMG/M metagenome (GOLD analysis project Ga0307515, IMG submission 194513) | Populus trichocarpa ectomycorrhiza microbial communities from riparian zone in the Pacific Northwest, United States - 17_EM | ecosystem: Host-associated > Plants > Roots > Unclassified | place... | reverse complement strand
ATTCCTGACAATGAGATAAGTAGTGTCATTAAATTTTGTCATTCTGAGGCATGTGGGGGTCATTTCTCATAAAAAAAGACAACTGCAAAAATCTTACAATGTGGATTTTATTGGCCCACCATGTTCAAAGACGCATGCATTCTGCAAAACTTGTGAAAATTATCAAAAGTTGGGGTCTATTTCAAAACATCATATGATGCCTTTAAATCCTATCCTTGTCATTGAAATCTTTGACTGTTAGGGTATAGATTTCATGGGTCCATTTCCTCCATCATTTGGTTTTGTGTACATATTGGACGCAATAGATTATGTTTCAAAATGGATAGAGGCAATCCCAAGTCGAAACAATGATCATAAAACAGTGATCAAGTTTTTGAAAGAAAATATCTTAAGTCAATTTGGAATTCCTTGAGCCGTGATAAGTGATGGTGGAACACATTTCTGCAACAAGCCATTTGAATCTTTAATGAAAAAATATGGAATCACACACAAAGTTGCCACCCCTTATCACCCTCAGACAAGTGGACAAGTAGAACTTGCTAATAGAGAGATCAAACAAATCTGGGAAAAAATAGTGAACCCTAATCGGAAAAATAGGTCTTTAAGACTTAATGATGCACTTTGGGCTTATCGAACTGCTTTTAAAACATCATTAGGTATGTCACCTTATAGGCTGGTTTATGGAAAACCTTGTCATTTGCTTGTGGAACTTGAACATAAAGCTTACTAGGCTATTAAAGCTTTTAATTCAAACCTTGATGATGCTAGCCAGCTACGTAAGTTACAAATAAATGAGCTTGAGGAAATAAGAAATGATGCATATGAGAATTAAAAAATTCATAAAGCAAGAATCAAAGAGTTTCATGACAAGAGAATCTTGAGAAAAACATTTGATGTTGGTCAAAAAGTTTTGCTTTATCATTCTCGACTCCACTTATTTCCTGGAAAGCTAAGATCAAGATGGAGTGGTCCATTTATTGTGAAACATGTGTATCTTTATGGGGCCTTTGATATTGAGAATCCAAAGAATGGCAATGTTTTTAAGGTAAATGGGCATCGTTTGAAAGTTTACTTCGATAATTTTCCTAGTGAAAATGAATCCATTGGTTTGACTGATCCTGTATATAAAGATTGATTATTTTGTTTTTCTCACATTGTTTTTGTGTTTCTTTTTGGTGTGACTTTTGTTTTGCTAGTCTTTCTCCAACCCCGATCAAATGGCGAATAACGGTACTCCGTGACTCTTAAGTCGGTTATTTTAGTTTCCTATGATAACTGATATCTGTGTATATATTTGTTCAATTCCTTGTTCGTTCTCTTTTCTTTGCATCTCTTCTCCACTTCTCTTTTGAAAAATGGACACCACTCTTGAAAAATTGAAAAAGTATTTTCTCGCTTTGCCTCAAAATACGATTACAAAAATTTACCGTGCTAGGTGTGAAAGATAAAGGTTGTTAATGAACCATGGAATTCCTGAAGATATTCGCTGGCTAATTGAAGCAAAGGTCCGATTATTAGGTGAGTCTTCTAATTCTTTTATTTCATTCATGTCTGGGACAGGTAAAAGCACTTTTGCAAAGAAACGTTGTGCAAAACGACTGAAAGTCTGTCACAGATGTGCTAGATGGACTTGTAATGCAAAATGTCGTTCTTTAGGAATGGTTTCCATAAACCGTGAAGATAAAATATAATTCATTAAGGATGGCCTGAGTAAGGAGTCTTTGGATAATCTTCTATTAACTCTTGAGATGCATGCTAGTGGAGATATGCATCGTGCAATTCATGATTTATGGCCCCAATTTCATAAAGAACATGATCGACATAGTCTTGAGAATCTGACTAAAAAAGACCCTGTTTGCTAGTTTTTAAGAAAACTGGATGGGAAGCCTATCCTTGACCCATATAGGGCATTTAAGTCGTTCTTTGACGTAAAACCAAGGAAAGATGTGAGTCACACAACTACTTGTACATATACATGTTTAGAGAGAGAGAGAGAGACTCCAGCTAGCCTACATATAGGTGGTATGATTGCATTTTGAATTTCTCATCTATAAAATCTTCTCTTCCTTCCCTTCATTTCTACTCAACCTATACATTCAACAGATATAGAAGCGTGTAGCAATGGCAGGTTCCTCATGTCATCAAATAAAAATATTTGTGTTTTTGATGGATCCAGTCTTGGGAAAGAAAAAGAGTTTTTAGAATCAGCACATCATCTTGGTCAGGTACTAGCTGAGAGAGATTCATTTAGTATATGGGGGAGGCAACCTTGGGTTAGTGGGGAGTGTGTCAACAACTGCATTTTTAGGAGGCAGTCAAGTTTTGGGTGTCATTCCAAAAGCTTTAGCCAAAGTGGATCTCATTGGAAAAACAGTTGGAGAGGAACTGCAAGTCTCCACAATGTCTAAATGAATGGATACATGTTTGCTCATGTTGATGCCTTCATTGCCTTACCAGGTGGTCTGGGCACATTAGAAGAGATATTTCATATTTTCTCTTGGGCCCAACTGAACATTCACTAGAAACCTATAGGTTTGCTAAATGTTAATGGTTTTTATGATCATTTGTTGTCTTTTCTTGATCATGTTATGGAATAGAATTTTCTTACATCTTCGGCACGACAAATCATAATCTCTGTTGCTACTGCTGAACAACTGATTGATCAATTGCAAGCTTTCATCCTTGTAATTGATTCCTCCGTGAGTTGAATAGATTGGTCAAATAGCGAAGGCTGTAAAAATCTTAGATTGGATTTGAGCCTTATTTTGTAAAACCTTGTGTCTTTTGGTTTTATTAATAGCATAATTTTTTTTTATTTTTTTCTGTTTTGTTATTTCTTATTTTTGTTTAAGTGTGTTTCAGGTTTGTCAGTAGTCGCTGTTTCAGGTGATGTCTTCTATACTCTACCTTAAAACATTGAGGACAATGTCTCGTTTTGGTTGGGGGGAAATGGTAGTAGTTAATATTAAATAAAAAAAACTAACTGTGTTATTTATTTCATAAACCATTTGCAAAACTGTTATTATTAAGATGGCAGAGTAATGAGTATTGACTCTTGAGACGCATCTTAGTAAACATTCATAACAAGGTCTATCATTACACTTTTTGAAATATTCAGGTTTACAAACTCTCACATTGTTATCACTTGATTCTGCTCATATATTCATTTAACAAGTATTCATAAACCTTCATTTTCACCCATGATTAGTACTTAAAAGTGCATTTTTATCAAGGTTTTAGATCATCATTTTGCACTTAAAGCATCAATAACTCCTTAACTAAAGCATGTTTTATAATAACAAGTTTGATACTATAAGATACCTTTAATTTATGGTAAATGTTCATTTTAAATATAGGCCTATCACATAAATCAAAGGATTGATTGATGAGTTCAACTACTGAAATTAAGAAGACAAAGAGAGGGTTAAGCTTAGAAAAGAGATGTTGGTTCAGTCCAAACTGGAACACTGTTCAGTCATTGGGTCATATCTGAAGTTGTAGATCTTGGAGTTCAATTTGGTTTATATGGCTAGAAAGCTAAGACATAGGCCTAAAACATTCATGGGAGTCCAAGACTCAATTCTGCTATCTGGAAGTCAAAATCTTAGCAACAACGGAGAAGTCGGAATCTGTCCTGCAGCCCAGACACTGTTCAGTCTTCAGCCCATATCTTGAGTTCTAGAAGTCCAAATACACCGATTCTTCTTTTTTTGGAAAGTTGAGACAATTTTCTAGAACTTTTATGAGGACAATCTGTTCAAATTCGGACGTTAGCAATGATGTTTTGTTCAAACAAGAAGATAAGGATTGTCACCAAGTCAAGATTTGGCCACCCACTCAACAATTAGTCATCAAATCAATAGTTCTAAATTTTGGCCTATAAAAGGAGGCATTTGCCATGCATTTAGGCATCTTGGTTTTCAGATCAAGATCATGTTCTTGCTCTCTCTTTATTTTTTTGTAATGCTTAAGTTTTGTTTATATTAATCTCTTGTTTATGCTTTTCATTTCCTTTTCTTTACTTAGTTAACTTATATCTTATTTATGTTCTTATCTTGTTTATTTATGTTTCTCTTCTTCATTATGGTTAGCTAAGTTTATTATGTCAAGGTAAAAAGGTTACACTAATGGTGTAAGAATAAGTATAGTATAAACTCAACATGGACTTTAATGGTTAATACTAACATGTTTTGTATTTATTATCTTGTTCACTTTTAATACTTTGCTTATTAAATGGTTAATCTAGATTTATGTTGTATAACCTTGGTACAACAAATACTTGGCACTTTCATGGCTCAAACCGTATGGTATAATCGACACATGTGCTATGAAAGGAACTTGATTTGTTGTTAACATAAGTTATAATCATGAATACCTGACAACATTTACAAGTATTATCATTATTCGAATAAGATAACTAATGTAATCATGTTAACAATTTATAATTCGATTGGAACCTCCTTTGTGTGTGGTTTCCAGTTGAGTAATAAGAGTTTATACTATACTTGTTTGAAATACTATTAGTGGATCCTCTAACCTTGACAATAGTTTTTATCATTGTTTAATCCTTATATCAATATCACATCTCAAAGCTCTCTTCAACTTATTATTATTATTATTTATAATTTATATAGTTAACCTCCTTGTGGTTCGACCCCGGTCTTGCTAGGTTATTTATTACTTTGACACTCCTGCACTTGGGAGAAGACATTAATCTTTTGGTCGTGTCAACACACACACTTTAACATATGCTTGTGGGTTGCACATTGGATTATTACATTACTTTTGTTCTTTTGTTAAAGGTAACAGCTAAGGGAAAGAGATAGTATATAATTTTCAAAAACAAAAAACAAAAAACAAAAAAAATGATAAATAAATAAAAATGTAGATAAGTTTGGTTTCGTAGCCTCCCTAACCTAAGCAATTAAGCCTGAAGGGGTGTTTTAACACCTAATACCCTAAAGTCAATTAACTTGGGAGCTATTGGCCCAGTGCTTATTACATGGGTTGAGGAGAAAAGCTTAAGGGAATCAAACATTACACTATCTATATTTTAGTATTTGCAACCAGAGTTACTAAGCTCGTAGGGGTGTCTCAACACCTAATACCCTAAGACCAACTGGTCTGGGAGTCATTAGCCGAAAGCTCGTTACATGGGTTAAAGATGCATTGTGTTTTAAGTTATATGCATATATACAAAAGAAAAAAAAAATACTAATCCCAACCCAAGGAAGTTAACTTTAGAAAAACATTAGAACAAAATATTGTTTTCTTCCAATAAAAGCCTTATCATCTATGTTTTCATACATTAAGCACATAAAAAGAAGGTTTATTAATATCTTGTTTCAACAGTATGAAGCAGATATATAAAGTTAATGAGAGTTTGTTTATTTGGATAGATTAATGGAAGTTGAATGATAAATGTCTTGCTTTGTGGAACTTGCAAATTGTTTTTCTATTTTAACGCTTTGATTACTAGAGACTAGTAATAAGCTGGTTGGGGGGTGTGATTAGTACTTAAAAGTGCATTTTTATCAAGGTTTTATATCATTATTTTGCACTTGAAGTATCAATAACTCCTTACCTAGAGCATGTTTTATAATAACAAGTCTGATAATATAAGATAGCTTTAATTTATGATAAATGCTCATTTTAAATGTAGGAATATCTCACAATTCAAATGATTGATTGATGTGATTAACTATTGAAAGCGAAAGGACAAAGAAAAGGCTAAGCTTAGAAAAGAGATGTTGATTCAATTCAAATTGGAACATTGTTCAGTCATTGGGTCATATCTGGAGCTGTAGATCTTGGATTTCAGTTTGGTTTATATGGCTAGAAAGCTAAGAAATAGGCCTACAATCTTTATGAAGAGTGGAAGACCCAAATCTACCGTTTTCAAATTCAAAGCTTGGCCACAAAAGAGAAGTTAGAATTTGTCCTACAATCCAGCCCAAACACTGCTCAGAATTTTACCCATAGCTGGAGTTCTAGAAGGGGCAAAATGATGTCAAATTTGGTGGGTGGAAAGATAAGATAATTTCCAACAACTTTCATCAGAACCACCTGCTGAAGTTCTGATGTTAGCAATGACATTGCATCCAGACAAGAGCTTGAGGGCTATCCACCACGTCCACAAGAACCACTACTCAGGCGTTTAACCATATCTCAATCTGTAGTGATCCAAATGCTCTAAACTTTTATGGGTGGAAAGAGGAGATAATTTCCAACAACGTTCATGCGGAACACTTTGCCAAATTCTGATTGCATCAATGTCATTTCATCCAGCCAAAATGCTTGAGTGTTGTTGTCCACCAAGTCCACTATATCAATAGTTGGCCACTACATCAATAATCAATTACCAAATGAATAGTTCTGAATTTTAGCCTATAAAAGGAGGCATTTGCCATTCATTTAGGCATCTTGGTTTTCAGATCAAGATCATTTTCTTGCTTGCTCTCTTTGTAATGTTCAAGTTTTATTGCATCAATGACATTGCATCTTGTTTTTTTTGGAAAGTTGAGACAATTTTCTAGAACTTTTATGAGGACAATCTGTTCAAATTCGGACGTTAGCAATGATATTTTGTTCAGACAAGAAGATAAGGATTGTCACCAAGTCAAGATGTGGCCACCCACTCAATAATTAGTCATCAAATCAATAGTTCCAAATTTTGGCCTATAAAAGGAGGCATTTGCCATGCATTTAGGCATCTTGGTTTTCAGATCAAGATCATGTTCTTGCTCTCTCTTTATTTTTTTGTAATGCTTAAGTTTTGTTTATATTAATCTCTTGTTTATGCCTTTTCATTTCCTTTACTACTCTTAGTTAACTTATATCATAATTATGTTCTTAACTTGTTTATTTATGTTCTTCTTCTTCATTATGTCTAGCTAAGTTAATTATGTCAAGGTGAAAAGGTTTCACTAATGGTGTTAGAATATGTATACTATAAACTCAACATGGACTTCAATGTTTATATCCAAGAAAGTTTGTTATTAATATGTCTTATCTTTTTATCTTATCAATTTTTAATACATTGCTTGTTAAATGGTTAATCTAGATTTGTGTTGTATAACACTTGGTACAATAAATGCTTGATTCTTCATAGTCTTCGGCCAACATCGTTGTTATGAGAGGAACTTGATTTGTTGTTAACATAAGTTAGCATGATGAATTCCTGACAATATTTAAAAGTATGATGTTACTAAAATAAGATAATTAATATTATCATGTTAAAAATTTATAATGAACTATTAAGGATAAATCATCCAATTGGAACCTCCTTTGTGTGTGGTTTCCAGTTGAGTAATAAAAAGGGTTTATACTATACTTATTTCTAATACCATTATTGGATCCTCTAACCTTGACATCTGTTTTTATTATTGTTTAATCCTCACATTAATCTCACATCTCAAATATCTCTTTAACTCTTTGTTACATTATATATATATATATATATATATATAATTTATATAGTTGACCTCCCTGTGGATCGACCCCAGTCTTGCCAGGTTATTTATTACTTTGACACTCCTGCACTTGGGATAAGACATCAACTTTTTGATCGTGTCAAATAATAACCCCAATTTCAGCCATAACAGAGGACAATTTTGTGGTAGCTAGCATCCCAACAACACCCGCAACAACCACCAGCATAAGTATGATTTTCTTGGATTTCAGGGGTTTGCTAACATTAACTAGAAGTAGAGTAACTGGCAACAAAACAGAAGGAACTCTAGCTCTTTACAGTGGTCTCCTCATTAATCCTTTAAGCAAAACATTAAGTGTCAGCTCTGCTTCTCCTTCGGCCATACAACCCCCCCAATGCTTTCAACTTTGCAGCCATGGACAACAACCGACTACCAATCTTGCTCTTGGTAATGTTTCTACTCATAATCATGTAGATTGGTTCCTGAACATTGGTGTGAATCAATACGTTACACTTGATCTTGTGACTCTGCCCGAGTCTGCACCCTATCTTGGTAATGATCATTTACATGTTAGTGATGGTAAGGGCCTTTCCATATCCAATATTGGACATACCAAAATGCACTTTTACCTTATCTAATGTTCTTCATGTTCCTCATATTACCAACCTACTACTTTCTGTTTAGAAATTTTTTCATGATAATAATGTTTATTTTGAATTTCACGCATCTATGTTTTATGTATAGGATCTCACCACCAAGGCAGTGCTCTTTTTCGGTCAGATTAACGATGATCTCTATATTCTATCTGAGTTTTATGCCATGTTAATCCCTTAGGCTTACTAGTCTTCTTGCGTCTCTGCAACTGCTAATATCTGGCATCGTCGATTGGGTCATCCTTCTTCCCATGTTTTTAATTTTTTAACTTCCAAAAAGAAAATAGCTTGTACTTCTAGACGTTCTCTTGTTCAATGTCAAGCTTGTCTGCTAGGCAAGTTGTCATGTCAATCGTTGAGACCTACAGGTCACAAAACTAATGTTTCACTTGATTTAATCTTTAGTGATGTTTGAGGCCCTGCTCCTATGTTTTTCTCTAATGGTTGTTGTTACTTTGTTATTTTTATCGATATGCATACAAAACATATATGGTATTATCCTTTTATTGTGAAATCTAATGTGTTTTCTACTTTCCATCGTTTTGAAGTTCTTGTTAAGCGTCAGTTTTCATAAAAAATTAAAATATGTTGAAACTGATTGGGTTGGTGAATGTCGCAAGTTAAATAGTTTCTTTTAGACTATTGGTATTTATCACCGGTTAATTTGTCCCCATACTCATGAGTAAAATGGCATTGTTGAACGTCGTTATCAGCATATTATAGAAATTGGCCTTACCCTTCTCGGACATGTATCCATTACGGTTTTGGAATTTTGCGTTTAAATCCTCAGTGTATCTTATCAATCGCATGCCTACTCTTGTTCTCCAAAATCAATCCCCGTTTGAGTGTCTTTTTCATCTTACTCCTAGTTATGATTTTCTGTGTACTTTTAGGTGTCTTTGCTTTTCATTTTTGCGTCCATATCATGCTTATAAGTTGGATTTTTATTCATCTCCATGTGTGTTTTTAAGTTATAGCTCCTCTCATCTTGGTTATCGCTATCTTGATTTAGCATCTCAATGTGTTTATATCTCCTGTCATGTCTGGTTTCATGAAGATGTGTTTTTTTTTTTGTGAAATCTTAATAGATAGTACAACACCACCACACCTCCTCCCATCCTATACCTCCTACTCATTTGCCAAACTTGATTGATTCATTAATTTTCTCCCTCATTGTACCATCAGACCACCATACCAACAGACCATACAACCAAACAGCCCATTGTCCAACCATGTTCGCTACCATCCAACAACCCCTCAGCCCCGTCCTTATGTCACCATCTGTTTATTTATCTAATGATCATTCTCCAAGATCAGATTCTCCTCCTTCAGAGTTGCATTTTTTCAGGTTTGCTACTGCAGAATCTCTTGGTTCTGTTGTCGTCTCATCAGGTTCTGCTACCATAAGCCACCTTAATATAGTTGTTGATCTCTCCTTTTATCCTCTCCAGCAGTTTACAAATTCAGGTTCTCCTCCATCCTGTCCTATAGTTCGTCAGCATCCCGTGGTCCTTTGCTCATGGTTGCCAAAAACAACACGTCTAACAACGTCTGACACTTATGAACCCATTATATTCTCTGATGCTAACAGATATGAGGCTTCACATGGTGCTATGCAAGATGAAATTCATGCATTGCGCTTTAACAACACTTGGTCTTTGGATCTTATTCATCCTTCAAGGAATATTGTTGGCAATTGTTGGGTGTAGAAGATAAAGCGTCGTGCGGATGGTAGCATTGAGCGTTATAAGGCACACTTAGCTGCTAGAGGTTTTACTTAGCAAGAAGGTATTGATTATTTTAAGACCTTTAGTCCTGTATGTCATAACCCAATTCTGGGTTATTCCGAAAAAAAATCACATTTTTTCAAAATAAAAATCAAAAAAATAAAATAAAGACTAGCAACGTGGAGAAAATAGGTTGGGGAATACAGTTGTAATTTTGGAGAAAATTCAAAGTCTAATTGTACCCTATTATGCCCAAAAATGGAGAAGTAATGCAAATTCAAGGTCAAATTAAATGATTATTGGACGAATTTGCATAAAAATAAGTCCAAGAACATAATTAAATTTTTAATAGGCCAATTTGATTTAATCATGGGCCAAATTGAATTTTAATTATGTTTAAGAATTATTTTTGGTCCAATTGAAAGATTTAATTAAGTGCAAGGAATTAATTATACTTTAAATGGGTCAAATTAATTTTATTAAGGGCTCATTAGTGAAACCTTTTCACCTTGACATAATTAACTTAGCTAGACATAAAGAAGAAGAAGAAGAACATAAATAAACAAGATAAGAACATAATTATGATATAAGTTAACTAAGAGTAGTAAAGGAAATGAAAAGCATAAACAAGAGATTAATGAAAATATAACATGAAATAAAACTTGAACATTACAAAGAGAGAGCAAGCAAGAAAATAATCTTGATCTGAAAACCAAGATGCATAAATGAATGGCAAATGCCTCCTTTTATAGGCTAAAATTCGGAACTATTCATTTGGTAATTGATTATTGATGTAGTGGCCAACTATTGATTTAGTGGACTTGGTGGACAACAACACTCAAGCATTTTGGCTGGATGAAATGACATTGATTCAATCTGAATTTGGCAAAGTGTTCCGAATAAAAGTTGTTGGAAATTATCTCCTCTTTCTACTCATAAAATGTCAGAGCATTTGGATGACTACAGATTGAGATATGGCTAAAATCCTGAGTAGTGCTTCTTGTGGACGTGGTGAATAGCCCTCAAGCTCTTGTCTGGATGAAATGTAATTGCTAACGTCATAACTTGAGCAGGTGGTCTGCATAAAAGTTGTTGGAAATCGTCTTATCTTTCCGTCTACCAAATTTGATGTCATTTTGCCTTCTAGAACTCCAGCTATGGGTAAACTTTTGAGCAGTGTTTGGGCTGGATTGCAAGACAAATTCTGACTTCTCTTTTGTGGCCAAATTTGAATTTGAAAATGGCAGATTTGGGTCTTCCACTCTTCATGAACATTGTAGGCCTATTTCTTAGCTTTCTAGCCATATAAACCAAACTGAAATCCAAGATCTACAGCTCCAGATATGACCCAATGACTGAATAGTGTT
>Ga0307515_10022249_pt1 | contig 11181 bp, 11 predicted proteins | sample 17_EM_MG_FD_194513 | JGI IMG/M metagenome (GOLD analysis project Ga0307515, IMG submission 194513) | Populus trichocarpa ectomycorrhiza microbial communities from riparian zone in the Pacific Northwest, United States - 17_EM | ecosystem: Host-associated > Plants > Roots > Unclassified | place... | reverse complement strand
CAGAAAACCTGGCACCATATATACATATCAGGCGCACTGTCGGGTCAACACCTACCAGGGCCACCCATGCCAAATCAAAGTCATACTTGGTGTCTATGAGGAGCCAGTAGAGCGAAGGATGCCGTCGTTCCCTCGTACTCTGGTCTGAACCGCCTTGGTGTAGACCACTCATTCTGCGCTGGAGAGGGCCCATGATGCCCGCTCAAGGGTGATATGCTTATGTATGCCTCAAATCCATGTTGCTACTTTGTGGGGCTACGTTCTCCATGACTCTTGAAACAATATGCGCACTCTCATAACCCTCAATGTTCAATATGCGGACAATCAGGTTTCGATTTTGGAATATTCTGTTCCAACAGGTGACCCAACATTCGGCATTCTTTTTTCCTATTGGATAATTACGCCAAATGTTCCAAAAATCTGTATCAACGGAGACACGTTCCTTGTGGGTTTAGGTATATTTGTAGCTTGTAATATTGTGAGTGACGTCCGTGGTTAGTCTTCACAACCCGACCCAACGGCTGTCACTCGAATACGCAAATGTCGAAATGGCACGCTTCCACAGTGTTTCACAGTCACATAAACTGGCCCACCTTTGTTCCACCTTGGAGCCACCACTTAGAGCCACCACATGAGGCCACTAGGTTAACTACTGTTGCTTGAATTGACCCGCATCCTCAGAATGACGGCCAGTACTGTAAGCCCAATAATTACAACAACGCGTGACGTCACACTCAGCTCCATGGTTGCTTCTGAACTGAAACATCACGCCACATGGCATGTTGTGTTACGTTTCTTATGACACAATTTGTGATTTTCGGCTCAAACCTAGAGAACGAGTAGAATATAATGCATTTCTATATTCTACGGTACAAGAAGACATCAATCCAGCTCTGAATCCGAGTCCAAGCAAATAATTGAGTGAGTAGGTTCAGTGATTCTACTCTCGTCAACAGTTTGGTGCGACGATATTGGCCTTGTAATCAACAAGAGCATTGGCAATGTCGTCCAAAGCTTGACCAAGCTCAATGCAGTTGAGAGCTGTACCATCGTCAAAATCTTGAAACTCGATGCATATCAAGGTTTTCTGGTGGGTTTTATGTAAGGGTTCGCTTGCAGTTATTCTCTTATCCTATTTCCTAATATAATACCGCATCCCCGTATATAACCGTGTCGCTTACCGGCCCTGTAGCCATTTGATATTACTCCTCCACCACAATACTCTTACCATTGCATGCTCAATTAGTACATGCTTGTCTCTTTCAGTAATAAAGGGACTCGATTGTGCTCGGACGTCACAGTAAGAAACAAGGTTGAAGAAGAAATCGGACCCGCACATTTTATGGAGAACGAACCAGGTGCAATGTGGTCGAGTTTTCGGCATAATAGGATGGAAAATGGTACAAGTTTTGTTTTCTAGCTCTGATGTCTTGTTGTAGGCCCCCTCGATCTGGGTTTTTCGCACCTCCGTTTCACCGTGACACAGCTCAACACCTGCTGGTTACAGTTCCTTACGGGTTCTATTGGCTGCGATGGTTATTACTGCACGGCGGCGATACAGGCATGCTACTGGTCAGGCGATCGGCCTGCCCCTTCCGTATTTTTTTCCATTTGATCTGTTTACTCTGTTTGTTTGTACGACACGTGCGACCTATGCCACTCTCGCTATGTGCATAGGGCGCAGCTTGCGAGGGGCCGAAAGATCCTTACGGTTCTTCCACCCGCTCACTCGCTGTGCCAGGTATGCTACATGTATAGATACTCACAGTTCTTCCGCCCGCTCACTCACTGTGCCAGCTCTACAGGTTGACCGTAACGTCACAGACCCCCTCGGTTGTTGTAATTATTGGGCTTACAGTATTCATAAACAACCTCACCTTCTTTGTTCTTATTTGGTTTTCCAATTTTAGGGGCGTCCCAATTCAGTGGCAGCCTCGCTGTGCCCAGCGCCCACTACTTCTACACCCTCTTGTTGTGTCCTTTCAACTGCTGCTGCTTGACCCATACCCTATCCCACGCATGCAGCAAATGCAGCAAGCCCTTAAGCTTGACCAGCCGCATCTCGCTTTCCTGGGTATTTCCCTCCTCGTTTCGGGGCTTCTCTACACCTTCCACCGTTATCGACGAAGTAATTCTTGCTATCCGCCTGGACCCCCGCCCGATCCTATTCTAGGCAATGTTCGCCAATTTCCCAAGACGGGATGGCACAACACCTTCACGGCCTGGCAGAAGCAATACGGTCAGGTCGTTCCATGCACCCCCTATCATTATATCTCACTCAAAGGCCTTCTCCAGGAGATATCGTCCATGTTGACCTTATGGGCCAGCACATGGTGATTCTCAACCGACTCGAGGATGCAGAGGAATTGTGGTCCAAGCGAGGCCAAAACTACTCGGACCGTTTGAGGCCACGTTTTGCGGTGGAAATGTGAGTACCGCACCGCTCGTCGACCGCGACAAATGTTGACATCCGAGGCGTTCGTTCGCAGGTTTGGGACCGCGTGGATCACCGCCTTTCGAGATCACGATGCCACTCACAAGGACGGTCGTCGTATGATGAGGAAAGGCCTCGCACCGAGCGCTATCACACATTACCACACTCTTATTGAAGCAGCGGCTCGCAAATTCCTTGGAGAGGTCGCGAATCGAACACTCGACATTTCGGATGTGATGCAACAGTAGGCAGCCCACTTCCCATTTTGTTGTTCTCATGTTTTGTGTCGCAGGCATGCGGCACACATTAATCTCACTGTCGGATATGGCGAAAATGTCATACAGCGACATGGAGAACACCTGACCAAGGCCAACAGGGGGGTATTGATTGCCATCACCGAGGCTCTTGCGCAGTTCTGGTTCGTTGATGTGTTCCCTGTTTGTGAGTGATGTCTTTTCTTGTCATGAACCACGCAGTTAAGTCTATCCCATCAGTGGAGTATATTCCTGCATGGTTCCCGGGTGCTAATTTCCAACGAATTGCAAACGACATTCGCCCATTAGTGGCCGATATGCGGTACCTAGGGTATGACGCGGCCCATGAGGCCCACGTGAGTCACAATAATTCACGCTCTATCCTATCGTATTCTGTCCAATTGTTCAAATTGTTTGTGCAGGAGAACGGTCACCGCGATGAAAGCCTGGTTTCAAGAATCCTAGATGAAGAAGGCCCCTCCGATACCTTGAGAGATACCATTGGAACTCTATTTGCTGGTTGGTTGTCATCATTCCCTCTTCCAATTCGCGGGCTAACCTAATGGTGGCTCTAGCTGGGACAGAGTCGGTATGTCTAGACTAGCACATACTAATCGCACCTGTTCATCACCTTTCAGGTCACAGGATCAGTGGCTAATTTCTTTTACTGTATGCTGTTGTACCCCGAGGTGCAAGAAAAGCTGCATGAGGAATTAGACCGGGTTGTGGGGCAAGATCGGTTACCCACATTTGACGACCATGTGAATTTGCGCTACCTCGAAGCAGTTCGGAAAGAAGGAAATCGTTGGCAACCTTTGATTCCTATTGGTAAGATTCTCATCGTGACTCTGATATTCCGCACTGATGCAGCCATCGTAATAGGTAACCCACACAAGTGCAGAAATGAGGACACCTATAAGGGCTATGTTTTCCCGGCGAATACCGTTTTCATTATTAACCTTTGGTCCGTCCTTCGCACTTGCAGAAAGCATGGTGGCTCATCCTCTCCTCCAAAACAGGTTTGTTTTCCGGGACCCAAGAATATGGGATCACCCTGAACGATATGATCCGGACCGTTTCCTTCCTGAGAAGAATCCGAACGCAAAGTTGCTGCCGGATCCGTGGGAGGCCATCTTTGGCTTCGGAAGGCGCCGGTGTCCTGGACAGCACCTTGCGCATGTGGTGTTCCTGCATTACTGTGCAATGATCCTCTGGGCGTTCAACCTTCGAGTGCCGGATGGGGAACCGATGCCTACTCCAAGCACGACCGTTTGGAGAGATGCCGTTATTCGGTAAGTTCTTGTAGGCTGGAGAAAGAGCTCCTTGATAATCGTTGCTTTTAGATATCCAGAATTTAGGATGAAATTCGAACCACGCTCACAACGGCATCTCCAAATGCTTCTCGCAGCTCTTTGATATTCCAAAGTGTCACCGCATGATACTACCAGTTGTACCTTTGATCGTGATAGCAGAACTGTGACATTATAAATTGTCTATGAAGGTGTATAAAAGCTCCATTACCAATATCATCCTTCCATGGGCCGGCATCCTCGATACATTCCTGAATATTCCCACCAGTTGCGGTTTGCGGTGTAACTATACCTGAAGTGGGTGGCCTCCACGAGCGATGCATGAGGGACGGTGGAGAATCCTCTTTGTAGAACAATGGTAGATATGAGGGACTAAGTATAGTGAACGAACTGATTCTTGGGATGGAGTCGACGTCAGCAGGAGGCGAGCAATTACGATTAAGGGGGTCGCGAGAGCGACACAGTATATGAATTGAACATGCTTTGATGGAAATTTTCTTTGCCTTCCGTGAGATTGTTAGGATAAGGACTGGTCGGAGGAGGGAGGGGCTGCCCTATAAGGAGGAATGGAGACTAGAAAAGGCGGACCTCTTACATTGAATGTGCCGACCTCTCCCACTCGTCCAAATACACCATTAATCCGCACTCTAGCACTTGCGGACGATGCAGATGACGAGTGAGGCGGTCCAACAAACACGGCGTATGTCCCGGCCCCTAATAGAAAGCACCCAAATTCCGACCTCAAATTCTCTGCTTGCTCTTCCCATCTCACGCCCGTACGGAGCTCTTGGAGTCCAGTCGTACCTCTTCGCTACGTTGCGCAGGGGTGCGTCCATGCCATCCAAGCCACCTTCTGACCTCCCCTTGTTCATCACACCACTACACACGCGCGACCAAACTGCCTCCACAACCCCTCACCTGTTCAACGGGTGCGCTCCGTAAGGTGACGCACCAGGCTTGAAGCCGCTCGATCCCCGACGCCTCATACCGCTCTATCATGAGGGCCTTCTTTGCTAGTCCCTCGGGCCCGTGCGCGGATGCTATTGACGAGGACGTCCGTCGCTCACTACACACTCATCATTTGCACTCTACCTTCAACCTTTCGTCCTCCGAGGACGAATACTCATAGGACTTTGCGCCCCCTTGTCGTTCTTGCGGCGTCGAGCGTGTGGTATCAGTCAAGTCCAGGTCTCAGGTCTACCCTCAAATACGCCCGGCCTCTCATCACAAGCGACCGCCAAGCGAGCACAGCGATGAGGACTCCAGCTGTGGTAGCGATGGAGACGAAGAAAACTCTCCTACTCACTCTGACGAGTCCTCTAGCGCCGAGGAGGAAGGGTTGCTCCTGGAAACAGAAGGAACTTGGGAATTATTTCGATCTGAATACACCATTTCCCGCGGTGGCAAGCGCTAAATGCTCTGATTCTGATGTAGTAAAGGCAAGCAGCTCTTTTGGTTATGGTCGCGTTGCGTATCCGCCTTCGTGTCGCCTTTATGCTGCGGTTTCCACGTTCTACCACATCTAGTCAACATCGCACGTGTAAGACAGTCGAGGCGTCACCACAGTAGTACTGTCCTTAGAACTGCATACCGTCTCTCGATCTCAACACCGAGCCCACTTCGATCTTCTTGACTTTTCCGCGCCGAATATATATGATTTGACCAGCACCGACAAGCAACCCGAGTATCAACCCTCACCAAATATATTAAGTACTACCCAACGCCATCTCCCCCTCTGAACGATAGCGATTCTATGGGTGGTAATCTAATGACGACCAACTGACGCACACTCGCTTAGACCTTGGCCTGACCCATGACCCTCAACAGCGCTCTATCTCTACATTACAACAACCATGTGCTTAATTCGGTCTGGAGCCATACCCGTATGGCACGCCCACTACCCTGCTTTCACGAATTCTAAAATACTCGATCACAATAATCTGACCATGGACTCCCTGCTATCCCCACTTCGAACCCCCCTCCCCTACCTCCTCCATCCCCCTGTGTGTTCCACCCCTCCTCCGCCTCTGCTCTCCCCCACCACACCATCATCTCTATTCTCTGCTATTTCCCGATCCACGCAGTTGTGCTAGCTAGTTGGACGCTACGGTATCTCCCATGTCTACTGTTATTCGCCTCCATGCAAGTGCGGAGGCGGAAGCCTGACACGTCTTTTCCTCTTTCGTCCCCGTCCCCGCCCCCGTCCTTCTTCGCTTTCAGTTCCATATTTTTGTAATCGCGGACATTCCATTCCATCGTTAAAAGATGCAATGGATGGTCATCGCCCGAATGCCGTCCACACCACCGGACTTTTGTCACTGGATAGAATCGTGGCATACAGATGCGACTTGAGTATTTGTGCAAAACTAATACTGCGTGTGCGCGTGGCTCTTCTCAAGAGCACACGTTCCTCATGCTTGTGCTCGATGTCAACCTGACAGGTGAAAGTTCGAGTAAAATTGGGGAATCTCCTGAATTCAGACTGTCTATCCTCTGCCCTCCAAGAACCAGAGCACTAATGATATCGGAGGTCTGGCGAGGAAAAGTCCGTGACAGTGACAGAGGTCATGCCCATATATGCTCGCGCCTTCATAATGTTGAACCAGGGTCACAACGCCGTTAAGTAGACAATGTTGGAGTGCTATGGCTCATCACACTATTACGTATGTTGTTTAGTCTCTGTTCTGGAATTTTTTGGCCTGATGTTTGTCCCTTGACATGGTTGATCCTCCCCAATTTCTTCATTTTTTCTCTTACAAGTCGCTGGCCTAAGAAGTCGGTCAAGTTCATCCTCAGTCTGAAGAACGCAGAAAGCAACACAGATGCGAAGATTCTCGAATTGAACGAATGAATCATATATCATTCAGTCCATCTCATCAACCATTCTCCGGTACGCAGTCGATTCTGTTCATAACATTCTCACTGCACGATGTTTCGTGTGTTTTTGAGCAGTGGGACTGACGATATACATCCATCCCAGAAAACCTGGCACCGTACATATCGTGCGCACTGTCGGATCAACCCCTACCAGCCAAATCAAGGTCAAACTTGGTATCTATGAGGAGCCAGTAGAGCGAAACAAGGACAAGGATGTCGTCGTTCCCTCGTACTCTGGTCTAAACCGCCCTGGCGTAGACCGCTCATTCTGCGCTGGAGAGGGTCCATGAGGCCCGCTCAAGGGTGATATGCTTTTGTGTGCCTCAAACCCATGTTGCTACTTTGTGGGGCTATGTTCTCCAACGACTCCCGAAACAATATGCGCACTCTCATAACCCTCTCAATGTTCAAAATGCGGACAATCAGGTTGCGATTTTGGAATATTCCGTTGCAACAGGTGACCCAACATTCGGCTTTCTTGTTTCTTATCGGGTAATTACACCCAATGTTGCCAAAAATCTGTATCAACGGAGACACGTTCCACGTGGGTTGAGGTATATTTGTACGGAGGGGGGCTTGTAATCTTGTGAGTGACATCCGTCATTAGTCATAAAAACCCGATCCAACGGCATACTCAAATGTCCAGATGTCGAAATGAAAGTGTTTCACAGTGACATAAACTGGCCCACCTTTGTTCCGCCTTGAAGCCACCCCTTAAAGCTTAACTACTGTTGCTTGACCCACATCCTCAAAATGAAGGCCAGTATTCATAAACAACCTCACTTTCTTTCTTCATATTTGATTTTCCAATTTAGCGGCGTCCCAATTCAGTGGCGGCCCATTGCCTCGAAGCGCCCACTATTTTTACGCCCTCTATGCGTGTCCTTTCAACTGCAGCTTGACCCATACCCTATCCCACGCATGCAGCAAATGCAGCAAGCCCTTGACCAGCCGCATCTCGCTTTCCTGGGTGTTTCCCTCCTCGTTTCGGGGCTTCTCTATACATTCCACCGTTATCGACGAAGTAATGCCCGCTATCCGCCTGGACCCCCGCCCGATCCCATTCTAGGGAATGTTCGCCAATTTCCCAAGACGGCAATGCACAACACCTTCACGGTCTGGCAGAAGCAATACGGTCAGGTCGTTCCATGCACCTCCTCTCATCATAGCTCACTCAAAGGGCTTCTCCAGGAGACATCGTCCATGTTGACCTTATGGGCCAGCACATGGTGATTCTCAACCGACTCGAGGATGCAGAGGAATTGTGGTCCAAGCGAGGCCAGAACTACTCGGACCGTTTGAGGCCACGTTTTGCAGTGGAAATGTGAGTACCGCACCGTCCGTCGACCGCGACAGATGTTGACATCCGAGGCGCTCGCAGGTTTGGGGCCGCGTGGACCATCGTCTTTCGAGATCACGATGCCACTCACAATGACGCTCGTCGTATGATGAGGAAGGGCCTCGCACCCAGCGCTATCCCACATTATCACACTCTTATTGAAGCAACGGCGCACAAATTCCTTGGAGAGGTTGCGAATCGGACACTCGACATTTCGGATGTGGTGCAACCGTAGGTAGCCCACTTCCTAGTTTCTTGCTCTCACGTTCCGTGTCGCAGTCATGTGGCACACATTAACCTCACTGTCGCATATGGCGAAAACGTCATACAGCGACATGGAGAACACCTGATCAAGGCCAACAAAGAGGTATTGAAAGCCATCACCGAGGCTCTTGCGCAGTTCTGGTTCGTTGATGTGTTCCCTGTTTGTGAGCGACGTCTTTTCTTGTCATGAACCACGCAGTTTAAGTCTATCCCATCAGTGGAGTATATTCCTGCATGGTTCCCGGGTGCTAATTTCCAGCGAATTGCAAACAAAATGCGTCCATTAGTGGCCGATATGCGGTACCTAGGGTATAATGCGGCAACTGAGGCCCACGTGAGTCACAATAATTCACGCTCAGTCCTATCGTATTCTGTCTAATTGTTCAAATTATTTATGCAGGAGAACGGTCACCGCGATGAAAGCCTGGTTTCAAGAATCCTAGATGAAGAAGGCCCCTCAGATACCTTGAGAGATACCGTTGGTACTCTATTTGCTGGTTGGTTGACATCATTCCCTCTTCCAATTCGCGGACTAACCTAATGGTGGCTCTAGCTGGGACAGACACGGTATGCCTAGACTAGCACATACTAATTGCACCTGTTCATCACCTTTCAGGTCACAGGATCACTGGCCAATTTCTTTTATTGTATACTGTTGCACCCCGAGGTGCAAGAAAAGCTGCATGAGGAATTAGACAGGGTGGTGGGGCAAGATCGGCTACCTACATTTGACGACCATGTGAATTTGCGCTACCTTGAAGCAGTTCGGAAAGAAGGAAACCGTTGGCAACCTTTGATTCCTCTAAGTAAGATTCTCATTGTGACTCTAATATTCCGCACTCATGCAGCCACCGCAATAGGTACACCACACAAGTGCAAAAATGAGGACACCTATAAGGGCTACGTTTTCCCGGTGAATACAGTTTTCACTATTAACCTTTGGTCCGTCCTTCGCACTTGCAGAGAGCATGGTGGCTCATCCTTTCCTCCAAAACAGGTATGTTTTCCGGGACCCAAGAATATGGGATCACCCTGAACGATATGATCCGGACCGTTTCCTTCCTGAGAAGAATCCGAACGCAAAGTTGCTGCCGGATCCGTGGGAGGCCATCTTTGGCTTCGGAAGGCGCCGGTGTCCTGGGCAGCACCTTGCGCATGTGGTGTCGCTGCATTACTGTGCAATGATCCTCTGGGCATTCAACCTTCGAGTGCCGGATGGGGAACCGATGCCCACTCCAAGCACGACCGTTTGGAGAGATGGTCTGGTTCGGTGAGTTCTTGTAGGCTGGAGAAAGAGCCCCTTGATAATCGTTCCTTTTAGATATCCAGACTTTAGGATGAAATTTGAACCACGCTCGCAACGGCATCTCCAAATGCTTCTCGCAGCTCTTTGATATTTCCAAAGTGCCACCGCATGATACTACCAGCTGTACCTTTGATCGTGATAGCAGAACTGTGACATTTTAAATGGTCTACGAAGGTGTATAAAAGCTCCATTACCAATATCATCCTTCCATGGGCCGGCATCCTCGATACATTCCTGAATATCCCCACCAGTTTACGGTTTGCGGTGTAACCATACCTGGAGTGGGCGGCTTCCACGAAAGCGATGCATGAGGGACGGTGAGGTGGAGAATCCTCCTTGTAGAACAATGGTAGATTTGAGGGACTAAGTATAGTGAATGAACTGATTCTTATTGGGATGGAGTGGCGAGCAATTAATCACGATTAAGGGGGTCGCGAGAGCGACAGTCTATGAACATGCATGCTTTGATAGAAAATTCTGTGCCTTCCGTGAGATTGTTAGAATAAGGACTGGTCGGAGGAGGGAGGGGCTGCCCTATAAGGAGGAATGGAGACTAGAAAAGGTGGACTTCTTACATGCCATGTGCTGACCACCCTTGCCCGTGCCGACCTCTCCCACTCGTCCAAATACACCATTACTCCGCACTCTAGCACTTGCAGACGATGCAGATGACGAGTGAGACGGCCCAACAAACGCAGCGTATGTCCCCCTAGAAAGCTCCCAAATCCTGACCTCAAATTTCCTGCTTGCTCTTCCTGCTTGCTCTTCCCATCTCACGCCTATACGACACCCTTGGAGTCCAGTCGTACCTCTCCGTTGCTTTGCGCAGGGGTGCATCCATGCCATCCAAGCCACCTTCTGACCTCCCTTGTTCATCACACCACTACGCACGCGACCAAACTGCCTCCACAACCCCTCATCTGTTCAACGGTTGCGCCCCGCAAGGCGATGCACCAGGCTTGAAGCTGCCCCCCGACACCTCCTCTATCATGACGGCCTTCTTTGCTAGTCGCTCGGGCCCGTGCGCGGATGCTATTGACGAGGACGTCACGTCCGTCGCTCACTACACACTCATCATTTGCACTCTACCTTCGACCTTTCGTCCTCCGAGGACGCATACGAAGAGGAGGGCTTTGCACTAAATAGAGGACTGAGTGCAGGAGAATAGTCCAATCATACAAGAAGGTCGGAAAACGACTGAGCCTGAATGCATAAAGGAAGGGGAAACTAACTACGGAGCGACTACTAAACGTTTAGTCGGCGAAATCGGGGGGAACGTGATTTGACCTAACTAGGGAAAGTGGGGGAGGTTGTTGGCAAATTTGGGGGTCTAGGCCCATGGTCTGGGCCTTCGTGGGAAAGTAGCAGGTGGAATGCGAATGGGAAGGTGATGCGCG
>Ga0307515_10022248_pt1 | contig 11182 bp, 6 predicted proteins | sample 17_EM_MG_FD_194513 | JGI IMG/M metagenome (GOLD analysis project Ga0307515, IMG submission 194513) | Populus trichocarpa ectomycorrhiza microbial communities from riparian zone in the Pacific Northwest, United States - 17_EM | ecosystem: Host-associated > Plants > Roots > Unclassified | place... | reverse complement strand
CCTCGTCGGCTATCTGATGGAAGCCAACGGCATGTCGGTGCGGCTGATCGAACTGCTGCAGCGGGCGGTCGGGCGCATGCGCGGCGGGCTCAACGTCGTGATGGTGATGTCGATGGTGCTGTTCTCCGGCATCTCCGGCTCCAAGATGGCCGATGTCGCCGCCGTCGGCTCGGTGCTGATCCCGGCCGCGCGGCGCTCCCGGCAAAATCCCGGTAGTGCGGTGGCGTTGCTGGCGGCCTCCGCCGTGATGGCGGAAACCATTCCGCCCTGCATTAATCTCATCATCCTCGGCTTCGTCGCCAATCTGTCGATCGGCGGCCTGTTCGTCGCGGGCCTGTTGCCATCAGCCCTGATGGCGACGGCCTTGATCATCCTGTCGATCATCCTTGGCAAAAAGCCTCCGCCGGCTGCAGAGACCGAGCCGCAGGTGCCGGTGTCCGGCCTGTGGAGCGGCGCGATCGCCTCGTTCGGGCTGATCTTCATGATCTTCTTCGGCTTCAAAAGCGGTTTTGCTACCGCGACCGAAATTTCCGCCTTTGCGGTGGTTTACGCTATCGTCGTCGGCAGCGTCGTGTTCCGCGAACTCAGTTTCAAGACGGCCGTGCACAGTTTCGTGCAATCGGCGACGCGCTCGGGGCTGGTGCTGTTTATCGTCGCCGCCGCGCAGTCGCTGGCATTCGTCCTGACGCTGCAACAGGTGCCGCACGCGGTCGGCGACCTCATGCTGTCGCTGTCGTCGTCGCAGGGCGTCTGGCTGTTCATGCTGCTGTCGATCGTGGTGCTGATCGTGATGGGCTCAGTGCTGGAAGGCGCAGCGGCGCTGATCATCTTCGGCCCGTTGCTGCTGCCGGTGGCCGTCAAGCTCGGCATCGATCCCCTGCATTTTGGCGTCGTGCTTGTCATTTCGATGGGGGTCGGCCTGTTTGCGCCGCCGCTCGGTCTTGGGCTCTATGGCGCCTGCCTGATCGGCAACGTGCCGATCGAGCAGACCGTCAAGCCGATCATGGGTTATCTCGGGCTGCTGATGGTGTGTTTGCTGGTGATCGCCTTCGTGCCGTCCATCTCGACGGCGCTGCCGCGCGCGTTCGGATACTGATATGAAGGTGCTGCTCACCCATACGCCGCAGGCGAGAGCGCAATATTACGGCGAGCGCAGCCTCGGCGGTTTGCAGGCGATCGCTGACGTTCAATTGCATCAGGGCGACAACGCGCTGGATGCATTCGGCCTGATCGCCGCCGCACGCGATGTCGAGATCATCGTGGCCGACCGGCTCACCGCGGGACCCAGCGAGATTTTTCCGCGGCTGCCGAAGCTGCGCGCTTTCGTGCGCTGCGCGGTCGATATCCGCAACATCGATGTCGACTCGGCGTCCAAGGTAGGCGTGCTGGTCACGCAGGCCGGTCCCGGTTTCGTCCAGTCGGTGGCGGAACTCGCTGTCGGATTTATGGTCGATCTGTCGCGCGGCGTCTCGCGCGCGAGCGCGGACTATCATGCCGGACGGAAGCCGAAAATCATCATGGGCCGGCAACTCGCCGGCAGCCGCATCGGCATCATCGGCTATGGCAGCATCGGGCGTTATCTTGCGGGGATCGCAAAAGTGCTGGGCATGGAAGTTCTGGTCGCCGATCCCTTCGCGACTGTGAGCGAGCCTGGCATCGAGCATGTGCCGCTCGACGATTTGCTTTCCCGTTCCGACTTCGTCGTGTGCCTCGCGGTCGCCAATGACAAGACGGAAAATCTGATCGGGCAGGCGGTGCTGGCGCGGATGCAGCCGCACGCGTTCTTCATCAACCTGTCGCGCGGCAATCTCGTCGACGAGGCGGCATTATCAGCGGCATTGCGCGAAAACCGCATCGCGGGCGCGGCGATGGATGTCGGCCGCGCGCTGGACCAGATGCCGACGCCGGAACTGGCAAAACTGCCAGGTGTGATCGCGACGCCGCATATCGGCGGATTGACACCGCCGGCAATCGAGGCCCAGTCGCTGGAAACGGTGCGGCAGGTCGAGAAGATCATTGCGGGCGAGATTCCCATCGGCGCCGTCAATGCCAATCACTGGACGCGCCGGTCTTGATGCCGTGCTGCACCATGCATGGCTGATCAGACTCACCCCGCGCTTGAATAGCTTCAAAAGCTCTTGACCCCGTCATTCCGGGATGGTCCGAAAGGACCAGACCCGGAATCTCGAGATTCCGGGCTCGCACTTCGTGCGCCCCGGAATGACATATCAATGCGTCTTCCCTTCTTTTACGGCTGGATGATCGTCGCGGTGACGTTCGTCACCATGGCGATCGGCGTCAATGCGCGGACCGCGTTCTCGCTGTTCTTTCCACCCATCATCTCCGAGTTCGGCTGGGAACGCGGTATCACCGCGGGCGCGTTTTCGTTCGGCTTTGTGGTCTCCGGCGTCGTCAGCCCGCTGATCGGGCGGATGATGGACCGCTACGGGCCGCGCGGGGTGATGGAAGCCGGCGTGGCGCTGATGGCCGCAGGCCTGCTGCTGGCGCCGCTGACGACGCAGCCCTGGCATCTCTATCTCACCATCGGCGTGCTGGTCGGTGCGGGAAGTGTCTGTCTCGGCTATTCCGGTCAATCGCTGTTCGTGCCGAACTGGTTCATCCGCCGCCGCGGCCTTGCGATGGGGCTGGCGTTTGCCGGCGTCGGCATCGGCTCGGTGACGTTGCTGCCCTGGGTGCAGCTGATGATCGAGCAGACCGGCTGGCGCACCGCCTGCACCGCAATGGGCATTCTGATCCTCGTCGTGCTGGCGCCGATCAACCTGCTGCTGCGCATGCGGCCCGAGGATATCGGGCTGCTGCCGGATGGCGACGCCGCGCCGACGGCCACTTCAGCCAAGCCGGTCTCCAACATCGTCGATCCCGTCTGGGCCGGTACCGACTGGACCTTGCGCCGCGCGCTGCGCACCGCGCGGTTCTGGTGGATATGCCTTGGCTTTTTCTGCGGCCTGTACGTCTGGTACGCGGTGCAGGTGCACCAGACCAAATTCCTGCTCGATATCGGCTTCAGCGCCAATGTCGCGGTATGGGCGCTGGGCGTGGTCAGCCTGCTTGGCATTCCCGGCCAGATCTGGCTCGGGCATCTCTCCGACCGCATCGGCCGCGAATGGATATGGACGATCAGCTGTGCGGGATTTGCGATCTGTCTCGCGGCGCTGATCGGGTTGAAATTCGCGCCGGTGTTGCCGCTGGTTTACTTGATGATCGTCGCCCAGGGCGTGCTCGGCTACGGCCTGACCTCGGTCCTGGGTGCGGTGGTGCTCGAAATCTTCCAGGGCAAGCAATACGGCAGCATCTTCGGCACCATCATGCTGGCGGCCTTGGCCGGCGGCGCGGCTGGCCCGTGGGCGACCGGATTCCTGTTCGACCGCTACGGCAGCTACACGCTGGCGTTTGCGATCGGCATCGCCGTCAGCGCGCTGTCGGCAATCGCGATCTGGCAGGCATCGCCGCGAAAAATTCGCGCGGTCGCGGGGCAACTGCACAAGGTGCAGGGCGTCCGTTAAGACGCTCAGGCCGATCCAGCGCCGATAGCGCGCCTGAGATCGCCGATGGCACGGAAGAAGCTGTCGGCTGGCGTGGTCTCCGGATCGATCAGGCGATGGAGGCGGAAGCCATCCTCCATCGCCAATACGATGGCCCCCCACCATGCCGGATCGAGCACTGGATCCTTGCCGCTGTTCTTCGCTGTGGTCTCGATGATGTCGGCGATCAGCTTACGGCCGGCGCGCAGGCGTTTGGCGAGTTCAGGCCGGCGCTTTTCGGCGCGTGCCACAAACAGGATCATTTCCATATGCAGGAGGGGAGAGCGGCCGAGCGGATCCTGCTTGCTGCGATCCATGGTCTTCAGCGCTTCGATAAAATCAGCGAGGTTCTTGTGCCTAGCGAGAAGGTCGAGGTTGCGTCGAACGGTTTGTTCGAGGTGATCTTCGAGCATGGCGATGATCAACTCGTCCTTGCTCTTGAAGTTCGAGTAGAACGCCCCGCGCGAAAATCCCGCCGCGGCGGCTATGGCTTCAATGCTGGCGCCGCCGGTGCCCTGTTCCTCGAACACGCGCGCGGCCGCCTCGAACAGTTTGTCGCGGGTATCGTCCCTGGTCGGTCTGGTTCGCAACCTTGACATCGGCCCATTTTAGGTCAGAATGCAACTCAATACAATAGTGTATCGAGTTGCAGGTGTCTGGATGGTTCAGTCCAGTATCTGCGGATGCCGATGCGCAATAAATGCGGTGTGGAAAACAAGCGAGGTCACGATGAACGAGCATGTTCAGTCAGCGACGAGCGAGCCGCTTTTCAATCCGCTGTCGCCCGAATTCATCCGCAATCCCTATCCGCATTACGAGCGGATGCGCGCCACCGATCCCGTGCATCTGACGCCGCTCGGCGTCTATGTCGCCAGCCGGCACGCCGAAGCCAGCCTCGTGATGCGCGACAAGCGCTTCGGCAAGGATTTCGTCGCACGCACGGTCCGGCGCTATGGCCCGAAGATCATGGACGAACCGGTCTTCCGCAGCATGAGCCACTGGATGCTGCAGCAGGATGCGCCCGACCACACCCGCCTGCGCGGGCTGGTGGTGAAGGCGTTCACCGCGCGCCGGGTCGAGGACATGCGCCCGCGCATCCAGCGGATCGTCGACGAGACGCTCGACCGGATCATCCCCCAGGGAAAGATGGACCTGATCGAGGATTTCGCGTTCCGCCTGCCGGTCACGATCATCTGCGACATGCTCGGAATCCCGGAAGAACATCGCGAGACGTTCTATGCCAGTTCGCGCGATGGCGGCCGGTTGCTCGATCCGGTGCCGCTGTCGCCCGCCGAGATCGAGAAGGGCAACGCCGGCAACGCCATGGCCGCGATGTATTTTCAGCAATTGTTCGAGTTGCGGCGGAAGAATCCCGGCGATGATCTGATCACGCAATTGGTGCAGGCAGAGGAGGAGGGTAGCAAGCTCTCCAATGAGGAGCTGACGGCCAACATCATCCTGCTGTTCGGCGCCGGCCACGAGACGACCGTCAATCTGATCGGCAACGGCCTTCTTGCGCTGCATCGCAATCCGGACCAGCTGGCGCTGCTCAAGGCTAAGCCGGAACTGATCACCAACGCCATCGAAGAGTTCCTGCGCTACGATTCCTCGGTGCAGCTGACCGGCCGGGTGGCACTGGAAGACATCGAAGACCTCGGGGGGAGGAAAATCCCGAAGGGCGAGAGCGTGCTGTGCCTGCTCGGCTCGGCCAATCACGACCCGGCGGTCTACCCCGATCACCCCGAGCGCCTGGACATTACCCGGCCCAATGTAAAGCCGCTGTCCTTTGGCGGCGGCATCCACTTCTGCCTCGGCGCCCAACTGGCGCGTATCGAGGCCGAGATCGCGATCTCGACCCTGCTGCGCCGGCTGCCGGACCTGCGGCTGGATGACGCGGTGAACCCGGAATGGCGGCCCACCTTCGTGCTCCGCGGCCTGAAGCGTCTGCCCGCCAGCTGGTAACCATACTGCCTCGACATGCTGGCGCCGCCGGTTCTGAATAAAAGGGAAACGGAGGGGCTCCGGCGTTGATGCCGCTGTGACTTCGCCACACTTCTCTCTATATATTGGGCTGCTCCGGCCTGAGTTCGCGTGGCGCGGTCTGTGCCGGGGCGGCTTCATGGGGAGACACCGTGCAGACGACGCTGCTCGGCCTGGCAATCGCTTTCATCGTTGCGCTCGTGGCCGCGCTCGTCGGGCCGTATTTCATCGACTGGAATCAATTCCGGCCGCAATTCGAGGCCGAGGCGGCCCGGATCATCGGGACGCCGGTGCGCGTCGGCGGCAAGCTCGACGCGCGGCTGTTGCCGGCCCCGTCGTTGCAACTGCGCTCGGTGGTGGTCGGCGGCGCCAACGATCTCGGCAAGGTGCGCGCCGACAAGCTCGACGTCGAATTCAGCCTGGGTTCGCTGATGCGCGGCGAAGTGCGCGCCACCGAACTGACCATCAACGGCATGTCGCTCGATCTCGGGCTCGATCCGAAGGGGCGGATCGACTGGCCGGCGTCGACCGGAACGCTGAATCTGGGCTCGCTGGCGATTGATCGCCTCAATCTCACCGGCCGGATTGCGCTGCATGACGCCGCCAGCCGCGGCACGCTGGAGCTGAGCGACATCGCTTTTTCCGGCGACGTGCGTTCGCTCGCGGGCTCGATCCGCGGCGACGGCAATTTCGTTCATCTGGGCACGCGCTACCCGTTCCGGGTTTCATCCGGTCAGACCGCCGACGGCAACGGCACCCGTGTGCATTTGAATATCGATCCCGGTCCGAAGACGCTCTCGGCCGATCTCGATGGCGTCTTGTCTTTCGATCAGCGGGCGCCGCGTTTCGAAGGCGCGATGATCCTGGCGAGCCCGCCCCGGCAAAAGGGAGATGTCGACACCGCGCCGCCGCCCTGGCGCATCACCTCCCGGGTCAAGGGCGATTATTCGGCCGCGCGGCTCGAAGCGATCGAGATGACCTACGGCGCGGATGAGCGCGCGCTGAAATTATCCGGCACCGGCGATTTACGCTTCGGCACGGCGCCGCTGCTGCGGGCTTCGCTCGCGGCGCGCCAGCTCGATGCCGACAGATTTTTTGCCAAGGAAAACGTCAAGGACAGCAAGGATGCCAGTGCGGGCGAGCCGGTCCGCGTGCTGCCGGCGATGCGTGCGCTGATGTCGGGCATGCCGCAAATGCCGATCGCGGCGCAGATCGAATTCGCCTCCGAACAGGTCATGCTGGGCGGTCGTCCGTTGCAGGACATCGCCGCCGAATTGCACGGCGATGCGAAATCCTGGAGCGTGCGCAAGCTGGAGTTTCGTGCGCCCGGCACCACCCGGGTCTCGCTGAGCGAAGCGACGGGAAAAAATACTTCGCCCGATGCATTCAAGGCCGCCCTCAATGTCGAATCGGCAGATCCCGACGCGTTGATGACCTGGCTGCAGGGCCGCGGCGATCTCAGCACGCGCAGCCAGAAGCCGCTGCGGCTGCGCGGCGACGTCACCATCGCACCAGGCGGCTTTTCCATCGACGCGATGAAGGCCGAGATCGACGGCGGTGCCGTCGAAGGCCGCGTTGCGATTTCGCACCGGGACGCCAACAGCGGCTCGAAGATATCGGCGGAGTTGAAAGCCGAGCGCCTCGATCTCGACGCCGCCACCGCGTTTGCGCGGTCGCTGGCGGGCCCGCAAGCCGAGTGGCCGGACGAAGGACAGCTGGTGCTCGACATCGGCCGCGCCATTTCGGCCGGCCAGGAGTTGCGGCCGCTGGTGGCCCGGCTTGGCTATAGTCCGAAGGTGTTCGCGCTCGACCAGTTGAATATTGGCCAGCCGGACAAGGTCACGCTGGAGGGCGTCGGCCGTTTCGATCGCGTCGCATCGATTGGCAAGCTGGACCTGCACTCAAGCGCGGCGTCGTTTGGCCAGATCACTGCGCTGGTGGCGCCGTTTGCCCCGTCGCTGGCGGCGCGGCTCAATGCGATGGGCGCGCGCCCGGGTCCCGCGCGCGTTAAACTCGCATTCGAGCTCAACAAGAACGCGGGCCAGGCCGATCGGGGCAATGCGCGCGCCGTGATCGATGTCGACGCGCCGCAGCTCAAGGGCATCACCACGATCACCGCGAAGCCGTCCGTGGCGGCGGTGCAGGGCATCGATTTCCAGGCGCTCGGGCGTAGCGAGCTCGGCATCGAGTCGAAGCTGTCGTCGGAGCAGGGCCGCTCCTTGCTGGCGTTGCTCGGGCTCGACCGCACGGTTACCGCCGGCGATGGTCCGGCGCAATTCGAAGGTTCGGCGACGGGAGCGTGGGGTGCATCGTTGCGGCTGAAGGCGAAGATCTCGGGGAAAGGTCTCGACGCCGACGCCGACGGTACGGCGGAGCCGTGGGCGCAGGAGGCCAAGGCGAGCTTCTCGTTAAAAGTGCGCAGCGCCGATTTCGGGCCGCTGCTCGATCTCAAGCCGACGGATACGCTGGCGCAGAATATCGGCCTGTCCTCGCGCGTGTCTCTCACGGGCAGCAAGCTTGCCTTCGACGATCTCGACAGCAGCATTGCCGGTTCGCGGTTGCGCGGCCACGTCGCGGTGACATTGGGCGATGAAAAAAATATCGAAGGCGAAATCGGCCTCGACCAACTCGCGCTGGCGCCGGCCTTTGCGTTGGCGATGGGTGCGGCAGGGCATGACGCGGCCGAGCCGCTTGGTGCCGGGTTGGTGAAAGGATGGCGCGGCAAGGTCGCGTTTCAGGCGTTGCGTGGCGCGCTGCCGGGCGGCAGCGAGTTGCAGCCGGTGAGCGGCGTCGTCAAGAGCGACGGCCAGTCGCTGACGTTCGATGCCATCAAGGGCAAGATCGGCGGCGGCGAGGCTACAGCCACGATCGACGCCAGGCCGGGTCCGAATGGAATTGCGTTGAACGCCAGCATTCAGCTCAGCGGCGTCGAGGGCACGGCGTTGCGTTATCGTAACCTCGCGATGCCCGCCGGCCGCGCATCGGTGCAGGCGTCGCTGGCGAGTGTAGGCCGCAGCGCCTCGGCGTTGACGGGTGCGCTGTCCGGCAGCGGGACCGTGACCCTGGAATCGGCGCGCATTGCCGGGCTCGATCCGCGCGCCTTCGAAGTAGCCGTGCGCGCCAGCGATGGTGGCCAGGCCAAGGACGAGGCGAGGTTGAAGCAGATCGTCGAACCGGCGCTGCTGGCTGGTTCGCTCGCGGTCGGCTCGGCGCAAATTCCGTTCAACATCAGGGATGGGCGGCTGCGCGTCGGCGCCACCACGCTCGATGCCAATGGTGTGCGCGCCACCGTCTCCGGCGGCTACGATATTCCCGCCGATCAGGCCGACATCCGCGCAGCGCTGGCGTTGACGATGGTGGGACCCGCGACCGGCCGTCCCGAAATCCAAATGTTTGCGGTCGGTACGCCCGACGCGCTCAATCGCAGCATCGACGTCACGGCGCTGTCGTCCTGGCTGGCGGTGCGGACGATCGATCACGAAACAAGGCGGCTGGATGCGATCGAGCGGGGTGAACCGCCACCGCCGGCACCGGCGCCGATCTCGCTGCCGCCGCCGATGGATGCGCAGCCGCTGGCGCCGGAAGTGATCCCGCCGAGCGAGCCCTTGACGCAAGTGCCGGTCCCCGGCCGCGATCCGCGCCGGCCGCCCGCGAAGCCAAAGGCGGTCGCACCGCGCCCGGCGCCAGCGCCGCCGCCCGTGGCGACAGCGCCTGTGCCTGCGCCAAATCCGCCCGCGCCGGTGGCGAACCAGCTGCAGGTCGCGCCGCTGCCGCCGCCGATCGAGGTCAGGCCCGCGCCTGGTCCTGCTCCCGTGGCAAAGCCCAAGCCGAAGCCGCCGCTGTCACTGACGCCGCAGGTCGCCAATCCGTCGCCCAAGCCGGCGCTGCAGAACAACTAAGCATTACAGCACGATCTTGCGCTGGATCCCGATCGCCTGCAGGAACGCCTGGTCGTGGCTGATCACGATCAGCGCGCCGTCAAATCCACGCAGCGCCTGTTCCAGTTCCTCGATCGAAGCGAGATCGAGATGGTTGGTCGGCTCGTCCAGCAGCAACAGGAACGGCGGCTGCGGCGTTGCGAATACGCATGCCATGCCGGCGCGCAGCCGTTCACCGCCGGAAAGCGTGCCGACGATTTGCAGCGCCGCGCGGTTGCGAAAGGCAAAGCGGGCGAGGGCGGCATGCGCCTCGTTACCGGTCAGCGCCGGATTGAGACGGCGCAGATTGTCGAGAATGGATTCAGCCGGATCGAGCAGGCCGACATGCTGGTCGAGCGCTGCAATGCGGTCGGTCAAGCGGCTGATATCTCCGCTTGCAGGTTTCAGCTCGCCTGACATCAGGCGGAACAGGGTGGTCTTGCCGGAGCCGTTGGCGCCGCGGATTGCGATTCGCTCGGGCCCGCGCACCTCGAATGACAGCGGCCCAAACAAATGACGGTCTTCAAAGGACATCGTCACTTCCTTGAAGACGAGCAGTTGGCGGCCGCCAGGCAGGTTCGTCTCGGGCAGGTCGATCGAAAGCGGCGTCAGGACTTCGATCTTGGCGCGGGCCTCTTCAAGCGCATCGGTGCGGTCGCCAAGCAGGCGATCTGCAAGGTGGCTCTCGCGGGCGCTGCTGGCTTCGGCGCGCTGCTTCTGGGCATCCAGCAAGATGCTGGCCTGGCTACCCGAGCTTGCATAAGCGCGACCGGCGCTGTCGCGGCGCGCTTTCTTCTCGCGCGCCTTCTGAATTGTGCGCTCGGTGTTGCGCAGCGCCCCCGATGCGCGCTCGAGTTCGGCGCCTGCGCGAGCGCGGGTAGCATCGCGCGCCTCGGCGAAGGCGGACCACGCGCCGCTGAATACGGTGATGCCGACCGGCGTCAGTTCGACGATGCGGTCGACGCGCTCCAGCAACGTGCGGTCGTGGCTGGCGACGAGCGCGCCGCCTTGCCAGCGTTCGAGCAGTTGCGCCACCGCTTGCCGTCCATCGGCGTCGAGATTGTTGGTGGGTTCATCAAGCAGCAGCAAATCCGGCGCCTCGATCAACAGGCGCGCCAATGCGGCGCGCGTCCGTTCGCCGCCACTCAGCGAGGCGACCCGGCGATCGAGCGGCATCGCGGGCAGGCCGGTTTCGATCAGCGCGGTATGCACTCTCGCTTCCAGTGTCCAGTCGGCCTCGGCGGCATCGTCGAGCGAGCCGTTGCCGCTTTCAAGCCGGTGCAGGCGAGCGAGATCACCGTCAACACCGAGTACCTCGGCGACCGTCTGCCGGTCATCTGCCAGCTGCGCGAGCATGCCGATCGAGCCGATGCGCTGAACGGATCCGCTGGCAGGTTCGGCTTGTCCAGCGATCAAGCGCAGCAGCGTGGATTTGCCGGAGCCGTTGCGGCCGACGAGGCCGGTCCGCTCGCGCCCGAGCGCAAGCGTCAGTCCGTCGAACAGCGGATGGCCGTCAGGCGCATTGAGGGAAATCGAATCCAGAATGAGAAAGGCGGGCATGGAGAGCTTCCGAAATGGACGGGAATCGCGGCGCGGTCTGCCTTGCGATGTCCATTGCTCTCTCCATGGGTCTGTGTGACTGGATCGATATTCCCTAGAAATTTGCCGATCTCAAGGCAAGGGCGTCATCGTCGATTTTTTCCGGTTTGTGAGCGACAGCCTTTGGAATGTCCGGAGCGGGGC
>Ga0307515_10022247_pt1 | contig 11182 bp, 3 predicted proteins | sample 17_EM_MG_FD_194513 | JGI IMG/M metagenome (GOLD analysis project Ga0307515, IMG submission 194513) | Populus trichocarpa ectomycorrhiza microbial communities from riparian zone in the Pacific Northwest, United States - 17_EM | ecosystem: Host-associated > Plants > Roots > Unclassified | place... | reverse complement strand
CGGAGCATTCTTGTTTGGCATCTCGCAACAGAGATTTGTTATCTTGGTGATAAAGATGGAAGTAATGTCTCCTCAGAATTTGTTATCAATGGCAGATACTTATCTGAATACATGATGTATCGTTTGGTGATAAGACCAAATATGCTCTCTAAAGGATGCGGTGATGAGGAATATCTAGAAACCTTGCGAGAGTTGCGAGGATTCGGTAATGTTGATTTAATTCTGGGGCGCTACAATGAATCACGCGGTTATGATGATATAGCGTTTCAAAGGCGCTGGAAAACAGAAAAGTCAGTGCTGATCGGTGTGGAAAGGCTCGCCAGGCAATTGCTGCGATTGGAATCTAAGAAGCGATGGGAGATGATAAATGAAGTTTGGGTAGAAATGGTAGCATATGCAGCAGCTCATTGTCCATGGAAAGAACATACTCAACAACTGAGAAGAGGTGGAGAGTTACTCACTCATGTCTCCCTTCTCATGCTACATCTTGGTTTGAGCGAACAGTATGAATATAAAGGATCAGAGGACCTCCCCATTCTTACGCGTTTGACAGGGGTAAGCATACCAAAAATCTTAGGCGTCAGAATAAAATAACAAATCAGATTATTTCAATTTATATATGTTTGTTTAATTTATTATGTTGGAAATTCCACTTGATTGTTTTCATTTTTTTTTCTTCATTTTATTAATAAAGTGATTTTAATTGGATGTCATTTAATTTAAAACGGTTGGATGATAGTTAATATTAGATATTTGCTTTTATTGATGCCTGCGTGTATAAGAAAAATTTGGAATAAATAGTTAATATTAGATATTATTGATGACTACTTGAATTTCTAACAATAAATTGATTGATGTTTCACCGCAATCTTCAACAAAAACAAAAAGGAAAAGCGACAAGAATATTTGAAAGGGCCAGGTCTCGATAAGGTATGTTCCACTTCCATCTCAATAATTTAATTAAAACCTTTCAATTTACCCTAAACTTTTTTTAAATAGTTTCCAATTTTTTTTCTTTTTTTAAATAACTATCAAAACTTTCAATTTTCTTTACATTTCTCATTTACTCTCTCTCAATTTCCTTTAAATAGATGTTATTGTATGTCATAAAAACACTTGAAAACATTCCCAAAAAAGAAAAATTCAAAAACCAATTTTAAACAGTAAGCTTTTTAACGATTAGGGTAATATTGGTAATTTTAAAAACTAGAGGGATAATATTGAAAAAGTTTAAACTATAGGAGTAGAAGCAGAACATTAATTAATCTATGGATACAAAAATAAAATTTACCAAATAATATTTTTGTATATTATATATGTTATTCAATATGCTTATTTTAAGCCAACTTATGTGATTGATAAATCACCATTAGAGGCACCGTGCTTGGGAATGACAATAAAGGGTTAACTCTCCCCTTCAGGATTGCTTCTAAATTTTATACTTGTATTAACATCCATCGAAGCTAATTTTCAGTTTTCCACACTTATGCGATTCTTTGCATGGTACATTTCCATTAAAGAAAGTTTATTGTTCATAAAAAAATCAAAATAATTTACACTATCTCACAAAATTAATCTTAAATAATACTCTACTCATCTTCATATCCAAATCGTTTGATTGTATTACCTACCATGACAAAAAAAAATAAAAATTACACCCATTCATATCTCCTTTCAAATAATGGAAGGTAGAACTTTTAGAAGTCAGTACAATTATTGTCTCCAACCTTTTTGATTTTTTATACTTGATGAAATGAATTTTTTTAGTAACAAGCTAGATAGACGACCCGTGCTTCATTGCGGGCCAGACTGATTTTTCTGCAGTGTAAAAAAACGATGCCCAAGCATAATTATTAGATTTTAAAGAACGAAAAAAAATCCACAACTTGAAACCATAGAAAAAGAGTTAAAAAAAATAATTGTCAATCCTCTGGAATAAAAATATAGAAGGATAAAATTAGAGAAAAAAAAAACAATGAAAAAAAAGTATTAAAAAACAAAGCACTAGCAAAACCAAGTGTGATTGTCAAAACCCGCGAGTAGAACCAAATTGCAATATAAGGTAAAATAGAAAAAAAAATTAGTTGTAAAAAGAATTGAATTTTGAAGGACAAAATAAAAAAGGATGAAAAAAGCAACATTAGAAAAACCTGGCTACCTGGATAAACCCTCACATGGCTCATGAGATAGAGAAAACTTGATTGTAAAGAAAACAACGATCGTCAAAATAAACTTGGGGAGCATTAATCAAGTGTAAGACGATCAAAAACTTGGGTTGAACCATGTTTCGGTTAAACCGTGAAAAATCCAATCAAAATAGGGTCAAAACTGTTAACTATTTTTTTTTTCAAAATGGTATCATTTTGACTTTCTCATAACACATAAAGATTTAATTGACTTGAGTTAACTCAAGTCAATTCACTCGGCTTGTGACCCGATAATTGTCCCAAATTGACTCTTGGATAGGGCATAGAAGCAATAGGAAAAACCAAGGAGACCAAATCCCAATAAATAAAATATTGAAAGATGAAATAAAAAAATTGAAGGATAAAAAGAAGCAATTGAGCAAAAAAGGACCTTATTTGAAAACAAAAAATAAGAGGATAAACAAAAATTTTGAATTGAATGACAAAATTAAAAAAACAAATCAAATTAACAAATGAATCCAAAATAAAAAAATAAAAACCAAGAGAATGAGGATCAAATCTTTAAAAAAAAAACCAAAATTATGGATCTAAAAATGAAATGGAATACAAATTAAAATTTGATAAAAAAAGGTGAAGGATCAAAATTAGAAATCGAAACATTGATGATCAAACCTTAAATATCATCAAATATTGAATTGAAGGGCAAAGTTGAAAAGAAAAATCAAATTAACAAAATAATAAAAAAATAAAAAAATACCAATTTTCAACAAAGTTAATGATGATGAATGAAATTTTTATTTTTTTTAAATGACTGAAGCCAACCCGGCCCAACCTGTAAGAACTTGTGACATGGATCGTGAGGCCGAATCACAACATAAAATACAAATCCAAAAAAATAACAATGCAAAATCCCCAGGATGAAATTGAAAAACAATTTCAATAAAGAAAAGAATAAGAATAGCTAAAAACAACAATCAAAATAATAAGAACCATATTTGATACAAAAATAAAATGTGAAGGGATGAAATTCAAAGACAATTAAATTAATTCAATCAAGGATTCTAGACCAAACACATCATAATTAAAAGAATGAAGACTAGATTTAATATAAAAATCAAGTGTAAAGGGATGAAATAAAAAAAAAATTACTCAATAAATGATTCAAGACCAAATACATTGCAATTTAAAGAATGAGGACCAAATCTTATATAAAAACCAAGTATTGAGGGATGAAATTGAAAAAAATAAATTAGCTCAATAAATAATTCAAGATCAAATACATTGTAATCAAAACAAATAACCATACTTTTTTGTGTTTTTGCAATAACTAGCACGATTTCCTAGAAGGAGAGGGAGGAGAGAGGGAGGGAGGGAAAAACTCGAGGTCGACGCTCCTCTGCGTCACGACCACGAACATGTGCCTCACCGCCGTGATCGGCGGTGAGGCACATCGAACACCTTCCTGAAAGTCGGTGTTCGATGCAATTTAGGTGCCGCATACATCACTGAAAGGGCGCAGACGACACCCACTTGCCGACATGTATGAAGCACTTGCCATTCACCTCCAAATTTAAATAATAATTTATGCATGTTAAAATACATAAATATCTCTAACACCACTTGAAAATCACAACAAAATCATATCAAAAAGACAAAACACCCTTACTAGCAGTCTTGTTTTAAAAACTAGAAAAGACTGAGAAGCCATTCAACCCAAGCTATATTTTTTCTCCTCCAAAGGTATGAATGTAAACACATTGTTTTTATTTTTATTTTTGTAATTAGACGAGGGATCACAATCTTTCTTTATAGCAAGTAGATGGGCACTACACCAAAGTGTTCTTATGATATTAATTATAGCTCAAATATTCATTATCATTTATGATCCTTAGATTGTTCATGAGTGAATATTTGAGCTATAATTAATATCATAAAAACACTTTGGTGTAGTCAATATTGATGCCTTCGTGTCTAAGAAGAATATGAATAAATGATTAATATTAGACAATTGCTTTTATTAACTGATGACTACTTGAATTTTTGACAATAAATTGAATGATGTTTCACCGCAATCTTCAACAAAAACAAAAAGGAGGAGAGACAAGAATATTTACAGGCTAAAAAAAATACTATCAGGGTATTGCAGCCATGTCAGGGTCGAGTCCCGATGAGGTATGTTCCACTTCCATCTCAATACTTTAAAACCTTCCACTTTACCTTTTAGTTGTTTTAAATAGTTTCCATTTTTTCCATTTTTTTTAAATAACTATCAAAACTTTCAATTTTCCTTACATTTCTCTATTACTTCTTCTCAGGATCCCATATATGTTTTTATATGTCATAAAAACACTTAAAAACATTCCCAAAAAAGAAAAAAAATTAAAAAAACCAATTTTAAACAATAAGCTTTTTAACAATTAGGGTAACATTGGTAATTTTAAAAACTAGAAGGATAATATTGAAAACGTTTAAACTATAGGAGAATAAGCAGAACATTAATTAATCTAAAGATACAAAAATAAAATTTACCACATAATATTTTTGTATACCATATATGTTATTCAATGTGTTCATTTTATGCCAAGTTATGTGATTGATAAATCACCAATAGAGGCACCGTGATTGGAGATGACAATAAAGGGTTAACTCTCCCCATGAGGATTGCTTCTAAATTCTATACTTGCAGTAACATCCATCGAAGCTAATTTTCAGTTTTCCATACTTATCTTTATTGAATAAAGATTCATGATACGATTCTTTGCACGGTACCTTTTCATTAAAGAAAGTCTATTGTCCATAAAAAAAAATCAAAATAATTTACACTTATCTCACAAAATTAATCTTAAATATGACTGATAAAAAAATGTGACTTTTGAAATTTATAAATAAGAATGAGAAGTTTAATTTCTATCCTAGTGACTTATCTTCACTCCCTTGTAAGCATATTAATTGAACTTAACAATTTAGCCTCAAGCCTCAAGCCTCAAGCAAGGAAGCTCTCTCAAAAGTTCTCAAGCCTTCTTCATCTACGCTTGAAGTCTATAAAGAACGAAGCTTTATTGGAACAAGCTTAAACGCCCCATAATTGTTCTTCAACAACACTTTAAAGACAAATCAAAGGTACTCCTCAAAGCATCAAATCACCAAATCTCACTAAGTTCTGTTAGATCAAGCCTAAACGCCTCATAAGAGTTCTTCAACAACACTTTAAAGACAAATCAAAGGTACTCTTCAAAGCATCAAATCATCAAATCTTGCTTCGCAATACACACCCAAATTCACGTTCTTGCAAAGCACAAATCTTGGCTCAATTTATCAAATAAATCAAGTCACCATACATCAGATCCAAGAGAAGAATCAGAGGATTGTCTTATTCTCTTGAAAGAATATATTATATAGAGATTGTACCTATTTATATATTTAATAAAATTGTATAGTCGTACACGTGTGCTTGTTTAATTTTAGATGCTAAAAATTATGTCTACAATCCTGTAAAAAAAAACAGAGAGAAAAAGAGAAAGAAACGTTATGGTTTAGTAAATTAATTTTAAACTAAACAATTGCTATCTAAAAATATTAGAAGTTGTAGGCATTTACTGCAGAATTGATCAGAAGTTGGGAAATGACTATATTATTAGATCACAGCTTGAATGCGAAATTTTTAAGTGTTTTAATAGGAGATTAGACAGTGTACTTACCAAACTGGAAAAGAAGGAGAAATCCCTTTTTTTTTTTTTTTTTTTATTAATGTGAGTGTATGTTCGGGCCAACTTGTGCGCATCTCGACTAATCTCACGAGTCCTGAAGTTAATTAATGACCATGTAAACTTTCAGTTGCTATCATATTAGTAATTATAGGGCTCGAACTTAAAACCATAAAAAAAACAAATCTCTTGATTTCAAATTCTTACCACAAGATTACCAGCTAGATGGTTGAAATCCCTTCTTTTATTGGCTGTCTAGCTGTTACCTAAGGCACAATTGCATAAACATCACTGCAACTCAAGACTCTTGGTTTTCGTACCTTTGTCCATCATTCCATGTATTGCTGCAGTGATGATCATGAAATTTATTTCGTTTTTTTTCTTCATATATAATTTTCATGTAGAGCCATGTATTACTACGAGGATGATAATAAAATTGGTGAATTATTAAAAACAAAATCAATATAATTGTTAAGAATATAAAAAAATCATTTTAATACAAAAATTTAAGTGATTATCCAAAAAAAAAAAACACAAAAATTTAAGTTGTTCCATAAAATTTTAAAAATAATTTTATATAACACTTTAACCTTTCGGGAGTTTAATGTTAAAGCATCGTATCAGCCAGAAATTACTACTTAGCTCAATGATATTTAGTTTTCCTTCTTTCATGTGTCCCAAAAAAAAGAGAGAACTCTGCCATCAAGAAAAAGGATAGCCAATTCAATCTTGCAAACTGCATTTTTTATTATTTAGCATCTCTTCTTTGCTTGATACCCAAAAAAGAACCTAAAGTTTCCCAAGAAAGAAGGCAATCTCTGTCCTAGCCAGCTACCATATCTTATGTAATAATGATTTGCAAAGTTGGTCAGAGATGTTCTAAAATAACAAAAAACCTCTTTAATCACCCAATCAATCTCTTAAAATTAAGATATTATAAAGACATGAACAATGCTAGTAAAACTCTCTCTTAAAATTATCCACATTGTCATTAATTAATTTACTTGCCAGCAACTCCCTTTTTTTCTTCTTCTTCTTCTTCTTGTTATTATTATTATTACTACTACTACTACGAATACTATACTTATAGAAATCTTGAGGGGTATAGCTTAACTGGTCAGGCTCTAGATTTGCTCCTTAGAGGTTACCAGTTCGAGTCTCACAAACCTCAGGGCCATTGGAGACTTACATGGTCGTTAACTTCAGGGCCCGTGGGATTAGTAGAGGTGCGCGCAAGCTGGCCCGGACACCCATGTTAATAAAAAAAAATACTATACTTATAGAGACAAGGCTAAATAAATATCAAAATTATGATCCATCTTCAAGAACATGGATCTCCAAAGGTTAAAAACTTCGCAATTGAGTTCTTCCATCCACATTTTCTAATAGATTTCATCAAGAATGAACATTCTATGCAATGAAAACGATATCATTAAGGATGACTATCGTTGAATAGGTTATCTATCCAAATTTCTGAATTTTTTCTGTGTTTTGAAGATGCAAAATTCCACTAGTGCAAGGCAGAAACTTATTAGTAGCAGTAAATGGTAGTCACATATTCAAACCTTTGGGAAGTTTAGTGCTTTAACATCATATTGATATTCAGATTTCCTTCTTTAAGTGTCCAGAAAGCAATGCCCATTGTCTATCAAGAAAAGAAAAGTGGGGAAAAGCAACTAATTTAAAGTCTCTTCTTTCTTGCAGCATCTCTTTCTTACTATTTAGCATCTCTTCGTTGCTTTGTACCCATGGCAGGTACCAAATTCTTACTTGTATATGTAACTATGGTTTGTAAAAGCTGGTAATGCAAGCTTTAAGTTAAAGGAGATATATCCCAGAATTCACTTCCATATATTAATTTGTAATGCAGCCCATACCTTTTTCTTTGCTTGCCGCAACAACAATATGCAGCAACTCCTATTTTATGATACCTTACCCAAAATCTACTGCAGAATTCTTTTCTCATAAGAGTCTTTTCGCTATTCATTGTAAGAGATTTTTTTCAAAGATATCCACATTTACTTTTCCATCTTACAAAACAGTTTTTTCAAGGGTTCATCGAGAGAACTAGTTTCCACAGTTGAGGAAAAGATGACAATGCTTAAAAAATTGCCTGAAGAAGTCTTAAATTTATGGAACAATTGGGAGATTCGAGGGATGGTTTTGCTTAGTCTCTTACTACAAACCATCCTCATCGTATTTGGTCCTCGGCGAAAGACCATTGGAAGAATCTGGATCAGGATTCTCGTTTGGTCTGCGTACCTATCAGCAGACATGGTGGCAACTGTTGCACTGGGTAATCTAGCCAGGAGCCAAGGAGATTCATCAGGTGACAGTTCAGAGAAAGCAAACAATTCCATCCAGACATTTTGGGCACCTTTTCTACTCCTGCACCTTGGTGGCCCAGACACAATCACTGCATACTCGATTGAAGATAACGAGTTGTGGTTAAGGCATTTACTTGGTCTCGTAGTTCAAGTCGGAGTGGCTCTTTATGTCTTCTCAAGGTCTTGGCCTAGCGGTATCCTCACATTCATAGCGATCCCAATGTTCATTGCTGGCGTTGTAAAGTACGCAGAGAGGACTTGGGTGCTCTGGTCTTCATGCTCCAAGAGTTTGAAAAACTCTTCTCTCTCAGATTTTTGGCGTCGTTCTCTTGATCTGAGAATAACAGAAATAGCTGGGAACCAAGATGATCTACAGAGAGAATATCTTCGTCAAGCTTGTACTTTTTTTTATATATCCAAGTATATGATGCAGGATCTTGTCACTAGCACTATAGATCTAATGCTGAGCCAGTTGCTGATTTCTAGAATCTCAGTAGACGGTGCCTTCAAGGTGGTAGAGGTTGAGCTTGGATTGATATCTGATATGCTTTATACTAAAGCGCCTCTGATTTACTCCCGTGCCGGAATCGTTCTTCGCTCGATCAGCTTTCTGCTCTCTGTTTCTGCTTTTATTGCTTTCCTCAAGATTGGCAAGCATGCCTACTCAATGACCGACATTACAATCACGTATTTATTGTTTGGGGCCGCAGTTTTTCTCGAGTTGTATGCTTTTTTATGCCTTGTTTTGTCTGACTGGACAATGATTTGGTTGATTGATAAAGGAGGGAACGCCCTGACTACTGCAATTTATTCTCAGCTAAGGAAGTTAACTAGAAGCGAGAGGTGGTCGAGATCCATATCACAGTATAACCTGATAAGCTCTTCCTTTGAAAGCGAGCAACCTAAATGCTTGGAATTGCTGGGAATCGATGAAATGATGAGGCAGATGCATGTGAATCGGAAATATTTGAATGTTGGACTAAAACGTTTTATTTTCGAACATCTTCAAAAGAAAGCTGAGAATCTGAAGGAAGATTTTAATTTCATTGATAAGAATTTCAGAAGTAAAATAATAGGTCAGAGGGGAGATGGTGTGCTAGAAAGAGAGAGACTGTTAAAGGAGTACAAGTGGTGCACGACTGAAGTAGAATTCAGTCGGAGCATTCTTGTATGGCATCTCGCAACAGATATTTGTTATGTAAAAGATGGAAGCAATGTCTCCTCAGAATATGAAACAAGCAGATGCCTATCTGAATACATGATGTATCTTTTGGTGATAAGACCAAATATGCTCTCCAAAGGATTCGAAGATGAGGGATATCTAGAAACTTTGGGAGGCTTGCGGAGACTAAAAGATCGTGGTACCGATGATGTTGTTGATTTAATTATGGGCTACAATAAATCACGTGGTTGTGATGAGATAACGTTACAAAGTCTCTGGAAAACACAAAAGTCAGTGTTAAGTGGTGTGGAAAGGCTCGCCAACCAATTGCTGCAATTGGGACCTGAGAAGCGATGGGAGATGATAAATGAAGTTTGGATAGAAATGCTTGCTTATGCAGCCGCTCATTGTCCATGGAAAGAACATACTCAACAACTGAGAAGAGGTGGAGAGTTGCTCACCCATGTCTGCTTTCTTATGCTACATCTTGGTTTGAGTGAACAGTACGAGTTTAAAGAATTTGATGACAGCACCGTTCGTATGCGTTTGGAATTGACACCGGTAAGTATACCAAAAATCCTTCTCATGTACCTAGATACTACATTTTTTTAGGTGTCAGAATAAAATAACAAACCAGATTATTTCAATTTATATATGTTTGTTTAATTCATTATTTTGGAAATTCCATTTGAATGTTTTCATTTTGTTTTCTTCATTTTATTAATAAAGTGATTTTAATTGGATGTAATTTAATTTAAAACGGTTAGATGATGGTTAAGAGGTTATACTAATTCTATGTCTCCGGCAAACCTCAAGTCGTCGTGAGAAACAAAATTCATAGTAATTCTCTATTTCTGACATGAAACGAAAAGATGCATTTAACTTTGATATACATTTAATGTTATATGGTGCCATATCCAATTTCTAACTTGAAATTACATTAAATCAATCCCGGTATGAGCTTCAATTCTTGAGAAATAAAAGAAAATAATACACTATGTCAATAGCTTGCTAAATACCATGTATTATTTGTAATTTGACGAGGAATCACAATCTTTCTTTATTGGAAGTAGATGGGCACTTCACCGAAGTGTCCTTATGATATTAATTATAGCTCAAATATTCATTGTCATTTATGATCCTGAGATTGTTAATGAGTCTAGCCAATATTGCTGCCTTCGTGTCTAAGAAAAATTTGGAATAAATTATTAATATTAGATATTTCTTTTATTAACTGATTACTAGTTGAATTTCTAATAATACATTGAATTATGTTTCATGCAATCTTCAACAAAATCAAAAAGGAGGAGAAAACACAATTTATCCAGGCTAAAGACAAATATTTGAAAGGTATGGCAGACATGTCAGAGTCAACTCCCAATGAGGTATGTTCTACTTCCATCTCAATACTTTAAAACCTTCTAATTTACCCTATAGTTTTTTTTTAAATAGTTTCCATTTTTTCCTTTTTTTTAAATAGCTATCAAAACTTTCAACTTTCCTTACATTTCTCTTTTACTTCCTTTCAGATTCCCATATATGGTATTATATGTCATAAAAACATTTAAAAAAAATTCCCAAAAAAGAAAAATTCAAAAACCAATTTTAAACAGTAATCTTTTTAACGATTGGGTAACATTGATAATTTTAAAAACTAGAGGGATAATATTGAAAAAGTTTAAACTATAGGAGTATAAGCAGAAAATTAATTAATCTATACATGCAGATTAATTAATTAATCTAAAGATACAAAAATAAAATTTACCACATAATATTTTTGTATACCATATATGTTATTCAATGTGTTCATTTTATGCCAAGTTATGTGATTGATAAATCACC
>Ga0307515_10022246_pt1 | contig 11182 bp, 6 predicted proteins | sample 17_EM_MG_FD_194513 | JGI IMG/M metagenome (GOLD analysis project Ga0307515, IMG submission 194513) | Populus trichocarpa ectomycorrhiza microbial communities from riparian zone in the Pacific Northwest, United States - 17_EM | ecosystem: Host-associated > Plants > Roots > Unclassified | place... | reverse complement strand
ATTCTCAACCAGTTCAATATTAAAAAAAAATCAACAAAGATAACTTTAAAAAAAAACACGAAAACAAAAAAAAAATAGAAGAAGACAATCTTGTAAGAAAAAGAAAAGAAAAAAAACATGTAAAACCCAAAAAAAAAAAAAGAGAAGAAACGAAAAAAATATGTGGGGAAAAATTAAAAAAAAAGAACAAAAAAAAGAAGAAGACAATCTTGGGGGAAAAAAGAAGAAAAAAAACATGTAAAACAAAAAAAGAAAGAAAAACAAAACAAAACAAAAAAAATATAAAGAAAGCTACAGTATTTTTCCCACACATTTTAGAGTATTAATTAATTAGGCTTTTAGCCCACTTCTTGAAAGACAATTCCGTGTACCATCTTTCAGTTGGTGATTAGTTATTGATTCTAGATAATAGAAAACAAAACCTATGAGGATTAAGATGGTATATTTTCTTCTATTTATTGTTTCAAAAGTATTTAAATTTATTTTAAAAGTGTTAAAAAATGGAGTTATTTTAAGTGTATATCATTGTCTTTTAAATCAAACACGTTTTGTCCCATTTTTTTCTTAATGTCCTAACACATTAATCAAACACAATTTTATCAACAATTCAATTACAATCATTAAAAAGAACAAAAAAACAAAAGAAAACTTTATCCTATCAAATATTGGTTGTGGTGGTGGTGATAATGATGATGATAATAATAATAAACAACTAAAAGACATAATAAAAGCATTATGGATTCTCGTAGAGCACTATTATGTGAACACTTTCCTCTTTTTTATTGGTCTTTCATGGTTTTTTTATTTAATTTGGATCACTAAACTATCGTTTTTAATTTTATTATTTTAAATCTATTGGAGTCTATAATTCAGGTTGCAAGTTTTGTGAGTTAAGTTGTAAAGCCCGAATTGATCCAATATATTGTTGTCTCAATATTAGAAAAAAGAGAGAAGAAGATGCCATCTTGAATTTATTTTAAAGTCAAATCATGTTTTTACCCGCCATCAAGGTTATTTTTAAACCTGTCAGTCAACTTGATCATGTAGAGTCAACTTTCATGTGGGTTAATTTTAAACTCGAGTTACGTATCAAATTGAGAGGTTTTAGGGTTGACCTTCTGGGTCCAATTTAATAACAATACCAAATAGTTTCTATTCTTCCATCTTCTGTTTTTTTTTTCCTTTTTGATTGAATTCTTTTTGCTTTTTTTTTTATCAATTTTATCTTTTAATATTTGATTTATTTTAATTGTTCTTTATAATTTGTTTCGCTTTGCTTTCTATAAAGTTATCGCAGTCTCAAATGAACGTCTTGATATTTAGTTGATGTTCAATTTTACGAGCGTCTACTTTTGTTATTATATCATTAAGTAAAAAATAATTGTAAAAAGTAAAGTTGTTAAATTTAATGGAGTCCTCAATTGAGGACACGAGTTTGATGTGTTAAGCCTTGAACTTCGAGTCGATATAACATGCTTTTATCTTAATATTAAAAACAATATCATCATTTAAATTATCTATAAGCCTGTCAAGTCAAAAACAACTTTTATGAATTAATTTTAAATTAGGATTAAGTAAAGAGTTGGACGAGGAGAATTCAAAATTAGCATAAATAATTAAATTTAATAACAATACTAAATAATTTTTAGTTTTTTTAATTTTCAAATTTTTTTGATCCAACCCGCATAAACATGTTCCATCAATTCATCGAATTAATTACCATCCAACTTTGTGAAAATGGTGCTGCTAATCTAGTGCTAATTATGCCGTCCAACATTTCTGCAAGCTGGTTAGATTTTAACTCATAAATGAAAAATGGAAGCTTGTAAAACTAGTGCGGGCTGGGAAACCAGTAACAAAGCTAGAGCCTCGTATAAGATTTACATGCATGATGAGTTCAACAATTTCTTAGATGTCGGTTGTAAATGGCATCCACGTAAGACAAAACAACCCGCCATGCCATCCCCATCGAGCAGTTCGGTAATAATTAGTGAAAATGAAATTTAGGTAGGGGCAGGGCAGCAGCTGCCTGATTCAATTAAGCTTTTATATGGTAACGAACAAAACTAACAACGCCATCTACCAAATAAAAAATCCACAACCAAAAAACTCCCACTTTTATTCCCCTTAAAGCCAACTTTAATTAAGGAAAATTATATTTCTTTGTTACTACCAAACCAAACTCCTCTTTGTTACGTTCAATGTTTTTTTTCTTTTGTGGTACTTGTTGTAAGAAAGCTTGAGACTTGAAGGCGAGACAGAGAGTAATTGAAAGATGTCACTGTTTCGCAAATTGTTTTATAGGAAACCCCCTGATGGCCTTCTTGAGGTCTCCGAGCGTGTTTATGGTCAGTTTTTTATTTTATTTTGTTACTTTGTTTTTAAGAAAGATTGCATTTTTGTTTTGTTTTTTAGTTCATTTTCTATTCATGGAGAAAATTGGTTGATTGTGTTTGAATCATTGAGTTATGTTTTGAAGTGGATTTGATTCTAATTTTGTTCTTTTCTGTTAGGCTGCTAAGAAAATGGAATTTGGGTTTTGTGAATTTTGATCATCACTTTCTTAAGTTGTACTCTTTTTTAGGGCGCCTATTAGAAACTGATTAGCTTAATTACAATGCTAATTTAGAAAGTATTGATTTCTTTTGTATATTGTAGGGATTTTGATTTTGGACATTGTGAATTTTTGGGGCTTGATGCCTCGAGTCAAGAGGGTTATGATAAGGTTCCTTTAGGAAAGATAAAACTTTTGGTGGCATGTTGAAGTTATGACTTAATATAGCAACTGGGGTAAGCTTTGATTTGATGACTGACATTTGCACATTCTGTGTAAACGCAGTGTTTGATTGCTGCTTTAATACTGATGCTTGGCAAGAAGAAGATTATAAAGGTTACATAGGCGGAATTGTCAGTCAACTTAAAGAACATTTCCCTGATGCTTCATTCTTGGTGTTTAATTTCCGCGAGGGAGAGAAACAAACCCAGATTGCAGATGCTTTGTCCAAGAATGATATGACCTTAATGGAGTACCCTTGGCAATACGAGGGTTCCCCATTGCTCACGATGGAGATGATCCACCATTTTCTAAGATCAGGTGAAAGTTGGCTCTCCCTTGGACAGCAGAATATTCTGTTAATGCACTGTGAACGTGGTGGTTGGCCGGTTCTCGCTTTCATGCTGGCTGGACTGTTAATTTACAGGAAACAGTACAGTGGAGAGCAGAAGACCTTGGACATGATTCACAGGCAGGCCCCTCGTGAGCTGTTGCAGCTGCTCTCACCATTTAATCATGTACCTTCTCAACTGAGGTATCTACAGTATGTCACAAGGAGGAATGCGGCCTCAGAATGGCCTCCATTGGATAGAGCTCTGACCTTGGATTGTGTCATCCTAAGATCTCTTCCTAATTTTGATGGAGAGGGGGGTTGCTGTCCCCTATTTCGGGTATATGGGCAGGACCCTTTTCTTGTTTCTGATCAAACTTCCAAACTTCTTTACTCAACTCCAAAGAAAGGAAATATTCTCCGGGCTTATAAGCAGGTAACTTCATAATTCTATGTTTTATGTGCTTGCGTTTTTTTGTACAATCTTCATTGTTCTTGCTGATCTTTACAAAGTTTTATTCTGTGTGTAAGTCGGACTGTTGAAACATCATGTGACAACATTTATATTGCAATAATTGCTTACTTTGCACTCTTAGATGGTGATGATGTCTTTGGATTGTGGAATTTTATAGTGCAAGAATAGTTTTTTCCATCAACTAAGAATCTCAAAGAAACAAGCTTGAACCAAAATGGCCTCATAATTGCTCAATTGAACAAGCAGTGTTCAGCTCTACTGCAACAAGGTAATTACCCCATATGAAAACTGTCAGAATGGACGGAGGAATCCAAAATATCACAAGACACTAGTATTACTGCTGGACACGATTCTTAGGAAACATTAATCCACTAAGATAAGACCTTTCTTTAGTAGATATTTAAAGCCAGGCATTCTTATTGTCCCATAGTTTACTGGTGAACAAATATTTTCTTGAATCTTTCTGGAGCTGTTTTTTAGAGGCTTATCCATAGAAAAATTTATGTCATGGATGCACTGATTCCTGGGATCTATGTTCAGTGACACCTAGTCAACTAGTGGAATGTATTTATCTACGGTCCCAAGATGATAGCAGACACCATGATTATCAGTCTGGTTATTTTAGGTGTAGGAACCTAATACTGTGTGACCATAATAATAATGACAAAATACGATTCATGCTAACCTAAACAATATGTTTTCTTTGTTAGTCTCTATACTGTGAAACTGAAGACTGATCAGTTGGGGAGAACGGATGATCTTGAATTCATGATGTACTAGTTATCGAGCTCATTTTCCAGAGCCTTCATCTGTAGTGAGCTTGAGTCTGCTACATAGTTTTGGTTCTTGGGATGTTAAAGTTGCCTGAGAGTTTTTGGTTTTACTTGAATGCTTTTCTTATTCTTTGTGTTGGAAGATTCACTTTTCTTCATTTGTTCTATCTGCTATTTATTTTGGCATATGTTTTCCACAAAAAACAAAGTGGTCCTGCCTTTAAATATATTTATGATTTTTCTGAAACCCCTTCTAATTTATTGCAGATAGAATGTGAACTCGTTAAAATTGACATTAATTGCCATATACAAGGTGATGTTGTGCTTGAGTGTATCAGCTTAAATGATGACATGGAACTTGAAGAGATGATGTTTCGAGCCGTGTTTAACACAGCATTTATCAGGTCTAACATCTTGATGCTTAACCGTGATGAAATTGACATGTTATGGGATGCAAAAGATCGATTCCCAAAGAACTTCAGGGCAGAGGTTTAATTCTCAACCATATTTCATTTGGCATTTCTCGTTGAATTCTTTTCTTCTCCATCTTTTAACATGGACTCTATTCTTTGGGTGAAGATTCTTTTCTCTGAAATGGATGCTGCCGCATCCATAGTTGCAGAAAATTTATCTGGCTTTGAGGAGAAGGAAGGCCTTCCTGTGGAAGCATTTGCTAACGTTAAAGAGATATTTAGTTCTGTTGAATGGTCAGACCCCAACTCGGATTTTGCGCTTAATGTGCTCCAACAAATTAGTGCATCGAATATTGCTCAGGAAAACTCAAGTGCAGATTTGCAGCACGGAGTAGAGATTAGCACTCAAAAGCAGGAAACGATTCCTAGAAAGGAACTTGCCGGCCAATCTACAGTCACTAATGCCACAGTATCTACAGCTTCCTCAGAACAAGCTTTGACAGTTTCAGCTGGAATTGAACTCATGGAACCCAAAGGTGGTTCTATCTCACCATCAACACCTGCACAGCCTCCACCATTGGGACTTGCTGTGACTTCTAGTGTCATAAAAGTTCATCCTCATCCACCACCAACTCTTCATCTTTCAGCTTCAGAACCATCAGATCCTTCATCAGTCAAAGAGACTGAAACCCATTTAGAAGGCAGAGGTAAGTCATTATCAGTCAGCCTCCAACCAACTGCTCTACCAACAACACCACCTCTACTTTTTAAGGAGGATAATTCCACTGTCAAAACTGAATGTCCAACCCCTCTTTCTCCTGCAATGCTACCTTTGAAGGAGATTTGCACCATTAGAGCTGTACCTCCTCCACCTCCTCCAACACCACCTTTGGAGAATAGCACTGTTGAAGTTGGATCTCCTCCACCTCCAACACCTCCTGTGTCGGAGAATAGCATTGTTAGAGCTGGACCTCCTCCACCTCCTCTAATGCTACCTTTGAAGGAGAATAACACTGTTGGAGCTGGACCTCCTCCACCACCTCCAACGCTACCTTTGAAAGAGAATAAAACCATTGGAGCTGGAACTCGTCCACCTCCACCACCTCTGCCGCCTTTGAAGGAGAATAGCACCATTGGAGCTGGAGCTTTTCCTCCACCTCCACCTCCACCTCCACCTTTGAAGGAGAAAAGCACTGTTGGAGCTGGACCTCCTCCACCTCCTCCAACGCCACCTTTGAAGGAGAATAAAACCATTGGAGCTGGAACTCTTCCACCTCCACCACCTCTTCCGCCTTTGAAGGAGAATGGCACCATTGGAGCTGGAGCTTTTCCTCCACCTCCACCTCCACCTCCACATTTGAAGGAGAATCATGCTATTGGAGCTGGACCTCATCCACCTCCACCTCCTCCCCCTCCTCTTCATTTAGGACCAACTACCGGGCCAATAGTTTCATCTCGGATGCCACTAGCGCCGCCGCTACCTCCTACTATGTCAACCAATTCCTCCCGTGTTCCTTCTGCACCTCCTTCTGTTCCTTATGGTAAGGGAACTTTAAATACAAGCACCAATGGAGATAATAAATTGCCCGGGCCTCCATCTCCTGCACCACCCTTAGGTTCCCCCTCCATGCCCAAGGGACGTTTATCTCGTACTATAAGTTCACGGACCAGTCAAACAAAAAAGTTGAAGCCATTGCATTGGTTGAAGTTAACAAGAGCTGTACAAGGAAGCTTATGGGCTGAGGCACAAAAGTCTGGTGAAGCCTCCAAGTATGTGCTGCTTTCCAAACAATTTATGTTATACCATGCTCTCATATTCTTTAAGTATTACACCTTTCCTTTTGTGATCTCTTCACATAGGGCCCCAGAGATCGACATGTCAGAACTCGAGAATCTTTTTTCTGCAGCAGTTTCAAATACAGATCATGGCGGGAAATCAAGTGTGCGGGGCTCACGGGGACCTAAAGTTGAAAAAGTGCAACTGGTAATTTAATATGTTATCTTAAGTGATGCAATGCATGATCGCCAACTTTGTTCTCTCAGTTGAAAAAGTGTAGATCAATCCTTTTCTTTCAATCCACAGACTGCTGTTGTCATTTATTAATTTTTGACAGTCCTAAGATCAAAATTAATACTTCACCCATAACTGGTGTAATGCATGACTGCTACAATTTCTTTTTGTTGCCTCAAATTATCTACGTTTACCTTTTGCTTTTATCATCCAGACTTCTTGGCAATTTTGTTGTAAGAGTCTATTAGTCATTCTAGTGTTTGAAGCATCTTGGTTTAAAGGTTACATAAGCAACCTCCTGTTATGGGTCATAATACAAGATAAGTAATATATTCTTTTGCTAACCGATAACATATTATTTTATGAAAAGTTTCAGCATTTCAGTTTTTATATCATGGAAATGGAACTGAGGGGGTATATTGTATGTGTGTATCTAAGTATTTGTGTGTTCTCCTTTTTATTCTTTTCTTGCAGGTTGACCATAGACGAGCATACAATTGTGAAATCATGCTTTCAAAGGTGAAAGTGCCACCACATGAGTTAATGGTAAGCTGAATGTAAGAGTAAGGCTACTAGTATAGCACTTTTGACATAAATGAATCCAGAAGTCAACTTTATTATCTCTTTCTCTACCCATATATGCTCAGCAACACAAATGATCTGTTATATCTAGGATAATGTTTGTGAATTATGCCATTCTCTGAACGTGTGTTTGGCATGCTCCAAGACGATGAATGCATTTTAGGAGTTTTGGAAAAGCACTGCCATTGATGCTTTGGGGGAAACTACCCAGATTGGCTTTTGTGGACCAAGACCACAACACCAAACACATTGTAACTACTGTAGCTACAATTATTTACTCATGCAGCCATAAAAGAACCTTAAATAAAATATATAGAGAACTCAAATGCATGTTCTCCTAAGAAATCATGATACTCCTGATGCCAATACTAGCATTTCTATAGCTTTCATTACTGTCATCCTGCTTAATATCTTCTCAATAGTTATGCCAGCGCATTTATTTGGAATCTCTTTTACAATTTTGAAAAAGAAATTCTATCCCTTGCAATGACAGTCAGATTGCATTATTGAGATCTAGGAATTGTAAATCACACAATAAGCATTATTGAAATTTCCATTCGTGTCATTGCCTGTCCTCTCCTTCTTCTTGTTCTTGCTCTTTCTATAAAATGTTTCTGTGTCTGCAATGGTTTTCTTTATTTTCTGCTAGTTATCGCTTTCAGTCACAACCATACAACATAATATTTCACTGTCCTCATTCCATTGCATGATACATTGACAGAGTTTAGTACTTGTCCTCGAGGATTCAGCATTAGACGTTGATCAGGTTGATAACCTCATAAAGTTCTGTCCAACAAAAGAGGAGATGGAACTTCTTAAGGTGAGTGTTTTTTTTTTTAAAAAAAGTTTAGTATTATGCTCTATCATGTATCATTTAGGGCTATTGCTAGGTATAATGGTTTGCACTTGCAACCACGAGGGTGCATATTCAAATCTTGGGCCAGCCATCCATTAAAAAATGTTCACAAGTAGGATTGTCTTCACTCACTTCTTTCTATGACTCCATTTTGGCGGGTTCATAACTGGGAGAGCACTTTTTTTCGCTCTGTATTTTATAATCATAGTTTTCCACTCAATAATTTTGCTGACTGTCCCTTGGGCTCTAGTTGATTACAAACAGTCAGGGGCTTCAAGATGAAACTATCATGTGTTTTGGGCTATAATTGCCTTCTCATTTCTATGTCCAGGGATACACTGGAGAAAAGGAAAAGTTAGGAAAATGTGAACAGGTCAGTAGTAAAGTTGTTTTTGTCTTTACAATTGTCAGTTATTATCTCTCGTTGAAAGGTTGAACAAGAATTTCTCAGAACTACATCACACATGGATATTTATGATACTTCAAAATTGCTACTTCTTTCAGTTGAACTTTGGATGGACTCAATGTTTTTTTGTTGTGTATTGATGTCATGTCTTTTGTTGACAGTGTTTAGATTTGTGAGAGGGTAACCTGGGTATGTTTTAAATGTATATTTTTTCTTCATTACATCAAAACCAACATTCATAGGAGTTTAAGGTTGCATTGTTGATACAATTCCTATGATTCAAATCTATCTCCATGTTCTCAATTAGCATGGCTACATTATTTAGTTAAATATGCCTGGGTACCCACTGTTTTCCATGAGAAAGAGTTAACCAGAGAATGAGAGAATTTGTGTTTAATTGAAATAATTGTTTTTGGCATGTATTTATTTTTTAGTAAGTTTATGGATCTTTTTGGCAGTTCTTCTTAGAGTTGATGAAGGTGCCAAGAGTAGAATCTAAACTCAGAGTTTTCTCATTCAAGATGCAGTTTCATTCCCAGGTTTAAAAATGCATTCAAGTGCTCGCTACCTTATTGTGCTTGGTTTCATGTTTGATTTGAGCCTATCCTTTTCTGTTTGCAATATTAGGTTTCTGACCTAAGAAGAAGCCTGAATGTTGTGAACTCTGCAGCAGAAGAGGCAAGTTTTACTATAGTACTCTCTCTCTTTATTTATGTTATTTTTTGGGTACTATTTCACATGTTCTAAATATTGGAACCACTCTTGTTAACGGTTCTTTATCAGATAAAGAATTCTGCCAAATTGAAGAGAATCATGCAGACTATTCTTTCCCTAGGAAATGCTTTGAATCAGGGAACTGCAAGGGGTAAGCAGAAACTTTTATTGGTCTACCATCTTGCTATGGAGTAGTTCTCATATACTTGGAGCTATAAAGATTTTCTGGTCCAATGATTGCATGTGGGCGCGTATGTTAATGGGAAATAGTAGACTTATTAAGGGTCCTGTGAGGGCTTCCCTCTGCATGTGGAAATTTTTAAAGTACATTTCATTTGCTAATTTTAGATGGTGAATTATGCAGTTGGTGTTTTTGGAACATGTGGAATAGTCTTTCTGCTGATGACAGATAGGAAAAGCACAGTAAAGAGGGAGAGAAAAGAGAGGTGATGAGAGATAAAAAAAAAAAACAAGGGATAGAGAAAATGAGAAAGCTTAATTTCAATAACATCCAAAGCAGCCTCAAAACATAACAGTAGGTGCTCAAAAAAAATATATAATAGATTTTTCTTTCTAGCATAAAAACAATGAGATCTGTAGTTGATGAATGGTGGGTTTTTGCACAAACTCTAGAAGATTTTGTTATTAGGTCATTAATAGGTTTCGAAATGGAGAAAGCTTGTAAATTTCTGGGAAACATGCACCGATTTTGGTTATTTGGTGTATTTGGACAGAAAGGAGTTCTTGATTTTGTTTCCTATAGGATCGTTTTAGCTGTGATATTAAATTGGATTTGAAAAACTCTATTTTTGCATTTGTTTTTATATAGAAGGATTCCTGATAAAAACTCTGTATTGTCATACTTCTGCATTTCTCCTTTATTGATAAATATTTCTTTGTTGATCAGAGAAAACCCTTTCATACTTATGGACTAATTCATTTCCATAAAATAGGAAGGTTTGCTAATTGGTATTCTTCTAACATTATTCTTGAAAGCTCGTTACTTCACTTCATCCCACGCTTCTACTAGCACCTTGAGGCAGTTATCTATTTCTTTAAAATAGTTAATGAAGGCAAGTTTATTATTATTATTGTAATAATTAGTCATTTCTTCTAACCTTTGCTTATTAATCGGTTATTTACTGGATGAAATGCAAAAAATGCATGGGTGACCAACAATGGACCACTCCTTTGTACTAAGATTATCTAAGCCCTATTCAATGAGCACTCCTTTGTACTCAGCCATTAAGATAAATCATGCTTATCAATGAGGTTTTGGATTACTTTTGTGGAGTTCATGGATTATGATGATTAGAAATAAGACATTTTGGTGCTTTTCATTTACTCACAAGAATAGGATTCCTTATTTGAAGATGCTAGAGTCTTATTGACGTAGAATAATTATCCCAAGAGTTTATGGACAAGATTAACAAGGTCAAGCCTGAAAAGAAGTTCGCAACAAAACCTAGAAGCATCTTATATAAAGCCTGAAGTTATTGTTTTACTATTTTAATTGTTTTCCTATTTGATTTTGGATTTTAATTATTTGTTTTCTACTTAGCTTAGGACTTTTAATTTAATTAGTATTTTACTATTTAAATATCCTAATGCTAGATAGATTCTATTAATTAGCTAGATTGTCATTCAAAAATGATAACAACTTTAAAGGCGCGAATGCAAACTGGGTTTGGCGACATCAATACCAGATTTGATGATCTTACCTTCAGGCTTGAGATGATAGGGTTGCGCGGAAACATGAACTGGGGAAGAAGAGAGGCAAGTGGCGGGGATGAAGCCCGCAACTAACCTTTCTTTGAACTAGTTCATGCAAATCCCCTTGGTCAATAT
>Ga0307515_10022245_pt1 | contig 11182 bp, 4 predicted proteins | sample 17_EM_MG_FD_194513 | JGI IMG/M metagenome (GOLD analysis project Ga0307515, IMG submission 194513) | Populus trichocarpa ectomycorrhiza microbial communities from riparian zone in the Pacific Northwest, United States - 17_EM | ecosystem: Host-associated > Plants > Roots > Unclassified | place... | reverse complement strand
GCCGTCAACCGCCTTGGTGCGGTGCCAGATGGCCTTGTCGACGCCGGCTTCCTGCTCCTGCGCGGTCATCAGCTTCTCCAGCGAGACCATGCTGGTGTTGCAGCGCTTGGCGAAGTGGCCGTCCTCGTCGTAGACGTAGGCGATGCCGCCGCTCATGCCGGCCGCGAAATTGCGACCGGTCTTGCCCAGCACGGCGACGGTGCCGCCGGTCATGTACTCGCAGCCGTGGTCGCCCGTGCCTTCGACGACCGCCGTCGCACCCGACAGGCGCACCGCAAAGCGCTCGCCCGCCACGCCACGGAAGAAAGCCTCGCCGCGGGTTGCACCGTAGAGCACGGTGTTGCCGACGATGATGTTCTTGGTCGCGTCGCCGCGGAAGTCGATGCTGGGGCGCACGACGACGCGGCCGCCGGACAGGCCCTTGCCGGTGTAGTCGTTGGCGTCACCGATCAGATAAAAGGTGATGCCGTGCGCCAGGAAGGCGCCGAAGCTCTGGCCGCCGGTCCCTTCCATCTGGATGAAGATGGTTTGGTCAGGCAGGCCCTCGGGCTTGCGACGGATCAGCTCGCCGGACAGCATGGCGCCCACCGTGCGGCGCACGTTGCTCACTTCCTGCATGAACTGCACCTTCTCGCCCTTCTCGAAGGCGGGCAGGCACTTCTCGATGAGCTTGACGTCGAGCGCGCGGTCCAGGCCGTGGTCCTGCACGTCGTTGTGGATGCGGGCCACGTCGGCCGGCACGACCGGGCGGTGGAAGATGCGACCGAATTCCAGGCCCTTGGCCTTCCAGTGCGAGATGGCCTTCTTGGTGTCCAGCCAGTCGGAGCGACCGATGAGTTCGTCGAACTTGCGCACGCCGAGCTGGGCCATGATCTGGCGGGCCTCTTCAGCGACGAAGAAGAAGAAGTTGACGACATGCTCGGGGCGGCCGGAGAACTTCTTGCGCAGCACCGGGTCCTGCGTGGCCACGCCCACCGGGCAGGTGTTCAGGTGGCACTTGCGCATCATGATGCAGCCCTCGGCCACCAGCGGTGCGGTGGCGAAACCGAACTCATCCGCGCCCAGCAGCGCGCCGATGACGACGTCGCGGCCGGTCTTCATCTGGCCGTCGGCCTGCACGCGCACGCGGCCGCGCAGGCGGTTGACGACCAGCGTCTGCTGCGTCTCGGCCAGGCCCAGCTCCCACGGCGTGCCGCAGTGCTTGATGGACGACCAGGGCGACGCGCCCGTGCCGCCGTCGTGGCCGGCGATGACGATGTGGTCGGCCTTGGCCTTGGCAACGCCGGTAGCGATCGTGCCGACGCCGACTTCCGACACCAGCTTGACCGACACGTCCGCGCGCGGGTTGACGTTCTTCAGGTCGTGGATGAGCTGGGCCAGGTCCTCGATGGAATAGATGTCGTGGTGCGGCGGCGGGCTGATGAGGCCGACACCGGGCACCGAGTGACGCAGCATGCCGATGTACTCGGACACCTTGCCGCCCGGCAACTGGCCGCCTTCGCCAGGCTTGGCGCCCTGAGCCATCTTGATCTGGATCTGGTCGGCACTGACGAGGTATTCGGTCGTGACACCGAAGCGGCCCGACGCGACCTGCTTGATCTTGGAGCGCAGGCTGTCGCCCTCTTGCAGCTCGTAGTCGGCCTCCATGATCTTGTGGCCGAGCACGTCGCCGATCTTGGCGCCCTGGACGATCTTGATGCCCTTGAGCTCGTTGCGGTAGCGGGCCGGGTCTTCACCGCCCTCGCCCGTGTTGCTCTTGCCGCCGATGCGATTCATCGCGACGGCCAGCGTGGCGTGGGCCTCGGTGGAGATGGAGCCCAGCGACATGGCGCCGGTAGCGAAGCGCTTGACGATGTCGGCAGCCGACTCGACTTCTTCGAGCGGCACGGCCTTGGATGAGTCGAACTTGAACTCGAACAGACCGCGCAGCGTCATGTGGCGCTTGCTCTGGTCGTTGATGATCTGGGCGTATTCCTTGTAGGTCTCGAACTTGCCGCTGCGCGAGCTGTGCTGCAGCTTGGCAATGGCATCGGGCGTCCACATATGCTCTTCGCCGCGGGTGCGCCAGGCGTACTCGCCTCCGGCGTCCAACATGCTTTCCAGCAGCGGGTCATCGCCAAAGGCGCCGTCGTGCATGCGGATGGCTTCTTCCGCCACCTCGAAGACGCCGATGCCGCCGACCTGCGTGGGTGTGCCGCGGAAGTACTTGTCAACGAAGTCCGCCTTCAGGCCGATGGCCTCGAAGATCTGCGCGCCGCAGTAGGACATATAGGTCGAGATGCCCATCTTGGACATGATCTTGGACAGACCCTTGCCCACGGCCTTGATGTAGTTGTAGCGGGCCTGTTCGGCCGTCAGCTTGGCCGGCAGCTCGTCCTTCATCGCCTCCAGTGATTCAAGGGCGAGGTAGGGGTGGACGGCCTCGGCGCCATAACCGGCCAGCACGGCGAAGTGGTGGACCTCGCGTGCGGTACCGGTCTCGACGACCAGGCCGGCCGTGGTGCGCAAGCCTTCACGCACCAGGTGGTGGTGGACGGCGGACAGCGCCAGCAGCGCCGGGGTGGCGATGCGGTCGGCGCTGAGGTGGCGGTCCGTGATGATGAGGATGTTGTGGCCGCTCTTGATCGCGTCCACGGCCGAGGCGCACAGCGAGGCGAGCTGGGCTTCGACACCGGCGCGGCCCCAGTCGCGCGGGTAGGTGATGTCAAGCTCACTGGACTTGAACTTGCCGTTGGTCGGCCCCGCGATGCCACGCAGGCGGGCCATGTCGTCGAAGTCCAGGATGGGCTGGCTGACCTCCAGGCGCATCGGCGGGTTGATGGCGTTGATGTCCAGCAGATTCGGCTTGGGGCCGATGAAGCTGTTCAGCGACATCACGATGTTCTCGCGGATCGGGTCGATCGGCGGGTTCGTGACCTGGGCGAAGAGCTGCTTGAAGTAGTTGTAGAGCGGCTTGTTCTTGCTCGACAGCACCGCGAGTGGCGAGTCGTTGCCCATGGAGCCGATGCCCTCCTCGCCATTGGCGGCCATGGGCGCGAGCAGGAACTTGATGTCTTCCTGCGTCGTGCCGAAGGCCTGCTGGCGATCCAGCAGCGAGGTGGTGAAGCCGGGGCGCGCAGCCTCGGCCGAGACGGCGATGTCGTCGAGCTTGACGCGGACGTTCTCGATCCACTGGCGGTAGGGGCGAGCGTTGGCGAACTGGTTCTTCAGCTCTTCGTCGTCGACGATGCGGCCCTGCTCCAGGTCGATGAGGAACATCTTGCCGGGCTGCAGGCGCCACTTCTTGACGATCTTGCTCTCGGGGATGGGCAGCACGCCGGACTCGGAAGCCATGACAACGAGGTCGTCGTCGGTGATGCAGTAGCGGGCCGGGCGCAGGCCATTGCGGTCCAGCGCGGCGCAGACCTGGCGGCCGTCCGTGAAGGCCATCGCGGCAGGGCCGTCCCAAGGCTCCATCATGGCGGCGTGGTACTCGTAGAAGGCGCGGCGGCGCTCGTCCATGCCCTCGTGCTGCTCCCAGGCTTCCGGGATCATCATCATGGCCGCGTGGGCGAGCGGGTAGCCGGCCATCGTCAGCAACTCAAGGGCGTTGTCGAAGGTGGCCGTGTCGGACTGGTGCTCGAAGCTGATGGGGTAGAGCTTCTTCAGGTCGTCGCCCAGCACGGGGGACTTCATGACGCCTTCGCGGGCACGCATCCAGTTGAAGTTGCCCTTGACCGTGTTGATCTCGCCGTTGTGGCAGACCATGCGGTAGGGGTGGGCCAGCGGCCACTCCGGGAAGGTGTTGGTGGAGAAGCGCTGATGGACGAGGGCGATGGCCGAGACGACGCGCGGGTCGGCCAGGTCCTTGTAGTACTTGCCAACTTGATCGGCCAGCAGCAGGCCCTTGTAGATGATGGTGCGGCAGCTCATGCTGGGCACGTAGTACTCACGGCTGTGCGTGAGCTTGAGCGCCTGGATGGCGCTGGAGGCCGTCTTGCGGATGACGTAGAGCTTCCGCTCCAGGGCGTCGGGCACGATGATGTCCGGGCCACGGCCGATGAAGATCTGGCGGATCACCGGCTCCTTTTCGCGCACGGTGGGCGACATGGGCATGTCGCGGTCCACCGGCACGTCGCGCCAGCCGATCAAGACCTGGCCCTCGGCCTTGATGGCACGAGCGAGTTCCTGCTCGCAAGCCAGGCGCGAGGCAGCTTCCTTGGGTAGGAAGATCATGCCGACGCCGTACTCACCGGGCGGCGGCAGCGTGATGCCCTGCAGGGCCATTTCTTCGCGGTAGAACTCGTGCGGCACCTGGATCAAGATGCCGGCGCCGTCGCCCATCAGCTTGTCGGCACCGACCGCGCCGCGGTGGTCCAGGTTCTCGAGGATCTTCAGACCCTGCTGGACGATGTTGTGCGCCTTGTGGCCCTTGATGTGGGCCACAAAGCCCAGGCCGCAAGCATCCTTCTCATTGGCCGGCCGGTAGAGCCCGTTGTCGGCAAGGTCTTGGATTTCGGACTGAATCTGCGCGGCGTGGCTCATGGCGCCCTCCTGGAACACAACAGCGGCGAGCGTAACGCAGCAGAATCCAGGTATCAACTCCAATAAATGGGGTCAGAGTCAATTTATATTAAATCAGAAAGTTCGATTGATTTAATTGGGGCCATAGTCATAGCGCCGTTTTGGGTCGCGCCGCTGGCGTTGCCGGGGCGGTTTTGCGCGGCCTACCTCGCGGGCGACGAGTGATGACGGCGGCGTGGTCCTCAGCCAGGGGCTTCAGGAACGAGTCACTGCCGACCGGCCGCCCTCTCAACACCGCATCCGTGAACTGGGATTGCTCGGCCGTCGCGACGCCCTGTTCCATGAACTCGCGGTAGGCGTGTTCGCGCTCAAACGGCGTATTGCCGAGCAGCCAATACATCTCGTGCTCGGTGATTAGCACATTGCGGGCCAAGCCCAGGTGATGGGCCACGCTGGACCATGGCCACTGCGCCGGCTCAGCGCACAGGCCAGCGCGTACCGGGTTGAACTCGATGTAGCGCATGCAGGCGAGCAGATGGCGCTCACCCTCGATGAGCCCGGCGCGGAAGCGCCCTTCCCACAGCGTGCCGCTGCGCTGATGGCGGGCGTTGAACCAGCCCACATAGCGCCGCCCGAGAGACTGCATCATGCGGCTGAGCGCGTCCGCCGTGGGGGGCGTCAGCAGCAGGTGGAGATGGTTGTCCATCAGCACATAGGCGTGAACGGCAACGCCGTACTGGGAGGCGGCATCCGCCAGCGTGGCGAGCAGATGCTGGCGGTCCAGGTCGCTGTAGAAGATGGCCTGGCGGTTATTACCGCGCAGGATGACGTGATGAGGCTGATCGGGCAGGATCAGTCTGGGAAGTCGAGCCATGCGTGTCCTTGTCGCCTCGGCCTGGCGTAGCGGTCAGCATAATCGACTCCGACCCTATTTTCAGAAGGGCGCCTTGCCCGTCATCCTTTGATGCTCGCGGATGGCGAAGCGGTCGGTCATGCCGGCGATGTAGTCGGTGCAGGCGCGCTCGCGGTCGGGACGCACGGCAAAGTCCGGCGGCATCTGCGTCGCGTCGCCGGCGTAAAGGGCAAACAGGTCGCGCAACACCTCTTCGGCGCGCGCCCGCGTTGACTGGACCTGCGGGTGGCGATACAGGTTGGCGAACAGGAAGCGTTTCAGCGCCGTGCTCTTGGCGCGCATGTCGGGGCTGAAGCGCAGCAGCGGCTTCTCGCAGCGTCGCACCGCGTCGGCATCCGCAGGCGCCACCTCGGCCAGGGCCGAGCGGGTCGCGTCGATGATGTCGTAGACCTGGGCCGACAGCATGCGACGGATGGTCTCGAACAGCAGGCGCTTGCCGGCTAGCTGCGGGTGAGCGTCCAGCGCCGCGCGCCAGTGCTCGCGCACGAGCTCCACGTCCAACAACTGCTCCAACTCGATGAGACCTGAGCGCACGCCGTCATCCACGTCATGGGCGTTGTACGCGACCTCGTCGGCGAGATTGCACAGCTGGGCCTCCAGGCTGGGCTGGCCACCATGCAGGAAGCGCGTCGCAATGCCCCCCGGCTCCGCCGCCTCGATGACTTCGGCGTTGCGGCGCGAGCAGTGCTTGAGGATGCCCTCGCGGGTCTCGAAGCAGAGGTTGAGGCCGTCGAAATCTGGGTAGCGCTGCTCCAGCGTGTCGACGACGCGCAGGGACTGCAGGTTGTGCTCGAAGCCGCCGTGCTCGCGCATGCAGTCGTCCAGCACGTCCTGTCCGGCATGACCGAACGGCGTGTGCCCCAGGTCGTGCGCCAGCGCCACGGCTTCGACGAGGTCTTCGTCCAGACCCAGGCTGCGCGCGATGGAACGGCCCAGTTGGGCAACCTCCAGCGAGTGCGTCAGCCGCGTGCGGAACAGGTCGCCCTCGTGGTTCAGAAAGACCTGGGTCTTGTAGACGAGGCGGCGGAAGGCCGTGCTGTGGATGATGCGATCGCGGTCGCGCTGGAACTCGCTGCGCGTCGGCGCGGCCGGCTCCGGCAGGCGGCGGCCGTGGCTGCGCGCCGGGTCGGCGGCGTAGGCCGGGCGCGGCTGAGCCATCAGGCCGCTCCGTGGGCGACGAGCGTTTCGGCGATCAGCGCGTCGGGCACGGCGTGCAGGCCGGCTTGGCCGAGCGACTCGATGAGGACGAAGCGGATCGCCCCGGCCTCGGCCTTCTTGTCGACCCGCATCAGCTGCAGATAGCGCTCGGCACCCAGCTTGGGCGGCTGTACCGGCAGGCCGGTGCGTTCGATCAGTGTGCGCAGCCGCACGACAAACTCGGCAGACACCAGCCCCACGCGCTGGGACAGGTCAGCCGCCAGCACCATGCCGCAGGCGACGGCCTCGCCATGCAGCCAGGCGCCATAGCCCAGGCCGGATTCGATGGCATGGCCAATGGTGTGGCCGAAGTTGAGGATGGCGCGCAGCCCCTGCTCCTTCTCGTCTTGCCCGACGACATCGGCCTTGATCTCGCAGCTGCGGCGCACCGCATAACCGAGCACGGCCTTGTCGCGGGCCAGCAGCGCGTCGAGGTTGTCCTCGATCCAGCACAGGAAGCCGGCGTCGGCGATGGGGCCGTACTTGATGACCTCGGCCAGGCCGGCGCGCAACTCGCGGTCAGGCAATGTGTCCAGCGTGTCGAGGTCGGCAATGACGCGCTCGGGCTGATAGAAAGCGCCCAGCATGTTCTTGCCGAGCGGATGGTTGATGGCCGTCTTGCCTCCCACCGACGAATCGACCTGGGCCAGCAGCGTGGTGGGCACCTGTACGAAAGGCACGCCGCGCATGTAGATGGCGGCCGCGAAGCCGGTCATGTCGCCAATGACGCCGCCGCCCAGCGCGAACAGCACGGTCTTGCGGTCCAGCGCCTGGCCCAGCAGGTGGTCGCAGATGCGGTTCAGGCTTTCCCAACCCTTGTGCTGCTCGCCATCGGGCAGCACGACCAGGTCGACGCGGGCATAGACGGCCCGCAGGCGTTCACGAAGGCGCTCGGCGTACAGCGGCGCCACGGTCTCGTTGCTGACGATGACGGCCGCAGCGGCCTTGGGCAGGCCCTGCCAGCTGGCCGACTCGTTCAACAGGCCGGTGCCGATGCGGATCTCGTAGTCGCGGTCGCCGGGGAGATGGATGTGGACGGTATCGGGAGCAGGCATCGGCCAAGTGTAAGAGCCGCCCTCCCCCGCACTGCGCTACTGGGGCTCTGCGCCGACGGTGGCCGCCACCCGGGTTGGGTCGAGCAGGCCGGCCAGCTCCAGCTGCATCAGCGCCATGTTGACGAGTGCATGGACCGACGGACGGGCGCTCTCCAATACATAGTGGGCGCAGCGCCGATAGAGCGGGTCGCGCTGGTGATGCAGCTCACGCAGCTTGGCCAGCGGGTCTTTCACCTGCAGCAATGGCCGGGTCGTGTCATGGCGAAGGCGGCGGAACAAGTCCTCGGGCGTGGAGCGCAGGTAGAGCACCGTCGAGCCGCCGTGCAGCAACTCGCGGTTGCGCTCGCGCAGGATGGCACCACCACCCGTGGCCAGCACGCAGTCGCCTGGTCGGGCCAGCAGATCGGCGATCGCCTCCGTCTCGATGTCCCGAAACGCATCCTCGCCATGGCGCTCGAAGAACTGCTTGATGCTGCCGCCGATGCGCAGTTCGATTTCCTGGTCGGAGTCGACAAAAGGCACGCCGATTTGGCGTGCCAGTTGTTTGCCGACGGTGGACTTGCCACCGCCGGGCATGCCGACCAGGGAGAGCTTCAGGGGCAAGGAGTTACACGGCTCACCGTGAACGAGAACGACGTTCCGGTACCACGCGGGCTGGTGAAGGTCACCGAAACCGAGCCGGTACTTGCGGTATCGAAGGTGTAGCCGATCGCCACCGTATTCGCCTGTGGCGAGTTAGGCACCGGGCTGCCGCCCGCCATACTCACCGAGAAACCGTTGGTCGGCGTGCTGGCGCTGACGACGGTTCCAGCAAACATCGGATTCAAGCGCGGCAACACGATGTAGTTATTAGCGTTGTTCGTATCGCTGACGCTGTCATACGAAAAACCATCCTTCAGCAGACCCGGATTCGCATCCGCCGCGATCAACCGGAAGGTGCCGCTCGACCCAGCACCGCAGATCGTGTCGCCGCTTGCAACGTTGTAATTGGTCATCTGCGAGGGAAGCGGCCCGGTCTGCATGGGCAAAGTCCTGCTGCTGTTCAGGTAGCTTACTCGCGAGTCGGTTCCCGGCCACAGCGGGCGCGCCTTGGAAGTGGACAGCACGGTCTCGACGGCACGACGGACGTAGATCTGGCCCGAGCCTGTCCACTTGCCATCGCAGGTGACCGGCACGCTGGGCGTGTAGGCGGTCAGCCCGAAGATCGCTACGGTCGTCGGCGGCACACAGGCCGTGCTGGTGTTGCCCGCCAGGTTGACGCCGATGAACTCATCCAGCGTGCTCGTGTAGATGCCGTCGTAGTTGCGGTCCTTGAAGATGTTGCCCAGGTCCTGGAACTCTTCACCGCTGTCGAAGATGTTGTTGCCGTTCTTGTCGATGAACGACTCCTCGCCAAGGGCATATGCCACGACGGTGACGCGGCCATCAACGGGCTTGGGCTGCGCCGAAACGAAATTCGACGTGGCTTGAGAAATGCCGTTGGTCTGAGAAATTTGCTTGCTCGACTCGACCTGGCCACCTTCCGTCACGAAGTTGATCGTCGTCCCTACCGGCACGGGGTTGCCACTGCGGTCGGCAGCGATCAGCGTGTAGGTGTTAGGCACGTTGTCAATCTCGTAACCCTCGATGTTGTACGTCTGCTGTGACATCGAGAAGTTGAGCTGCGACGGCAGGCCGATGCCCACGCTCAGGTTGCTCGACACGGTGGCGACGGTGTCGCCGGCGAGCTTGGCGTGCACGCGCACTGGCGTCGGCTGAGTGCCCGAGTTCACGCGCACCGACACGCGGCCGAGGGCGTTGGAGGTCTGCGTGAAGGGGCTGGCCGACGGCGGGTCCACCGACTCGACACCGCGACCCTCCATCGTCACACCACCGGCACCGGTCTGCAGTCGCAACTCCACCAACTTGTTGGGCAGCGGGTTGCCGGCCGCATCGCGCACCTCGAAGGTGACGATGGACGATTCGGTGAACCCTGAGCCCTTCAGGAAGATCTGCTCGGGCGTCGAGGAAATGAAAGCCAGGCTCACGGCAGCGGGCGCGGCGATAGGCAGCGTCAGTTGCTTGGCGGTTGACGTGCCGTCGATGACGACCTGCAGCAGGTCAGAGGGCTGGACAGCACCGCAGCCGTTGTCGCGGTACTGGAGCGCGACCGTGTTGCTGGTGGCTGAGATCGACGCGGGCGACACGGTCGCCTTGCCGGCAGCCGCGCAGGAGGACGACACGCTCAGCTTGACCGGCGAGTCAACCGCTGCGCCGGTCAGTGTCAGCGTCAGCGTGTCCTGACCATAGGCCGACAGCGAGGCGGGGCCGGTAAAGCTGACGATGGTGGCGTTAGTCGCCTGGACCTGGAAGCCCTGGGTTGCCGACAACGAGGCGCCGGCGTACTGCACCGTGGCGGTGACCTCATCGGCACCCGCCGAAGCCGACGTGGCCGGCGACAACAGGGCGACGGCCTTGCCCGTGGCATCGGTCAGAGCCGTGCCGACGTTGGTGCGGCCAAGACCGCGAATGACCGTGAAGGTGACGACCTGGCCGGAGACCGGCTGGCCGCGGGTGTCCGTCAGCGTTGCGGTCACCGTGGCGGGCACGGCGGAACTCACGGACGTGGACGACAACGCAAGTTGCAGCACCGGCGTACCGGGCGATGTCGCGCTCACCACTTGCACCGGCTTGCTGTCCGTCGCGGCGATGCCGCTCACCGTCACCGTGGCCTTGACAACGTCTGCGCCGTTGGACGACGAAGTGGCCTGTGTCGCCGTGACCTTGGCGACGCCCGTCGCGTCGGTCACCGCCGTCGAGGCGTCGAACTTGACGAGGCCGAACTGCGAGCTGAACTGCACGATCTGGCCCGACACCGGGTTGCCGCCGACATCGCGCACCAGCACGCTGGCGATCGAGGAAGTCGTTGCGCCGCCGATGTTGGAGTTGCTCAGCGTCATCGTCGCCGTGGGCGACTCGCCGACGATCTGTACGACGACGTTGCTGGACAGGAACTGGTTCGCGTAGCTGGCGGTCACACGCAGCGTGTCCGTCGACGAGCTAGTACCGGCGAAGGTGCTCAGGTTGAGCGTGCTGCGCACGATGCCGTTGGTATCGGTCGGAGCGGTGTCCGGATTGGGCGTCACGCTGATGCCCGACGACGGCGAGAAGCTGACGATCTGGTTGGCGACCGGATTGCCGGCCGCGTCGCGCAGCGTCGCAGTGACCTGCGGCGCCGGCTGCGACAGGCGCAGCGTGACGGTGGCCGGGCTGACGGTCAGCGTCGGCAGTGCGTTGGTGACGGTGAAGGCCTGCTGGGCACTGACCGTCGTGGAGCCAATGGTGGCGAAGGCGGTCACATAGTCCGCACCGGTGACGCCCGAGGTGCTGGCCTTGAGCTGGGCCGTGGCCTGGCCATTGCTGTCGGTACGCACGGTGGCAACGGACAGGTCGGCCAAGTTGCCGCGGCCAGTGGCCAGGCTAACGACGACATCAGACATGGCGACGCCTGACGAGGACTTCAGCGACAGAGTGA
>Ga0307515_10022244_pt1 | contig 11183 bp, 1 predicted proteins | sample 17_EM_MG_FD_194513 | JGI IMG/M metagenome (GOLD analysis project Ga0307515, IMG submission 194513) | Populus trichocarpa ectomycorrhiza microbial communities from riparian zone in the Pacific Northwest, United States - 17_EM | ecosystem: Host-associated > Plants > Roots > Unclassified | place... | reverse complement strand
AAAGGGGGTAATGAGGGGAACAAGTCTACCTCTAGCTCGCTAGGTAGGCAGAATTAGGTCTTAGGAGTTAGGAAAACGATAGTTTTTGATGGTAAGATGGGTATGCGTAAGTTTGGAAGTGCGGCGCTACCTTTTAGTAAGGTTGCATGTGCGGTGAAGGTTTTAAAGGGTCTATATATATACATGAGGAAGGTATAGATAATGAGATAAGAAAGGGGCAATTGACCGGGTCATCGACCGAGTCAGTGGTCGAGTCGGTGGCTCGAGTCGGTGAACGAGTCAAGGTGAGCGAGTCGTTGAGTGAGTTAAGGGTAGGCTCACCAGAGCACTAGTAGTCGGTTACATATAATATTATAATTAAGAAGCTGCTAGTACCTAGGCCACTACGCCTTATAAATAGTATCCTAACTTTATTTATTATAGACTACTTTACCGCCTAAATATTAATTGGCCTCTATACTAAAGCTATACTCTTTTTTATTACCAAACTCTTGCCTACTACCCTAATTATTTTAGGTATACCTTAGCTTTAGAAGTATAAGCCCCGCCTTAGCTTTAGGAAGCTTAAGATCTACTTTAACTTAGACTACTACTTTAGGTACTACCTCCTATAGGGGATAACTAACGGTAGCAGGGATGCCCTATATGGATACTCGGTACTACTAAGCTTAGTGCCTAAAACTATATATAAAGCCCTAATAGTAGAAGATATTCCTAATAAAGGAGAGCCTATATAGCTATAAAGTAATAAGATAGTAGAAGACTAGACTACCCTAGTACTTAAGACTAAAATAATAGGCTAGCCAGCCCTACTAAGACTAAGGAAGAAGGTCTACTTTACGCCGCTACTATTAAAAATCTAACCCTAACCTAGATACTATTTAAACCCTAGCCGCCTAGCCTAACACCTAAAACTAAGCTATATACTATATACGTATACTATAGCTTATATTATAGTAAGGACTAGCTATATAACTACTAAGACCTAAATAATAGAAACCGCGCTACTATAACACCTAACCTTATACCTGTCTCCCACGCGTACTATATAAGGCCGCTATTTTATTTCCGCCCCCCTAAGCTAACTAAGCTATATTAGCCTAGCTATAGCACTAGAGAACTGGATACGCCCTAACCTAGATAATATTAGATATGCTTATACTATTAATTTTACCTAATTCTATAAATAAAAAGATATAATAGTAATAAGGATTTATATAGCGGAGCTAGTAGAACTAGTTAAATAAAAAAAAGCACTAATAGCTACCTAAGGAGCTGCCTATAGGCCTAATAGAAGTACTAAACCTATTAGAAAGGTCTTTCTACTAATTAGTAGAAGGTAACTATATAATAGAGGAAGCCCGTAAAGTACTACCCCCCTATTTTTATAACCTTTTTAAAATAAATTTAAAAACTAAACCCAAGCTTTTACGCTGAAAGATAGTTAATACTAATATTAAAAAATTCCTAAGGAGTAAGCTAGGATTAACCTATAAAGATATTCTATAACGCCTACTAAAGGAGTTTTATAAATATATTAAGCACTTCTTCCCTAAAAACGTAGATAAGCTGCCCCCTTATTAACTATAGGACTATAAAATTAAGATTATCCCTAGAAACTAGGCCCCGTACTATAAAAATAGACCACTTTTACCTGCTAAGCTTAGGTATATAAAGAAGTAGATTAATAAGATGCTAGATAAGGGTTTTGTCCGCAAATTAACCTTACTAGCTGCTATACTACTCCTCTTTACTACTAAGCCTAACGGTAGTATATAAATCTATTATAACTACTAAGGCCTAAATATAGTTACTATTAAGAATTGGTACCTACTACTACCAATCTATAAGATACTTAACGTACTTTATAGTGCTAAGTACTTTACTAAACTTAATATAATTGCTATATTTAACCGGATCTAAATTATAGAGGGCTATAAGTAGCTTATAGCATTTATTACCTAGTTTAGACTCTATAAGATACTAATTATACTATTTAGCCTCTATAACGCACCCACTATATTCTAAAACTATATTAACTATATTTTATATAACGCCCTTAATAACTACTATACTACCTACCTTAATAATATTCTTATCTTTTAAAAATATGCGCTAAGTATACTAAGTTTATAAATAAAGTTATCTAAAGACTTGGTAATACTAGACTTTAAATTAATATTAATAAGTTTAAGTTCTACTCTACTAAAACAAAATACCTTGGCTTAATTATCTTAACTAATAGTATAACTATAAACCCTAAAAAGGTATAGGCCTTATAGAAATAGAAGGACCCAACATTAATTAAAAAACTATAATAATTTTTTAGCTTCGCGAACTTCTACTAACGATTTATCTAAGACTATTTTACCGTTACTATACCTATAATAAAACTCCTAAAGAAGGATATTAGATAGCTATAGGGACTAAAATAAGCTAAATTATTTAAGGCCCTTAAGGGAGCCTTTACCTTAGCACTAGTACTAGCATACTATAACTATATAAAGAAAATAGTGATAGAGATAGACGTATTAAATTAGGCTTCTAGTGGAGTCCTTTTCTAGTATAATAATAACGGTAAATTAAGACTGGTCGCATTCTTCTCCGTAAAGCACTCTATACTAGAGTATAACTATAAAATCTATAATAAAGAACTCTTAGCTATTATTAAGACTTTAGAGGAATAGCGTCCTAAGCTATAAGGGACTAAGAAGCCGTTTAAAATTATTACCGACTATAAGAACTTATAGACGTTTATAACTACTAAGTAGCTAAATTAGTACTAAATCTAGTAGGTATAGTTCCTTTTATAGTTTAACTTTATAATTATATATAGACCTAGTAGTAAAGCTACGCTCCCTAATATCCTAAGCTAGCTACTAGGAATAAGGCCTAAAGACACTAATAATAAACGCCTCCGCTACTAAGCCTAAGTTATTATACCGCCCTAAAAAGTTAACCCTATAATTCTAAAAGAATTACTATATAAGTCTTATAACTTTAATAATATAAAGTTTATAGCCGCTCTAGACCCTAAAATAGCCAAAAAGTTACTAGATAAGTTAATTTAGTTAAAATATTAGGAGAATAAACTTGTAAAAGATATAATAGCGGCCCTACGTAATTAGAAAGCTCGCTATTAGCTAAAGAAGATTAGGAAATTACTCTATTACAATAAGTTAGAATATAGTATTAATAATAAATAAATCTACTTCCGCTAATATCTCTTTATTTTTAACGCCCTAGACCTCTACCTAGAAGTTATCTATTACTTTTATAGTAGCGGCCCTACTAATTACCCTAGCCGGGTTAAAACTCTTAACCTCTTAAACTAAATATACTAGTAGCCAGAAATCTCCTAATTTATAGCTACCTTTATTAAAGACTATACCCTATACTTTTATACTAAGACCCCCTATTTTGCCCTACCTAGTTTTTTAAAGCTATTAGAACTACCTACTTGCCTATAAACCAACATTTTAATTAACTATATTATAACGCTGCTAGTATACTAACGCTATAGTAAGGTATATAAATATATCCTTATTATTATAGACTGCCTAACTAAAATATAATACCTCGTTTTAGTAATAGGACTCTTAATAGAGGAGCTAGTTAATAGTTTTATTAATAACGTATATAAGCTCTACGGTATACTAAGTATAAGTATCTCTAATTATAGTATATAATTTATTAGCAACTTCTAGTAATAATTAAGTAAATACCTTAAAATAATTTTAAGACTAAGCTTAGTCTAGTACCTAGAAACGGATAGCTAAACTAAAATTATTAACGCTGCTATAAATAAGTACCTTTATACTTTTATTAGCTTTATATAAGATAACTAGGTAAACTACCTACCGCTTACTAAGTTTACTATAAATAACTAAGTTAATAAGAGTATAGGCATCTCCCTATTTTTTATAAACTATAGCTTTAACCCTCGCCTTGGAATTAAGCCCGCTGGCCCCTACCTACTAATACTATTAGTATAAGTAAAGAAGGAGTTCTTCCGCGTAGACTTTATAGCTAACCGCTTTAAGCGAATATTAATATAGCTTAAGGTCCTAGCCTAGATTTTATAGTAACGCTATAAAGATAATACGAATACCCGTAGGGATAAGAGTATATTATTCTATAAAGGCGATATAGTTATAGTTAGCTTAGAAAATATAAAGATAAATAGACCTAAGAAGAAATGGGACGATAAATAGGACGGCCCGTACTCCGTACTTATAGTATACTAAGGAGTAGTTATAGTAAACCTTCTAGACTATATTTAGGTAAATAAATCCTTCTATATATTTAAGGTCTGCCTTTAGGCTGCTAAAGAGATCCTTAGTTAAGTAAATATTAATACTATAGAGCGCCGTAATATACAAGGATAAGTAGTAGAGAGAGATAATAACGGTAATATAGAAAATAAATAGAAGTTTAATAAAATCCTTAATATATATAATAAAGACCCCTAAGGCCTAACTTATAAAATTAAATAGAAATATTATAAGGATATAACCTAGTAGCTAAAAGAAGACCTAAAGGGTTATAAATAAGCTATATAGCGCTTTTATAAGCAACACCCTAAAAAGCTAGGACCCCTAGACTGGGTATAAGATAAGGAAAAGTTACGCTAAGGTTATAGCTAACTACTATATTAAATTTTGTAGTAGTTAAGATATTATAAAACTTTAACCAGCAGTTAAAGTTATTTAATTGGCTAGACTCTTACTAAGAAACGCTATACAGATTAATTTAGGTGGTAGTATAGAGTTCTACTAACCTTACTTACTAAATTAACTAATTAGGATTTTCTATACCCGGTATAGAAAATTACTATTAGCTTAGTTAAGGGCGGTAAGCGGAATTAATATCTTTACGGTGAAAAACAGACGACTCTATATACTGCCTATTTTAGAGTTATTTATTAAGTTTAGGGACTAAACTATCTAGGGGAGAGAAGTACTGTTACGGCACTAACCTAACGTATACTGTTTTATACTGTTTTATACTATTTCCTACTATTAGCTAGCCCACCTTTAGTGCCTTAGTGGCTGGCCCTACTATTTATATACAATACCCCCTTTCTACCTTCTTCTCCTCCTTATACTATAACGTAGTTATTTAGTCTACTTTATTGCAGCACTATAACACTTAGGGCTAATCTAGTACCTGTCTAATACCCTTATAAAATCACTCTAAGAAGCTAAGAGAAAACTTCTCTAGAGGTAAAGCTTATTAGAAGAGTAAGTAGGGCAATAATTATACTAATAATCTAAAAAAAGAAAAGCCTTAGTTGCGAACCTCTTTTAAATATAGCTAGGGCAAGATATAGAAAAAAATACTCTTTATATTGCTATTAAACTGGAAATAGTACTGCCTATAGGTAAGGTATATTAGTTTTAAGTATTATATAATAGTAGCGTCGAAATTAATCTTATATAGTATAATTTGGCAAAAGAGTATAAGCTTATCCTGTTATTAAGGTAGTAAAAACCTATTATAGGCTTCCTAGATAAGTATTAGATTAAACTATATAGCGTATATAAGCTTATAGTGTTAGTAACTAATATATATAACTGCACTAAAGTAGTTAGCCCGTAACCCTTTTAGGCGGCTAACTTTATAGAGTATAACCTTATTTATAAATACCCTTAGCTTATACAAGTAGATTTTAAAATACGCTTTAAAATAGAAACCTTTAAATAGTAGAATAATAAAGAATTAGAAGGGCGTATATTACTAATAAGCCTTAAATATATTCTAGATAATATAAAGTTAGGTAAAATAATATACGTTCTATACCTAAAGAAGTATTAAATTTAATCCCTATTTTATAATAAGATAGTTATAAAGCCTAGTATAGCCGATAACCCTTCTATAATAGATACTTTATAAAGAACTACTAGGTAGGTCACAGAGGCACTATAAAAAGGTAGCGATTTAAAGATCTTATAAGATACTTCTACTACTATAGGTTATTATAACTTAAGCAATATACGGAGAGTATACTATAGTACCTTAAACGTTGTATTAAAGCATTCTTAACTCTCTACTAACTACTATATAAAACTATTTAATATATAGTTATAATAAAGCCTTATAGGAAATACTATGGTAGACTTATTAAAGGGCTAGGTATATAGGTATAGAATAGTTAATAACGTAAATATAACTAGTAGAGTAGGTTGCCTAATAGATTAACTCCAATTATATTCTAAGATTTACTATTAAGAAGAGAAGTATCTAGGTAAGGACTATAGTTCTTTAAATATATAATACTGCGCCTAAAAAATATACTAAGTATATTAGTGCGTTAGTATATTATATTTCTACGTTTTTATATTTCTATATTCTAAACTTATAATATAACTAGCCTTATAACTTAGCTACCCCTTATTCTATAGCTTAAATAGTTTTAGTGTCTTCTATACTATCCTAATTAACCTATTTATATATCTTTTTAGTAGTTCTACTACTACTAATATAAGGTCCGTAACACTATCCCCTCCTTTTTTTTTATCCTTAAAAATATCTCCTATCTTTAAGTTATTTATTAGAGGTATAGTATTCTTATCTTTAATTTAATAACCTTTATTATTTTTAATACCTTTTATTAGATCCTTTATATCTAACTATTATAATTAGCTAGTAACTATTATTCTTTTACTTAGTAAACTTTTTTAATAATATATATAACCCCAAACCTTCTATATATAATAAGAAATAAGCTAAAATAATTAGGCAGCGCTTAATACTACTATTGTAAAAGAAAATGCCTATAAAAAGTAGTAAAAATCAATAAGGCAGCTTATGTTACAGACGCTTTAAGTACAATATTACAACTACTTGGAGAAGAGTTAGAAGAAGCTAGTTAGTTAATATAAGTACGGTCTAGAATAGAGCCGGTAAAACTATGTAATAAAGAATGGTAAGCAAGTTATATAACATGCTACGTATTAAATAAGAGAGATAAGAGGAACTTACGTACCTTATATATAACACGTATATTATATATAAGAAGGATTTTATAGGAGTACAGTTATGTATTTAAGGACCCTTAGTCCCTACCTAGATAGTTCCTTCCTTATAGTAATTCTCAGAATATAATTAGAGTTAATCTATTAGGCAACCACTCCACTAGTTATTATTACGTTGTTAACTTTTATACTTATATTTCCTATATACCTAGCCTAATAACGAGCCTACTGTAGTTCTTGCTACAAGGTTCCATTACACAATTACTACCTAATTACAGTATTAATATAGAAAGTCGAACAATATACCACCAAAAGCAGCCACTATAACGCTATTAACGGCGGCAACTACGTTAGGGTTAGGGGGTAATACTAGTATAGCGGACACCAACTCGCAATAACCTGTGACGGTAGGACAGTTATAAGAAATAGTTAACTAGTTAATAGAGAACAATACAGCACTTAAAAATAGGATTAACGGGATAGGCGCAGTAAAGGTTAAGTTACTATTAATTAAAAAATTCTTAGGAGAGAAATTAAAGCTTAAAGGATTCCTTATATAAATATACTTTAAGGTTATATAAGAGGGAGCAAAGCTAGCAACACCTATGGATCAAATAGCGTATGCAGGGTTATTCTTAACAGAAAGAGCACTTAAATGGTTTAAGCCTTACCTTATAGAGATATAAGCAAACGGGATAACAACTATAAACTAAGAGGTACGGTTTATATTTTTAAGCTAAAATAGATTTATAGAACGACTTATATAAATATTCGGAGACCTAGAGGCAACGACCATAGCGGAAAGAAAACTCTAAGACATTATATAATAAACCTTAGCAATTAAGTATACAACGCAGTTTTAAACATTAGCAATATAAGTTAAGTGGAATAATAGGGCGCTTATAGTATAGTATAAACAGAGACTTAAGGCTAAAGTCTAGGATGTAATTATTCTAATAGAAAATACGGATACCCTAAGGGAACTAATAGATTAAGCGATAAAGATCGACAATAAGATCTACTAAAGAGAATAGACTAAGAGAGGTTAGAATAGAGTTCTATAGTTATATAAGGCGTAGAGTACGCAACAACCAAAGCTAAGTTAAAAACCGTAGTATGGCGCAGAGCTAATGAACCTAAATAGTACTAAAAAAGCCTATAAGAGATAGAGTAAGAAACTATAGAAATCTAGGGGTTAAGGATCTAGTAATTACAGGACTAAGGAGTAAAGGCTAAACCAGAGATCTTAGCAGTAGAAGATATTTAGGCGGACTTTATAATAAAGTTAATAGTTTAGAGAAGGAGCTTATATAAATTGCGGGAAATAAGGTCACTTCGTGAGGGATTATAAAAATAGTCAGAGTTACTATATAATAAAGGGAACTAGACTAGTGGTAGAGGATATATATGTATAAAGGGATAATAGTATACTATAAGGAACAAAGGAATATTTAATTAGAAGTTTCGCGTTTTATTATAATAACGCATGCCGGATTTATAAGGACGCTAAGTATGGCGCAAGCTATTGGCTATAGGAGCCATACTTAATGGAGTATAAAGGAACTAATAAACTAGTTCGTAGATTGGACATTAAGGATAATAAATTTAATAAAGGTGAAATATTTTATAACAATAAGGTAATAAGGGCGGCTTACTAGAAGTATATAGACCTTAGAAATATTATACCAGAAGTAGAGGATAATTTCACTATAAAACAGGAAATATTAATAGGGATTAAGACCCCACTAAACACGATATCTATTGCTTCGCGAGACGCAAAAAAAGCAGGACAGTGAACTGCTTTGGCACTTAATAAAGGCAAAAGGCTAAAGGCTTAAGATTCTTAAGGCGAGATAAGAGACGACTAAGATTTTTAAGATGAGATAAGGTAAGCTTAAGGACCTATAATAGACGGTAACCGATAGAGTAGAGCAGCAGCTCAGTTTAAAGATATATAAATAAGCTTAGGATAAGAATTCCTAATAGCATAAGATTCTTAAGACGAGATAAATAAGATTTAAGATTCTTAAAATAAGATAAGAACACTATAGACGCCTAGTTAAACTAAGGCGGGAGCTAAGCTTAAGTTAGAAGTGAGCTTAGGATTAAAGAATCTAAGGGACTAAGAATTTAGAGTATAAATTAAGACACCTATAAGCAAGAGGTAAGAGGCTTCTTTATAGATTAGAGAATCTGCAATACAAATAGCAGTTAGACTAGGAGATAGGTATATAAACCCAGAAGACTTACTAAGAGAACGCAGTGTTTAGCCTAAAGATTAAAAAGTTAATACTAAGATTAAGAAGTAAGAAGACTTTAAGGATCCGTTAGTAAAACGAAAACCAAAAGAAACTATAAAAGAATTTAGATAAAGAATTATCGTATGGTAAGAGCAGAAACTAGATAAAAGATCTAGCATATTGGGACGTATAAGGGATAGAGCACTAATATATAAAATCACTAATAGGCCTAGAATAGGCACACTAAGAGTTAAGTGGCTTACTGAACTAGAATAAGAAGAGGATCTAGGGATCCCTACTAGGTTCAAAGAACAATATATAAAGGGCTGTTACGACGTAGTAATAAGAAGATACTTCCTTACGGATAAGCCGTATACACTCTAGTAGCTATACTAAAAGTGGTATAGGCAAAGGCATAATAACGAGTAGGAAGATTTCTATATATAGTTAGATAAGAAAGTTATCTAAGACCACCCAATTACAGAAAAGGCTATAACTTATATTAAAGGAGCCTTAATTATAATATTAAAGGATCTAGAGGAACGATTAGAGGACTAGAGAAGCGAAAAATGCATCTTAGTACCTATAAATAAGACCGTAACGTTTAGATTAGTATAATAAAGGTTTAAACTTAGGGATAAAGACGAGCTAAGAGTTAACCTAAAGCACCTAGCACACTATACGCTATTATAGATTGTATATATAGATAACGTATGCGAAATATATAAGAATCCAAAGGAAAAGAATTAGAAATACCCTATAAGGATATATTAGATAACAGATAAGCAGTAATATAGGAATACTAAGTATATATACAGCTGGCATCTAGTAGAAGTTTAGGAGTTAGGTAACTTAATACTTTAACTAGGAAGATTTCTTATGGAAGAATACTTAGATAAATAATAGTAGTGGAAATACCTAGAGAACACGTGTCTATAGTATATTAAAGATAAAAAGTAAACTAGGCATTAGCTAAAGAATAAGCTAAGTACAATAGAATTAAGCAGCTAATAGTTAGGAAAAGTAGAGGCCCACGGGACTAGAGGGAGCTAGTGGTAGAGCCTTAGACCCTTAAAGGAATTTAAAAACAACACCTAAATTTACGAATTAAATAGTAAGATTAGTAGTTTAAGGCGCTAATAGATAGTGGAGTAATAAGGAACTATATCTCGCTAGTAGCAGTTAAAAGAATAGGTTTACTACACAGATAAAAGGAGTAACCTTACCTATTAGTTATAATTTTAGGAGATCTAATAGCCTATAGAGGAGGGATTATTAATCTTAAAATAGGACCTATTTATATAACCATTAAAGGGAGATAGATCGTAATGTCTTTTAATATATTACTATTAGGGAATAATAAGGCAGTACTAGGAATGCCTTAGTTACAGGAATATAATCTAAAGATTAATTAGATTATAGGTTAGGTTAATATTAGGGATACTTAATACTATAAAATATAATAATAAGCTAAGTTAGTATAGTACTAAGTTGGAGCGATATATAAGGAGACTAAGTAAGGCTTAAGTTATATACCAAAAAGATACTATAAGTACAGCAAGAAACTATAGTCACTAGAAAGTAAAAAGCTGTTGGAGTATATAGCATAGGACTATAAAATAGAATTAGAACCAGGAATAAGTCTAAAGTTTTTTTTAATCTATAAGCTTACTAAAGAAGAGGGTAGAGCATTAAAAGAATTTATTTAGGAAAATCTGTAAAAGGGATATATTAGACTATCGCAATCTTCAGCAGGTTATCCAGTACTATTTATACTAAAGAAAAATAGTAAACTAAGGCTATATATTAACTATAGAGAGTTAAATAGTATTACTAGAAAGGATAAGTATCCTTTACCCTTAATTAGCGAAATCTAAGATAGGATAGGTAATGTATAAATCTTTATAAAGATAAATCTAAGATAGGCGTACCACTAGATTAGGATTAAGGAAGGCGACGAATAAAA
>Ga0307515_10022243_pt1 | contig 11183 bp, 1 predicted proteins | sample 17_EM_MG_FD_194513 | JGI IMG/M metagenome (GOLD analysis project Ga0307515, IMG submission 194513) | Populus trichocarpa ectomycorrhiza microbial communities from riparian zone in the Pacific Northwest, United States - 17_EM | ecosystem: Host-associated > Plants > Roots > Unclassified | place... | reverse complement strand
ATACTACCGTAACGGACCTAATATAACCTTAGTATATAACCTCCCGCTTAACTCTAAAGTCCTTATATAGCGTAAAAGCGGCAGTTAGAATAGACCTTATTATCTACTAGCCGTAGAAAACGAGACGTACTACGTATAGCTTCCTAGCGGGCTAACTAGCTTTAGAAGCACGTCCGTAAAACCCTACTTTCGGCCCAAAAACACCTATAACATTAAACTAGACGAACTAAAAGCACCCGTTAAACCAGACGAACCGGAAGCACCCGTTAAATTAAACGAACTAGAAGCACCCTTACCTACCCTAGAGGTCCCCTAGAAACCTACTAAACCTACTATAAAGCGTGGCCAAGGACGCCCCCGTAAGAACCCCGTAATAGAGAATTACCTAACCTCCACAGGTATATCCGCAAGGCAATCTCCGCCTATAGATATATTAGTTCTAGTATAGGAAACCCCTTTTATAAACTCACGACGTAAAGAGATCAACGGACTACTTAAAAAGGGTATCTTTGCGGTTATAATAAAGAAAGACGTCCCGTAAGGCGTCCGTATATTTAACTTACGCTTTATTAACAAGATTAAGTACCCTAGTACTAATAAAGCCTTTAAGAAATTAAGGCTTGTTATACAAGCTTATAACAATAAGGGAAAGGACTTAGTCCTTACGCAATCGCCTATAATTTAATAAGTCAGTTAACGGATTATACTTATACTTACGCCTAGACTACAGTAAACTAAGCCTGTAGCCCTATACTTACGGGACATCTTATAAGCCTACATGCAGTCTAACACCTACCTAAGTAGGGACATCTTTATACGACTACCCTGTAAGCTTAACCTACAACCAGGAACAATTTTATGGGTTATAAAACCTCTTTACGGAGTACTAGAAGCTAGAAACCATTGGTTTAAGATATACCACTAGCACTATATTAATAAACTTAAAATGGAACAGTTAACCTACGACCCCTACCTCCTATACAGCCCATTAAACGGCCTTAGTATTATCGGGCTCTAAACAGACAATACCCTCTTCCTAGCAGATTAGACCTTTGCGGATACTAAAGAGACTAAACTATAAAATGCTAAGTTCCTAGCAAAGCCGTAAGAGTAGTTAACTAAGCAGACTCTAATTAAGTTTAATAGAGGCTTAATTACACAAAAGGGCAACCTAATTAAGCTAACTTAGGAACGCTAAGCTTAAAACCTAAAGCCTGTTATAGTAAAGCCTACAGACCTTACTAGTTCCCGCGGAGAGACCTGCAAGACCATAAATATAAAGGACTAATACGCCGCATAGCGTGCAAGAGGCGCCTATATTGCTACAGTCTGTTAACCCAAATCTGCCTATAACTTATTCTTTATAGCCCAGGCAACAGACCCGTAAGAAGAAAATATTAAGCAGCTTAATAAGCGTATTTAGTGGCAAATTAACAATGCAGCAAGGGGACTTACTTTCGTACCACTAGACCTAAGTTCCCTTAGCTTACTAGCATTTACAGACGCCTTCTTTGCTAATAACAAAGACCTATTATTACAAATTAGCTTTGTAATTATACTTATAGACCATAATTAGGACGCAAATATACTATATTAGTCTTTAATTAAGTGCAAATAAGTAACCCGTAGTATACTAGCTTCTAAACTATATACACTAGCTTATAGCTTTAATATAGCAGCCGCAATTAAATTAACGGTCCAGAAGATCCTATAACTAGAGTAGTTACCCCTAGTTTTATACACCGATTTAAAGTCCCTTTATAACTGCCTAGTTAAACTAGGTACGACATAAGAGAAGAGGCTTATGGTCGACCTAATGTACTTACATTAGGCTTACGAACGGCGCAAGATTACGGAGGTCAAATGGATTAGCGGCGGAAACAACCTAGTAGACGCCATAACTAAGGCAAAGCCGTATTAAGCCCTTAAAACCCTAATTAACACAAATAAGCTTAACCTAGAAGTTACGGAATAGGTGGAACGAGACTAACGGAGCACCTATAGTACGTCTACGGCCCGTTAGAAGGCCGTACGGCTTATATAGCCTATTATCCTGCTACGGTGGTCGAATTAACTAATTATAATTTTCTATGCCGGGCACGGAAAATCGCCATTGGCTCGCTTAGCACTAGCGCCTTAGCGGCCCTTAAGATCTAACTTATGGCTCGTCTACTGCCCGTTAAAAGGCCGTACGGTTCATTTTACGGACCGTAAGCAGAACTTACGGTTAGCTTAGGGCGCCGTTTAGAAGGCAGCCTAAACGGCACCTCAGGGGAGATTTCCTATGTATTTTCTTTTATATTCTATGGTTTTGTTAAAGCAACTACGGAGACTATATATAAGTGGTTTCATTTTTTAAGTACCGCCAGTGTATAATTACAGCACCTGTCGTACCAACCGCGTGCCTACGCGTTCGGTACGTCAGGTACGCGTTTACGCGTTCAGCGCACCAACCACCTGCTTACGCGTCTGGTGCACAAGCACTGACTAATTAGGGGGGAAGGACGCATCAGTATATAGACCACGTAGTCTGCTTCAATACAAGAGACAGTCACCATCTAAATAAGCATACGATACTACATGTATTTCGTGCCCGTGGATACGACTCACTCGTGCTATTAAGTTAGTACGAACAATAGTAAACTTAGCTAATAGTAGCCATTTTCCCCAGTTATCTTATAGGTAGGAGTAGTATATTTATAAGTATTGTTCTATAATTACGTTCGCAATTTTAGTTTAACTATTAGTCTTTAAATAAAATATAGTTAAGAGTTATATTTATATACTTAATTATTTATATAGGGCTTACTAAAAATCTAAAATAAACTAGCTTCTATAGTTAGATATTATTAAATTAGGAAGTCTATATAGCTTAAAGATGTACTTAATAAAATATTTAGCTACTAATATTGCATTAATTAAGTTTATAGAAATTATATATCGCATTTTTATAAAATAGTTAATAACTACTATAACATTTATAAACCTATTACTATTAGGTAGGTTAACTATAAAGTTAATTAAGATATCTCGCCATCTTTATATTAGAATTAGTAATAATTATAGTACTCCTTACTTCTTTATATAAGAGGTCTTTTTATATATACACATTCTATATACTTAAACGTATTTTCGTATATAGTTATATATTATAGGCTAGTAGTATACTTATTAGATAACCTTATAGGTCTTTATATAGCTAGGATGCCTTACTATAGGGGAATTATATATAAATTTAAGTATCTTAAATTATAAGGGTTTAGAATTATTATCTTCTATTAATAGTATAACTAATTATTATAGATTTCGCATTTAGCGAGTATAATATCCTTATATTGCCGTTTTCCTATTTAAATTACTTTTATTATATCTATTATTTAGGGGTTATTCTTATATTTATGCTCTATTAATTTATTAATTTCTATATCCTACTTATTAATTTCTAATTTATTCCTATTAAGCTTTACGTTTAGGAATATAGGGTATAGTTTCTTAAAGCGTTTAGGGGGTAGTAGAATTCGTAATTAATTTATAATCCGTTTGTTAAAGGCGTTTATAGGTAAGTCCTATAATTATTATATTAATAAGTTAGGCTTCTAATTAAGTTTGCTAAGTTAGTATATAATCTTAAAGTTAAATTATAAAAGGTATTCGGCCTAACAAATTTGGCGCTATATTAATTACTTTATAGTTATAAAGTACTATAGGTTTTTATAGTCCGTTAATATATATATTAGAAATAATAATCCTTTAAGTTTTAGGCGTTATTGTTTAAAGCATTTAATAATTATAAGCAGTTCCTTATTATATATCTTATAGTTTAATTTAGTAGGGGTAAGTTTCTAGGAGAGAAAGGCTACTAGGCATAGCTTGCCGTTCTTATTATACTGCGATAATACTCCTCTTAGTATATAATTAGATGAGTTTATTTTAACAATATATTTAAAGTCTAGATTAAAGTAAATAAGAATTAAAGTAGTTATAAAATAATATTTTAGGTTATTAAAAGCTTATTCGCATTTAGTAGTCTATTTAAATCTTATATTTTTTTATTAAGTTTACTAATAGCTAAATAATTTTTAAGAAGTAATTAATAAATTAATAGTAGAAATTTATAAATCCTAGAAATCCTTAGATGTCTTATATACTACTAGTGCTTTTTTAGTTTATAATTATAGTAATTTTCTTAGGATCTATTTTAATTCTGTTATATATAACAGAACCTTATAGCAAGTACTACGATAGGCTCGTTAATGGGCTAGGTGTGTAGGTATTGCAAGTAAGTCAACAACGTAATAATAATTAGTGGAGTGGTTGCCTAACAAATTAACTCTAATTATATTCTAAGAATTACTACAAGGAAAGAACTATCTAGAGTAGGGAATGTGGCTCTTTAAATATATAACCGTACTCCTAGGAAATCCTCCTTATATATAAGGTACGCATTATACGTAAGGTATATAAGTCCCCTTCGTTCCTCTTATTCCTTATATAGCATATTATATAACTTACTTACTATTCCTTATTATATGGTTCCACTAGCTCTATACTGGACCGTGCTTATATTAACTAATTAGCTTCTTCTAACTCCCTTCCTAGTAGTTATAATATAGTACTTAAAGCGTCCGTAATACCATCTTCCTCCTTTCTATCTTCGTCTTTAAAGATTCTAAGTATCTTTAGGTTGTTTACTAGAGGTATAATATCCATCTAATTAATTTAGTTAATATTATTGCTTATTATACCTAAAGCATCTTCTTCTTTATACGCGCAGCGTTATGCACATACTGTTACTGCTATACTGTTGCTAGGTGAAATAATGCCGTCTTTATGTTCTTATTATGCGAAAGAGGGGTTAGTCTGTGTCGCGTTAGTAAGTCCTTTATCTTAGCAACCTTTCTTTTACTTAAAGTGTACTAAAGCGAATATTTATTTATCCTATGATATTTACTTTTTTACTAACGCTAAATATACGCGTCCTATAACTCTTAATAGTCTTTAAGTTCCCTAAGTAATTTATTATAGGGTCTTATGTTTAGTTTACTGCTGCTTATCTAAATAGTAAGCTGACTTAAGCCCTTACTAAGTTGGAACGTTCTTAGAATATAGAGTAGAAGGCTCTAAAGGCCCGTATTGCTACGTCTACTTATCTCCTCCGTCTTAAGAAAGTTCGTAAAAAGGTTTACTCTAAGGAGTGGAAACTTGTGGAATAAGGTTTATTAGAACTTAGTAATAAAAAAACAGATTCTTTTTAATTAGCGAAGGAAATAACTCCAAGTAGTTTAGCGGTCGCTCCTCCTAGGTCCCCCTTAGGTGACTTATTCTTTAGTAATCTTCCTTTATTAATGTTACCTAACCTATTCTTTTTTAATACTCCTATACCTTTCCTATAGCATTCTTTAGATTCTCTAGTGGTTCCTAGGTAGTCTTATTGTAGCCTATCTACTTAACCTTATACTATATTTTATCGTCAACGTCCTTATAACTAATAATCTTTAAAACTTACTATTTGTCTTTTTTTCGTCCTCTATACGTGTCTGCTTTATAAACTAGTGGCTTAGCCTTTCCATATGCTGGCTCTAATATCGCGATATACTGTATAGGGTAGATTTTTATTCTAGCTAGTAGGTTTAACTTAAACGTGACCGGTGAAATCCTTTAAATAATTTTAAAAGGTCCTAGTCTGACGTGGTCTAACTTCTTACTTAGTTGTTAACTCTTAAAATTTTTGTATAGTAGCTATACTTTATTTCCCTCTTTAAGATCTGGTCCCTTAGATCTCTTAGCGTTATAGTACCTTTTTATTCTTTACTATACTACTTTAGCTATTTCCGTGAGGTTCTTATAAAGATTTATTAATGTCTCCATCCTTTACTTCGCTGTGTTACTTATCTTTTTTGCTTAATGTGGCGATAATAATATTCTTAGCTTATATCCATAATTCGCCTTAAATAGTAATATACCTATTTCTTCTTATAGTGTTATATTATATATAAACTATATAACTAGTAATAATAATACCTAATTGTTCTGTATATAATTAATATAGTGTCTTAGATACTGCTCTAGTGTTTAGTTTAATTTTTCCGTTTAACTGTCTGTCTGCGGATAATATACAGTAGAAGTTGCTGCTTAAACTCCTTACTCTGCTAAGAATACCTCCTAAAATGCTGCTACGAATCTTAAATCTCTATCTGATATAATCTTGCTTAGTACTCTATATTTTGTAAATACTTCTTTAATATAGATTCTAGCGACGTCTTCTGCTAATATTTCTTCTATATACGCTATAAAGTATCCCTACTTTATAAGCTTGTCTACTATTACTAGGATCGTATTATAATCCTATTTAGTAATAGGGTCTCTTAACTTTAGTAACTTAATAATAAAGTCCCATAATATGACCTCCTATGGTCTTTCTGGTATTTTAATAGGTTATAGCCCTCTATATAGCTTATGCCTTATTAGTTTATTTCTTTAGCAATTTAGATATTCTTTAGTAACCTTTCTAGCTATTTTCTAGATTTTGTTAATAATATACTCCTTTTAAAGTCTTAACACTAAGCCCGTAGCCCCGTTGTGTCCTTAAGTTAATCCCCTATAGAAACTTTCTATAAAGTGTTCTGCTATGCTTTTTAGGATATACTTTACTTCTTAATTTTTATATATATCCGTCTATAAGTCTTTTAGTTATACCTCTAGAATTCTCTATGCCTAAAAGCTTTTTAGTAACTTGTAAATTCTCTCTAATTCTTCTTAAGTTGCTACAATTTTTAGATAATTATATCTTATTAATCCGTCTATATCTTTTCGCAGTAAAGCCCCTAATAGCTTTTCGTCGTTTTATAGTTTAGCTTTACGGCTTAGAGCGTCTGCCTATGTATTGTCTGTACCCTTAGTATACTAAATCTTAAAATAGTATTTTGTAAGCATCTCCGCCCATCTAACCTATCTTTAATTGAGTTCCTTTATCGTTAGGAATCCTATTAGGTTCTTATAATCTGTCTTAACTATAAATAGTTTCTCTATGCCTTGTAAAAATGCTTTCTATTTCTTTAATGCTATAACTATACCTAATAACTCCTTATTGTAAATGTTATAGTTTAACTTTAGTGGTATTATCTTCCGACTATAATATGCCACTAGGTGCTATTTATCTGGATACTTTTATATAAAGTATGCCCCTAGTATAAAGTCTAATATATCTGTTTCTATAACCGTCTCTAGACCTAGCTAATAGATCTTAAGAACTGGCTCCTAGGTAAATAACCGCTTAACTTCCTTAAAAAGTTCTTATTACTCTTCTCCCCATGCCTATAGTTCTTCTTTCTTCATTAGTCGCGTAAATGGTTTAATGTTTTTTAACTATTGCGCTATAAACCTTCTGCAGTAATTGCAAAACCCTAGAAACGATCTTAACTATATAATATTCTCTAGTTTCTGCCAATTTACTATAGCCTTAATCTTCTTTAGATCTATACTAAGTTAGCCTAGTTTAATAATAAATCCGATAAAATTAGTCTTCCTGGTAAAGAACTTGCATTTTTTAATTATTACTAGCATCTGTTCTTCTTATAGTCTCTTTAAAACCCATTTAATATATTCCCCATATTCTTCCTTAGTTATTAAGTAGATAATAATATCGTTAAGGTATACTATAATAAATTTATCTAAGTGTTCTCCTAATATATTATTAATTCGCTTTTGGAATATTACTAATATGTTTATAAGTCCGAATTACATAACTAATAGTTTATATAGTCCTTCCTTTAACCTAAAGGCTGCCTTCTATTTATCGCCTTCCTTAATTTTAATCTAATGGTACGCCTATCTTAGATCTATCTTTGTAAAGATTTGCGCATTACCTATCCTGTCTTAGATTTCGCTAATTAAAGGTAAAGGATACCTATCCTTTCTTATAATGCTGTTTAACTGCCTATAGTTAATGTATAGCCTTAGCTTGCTATTTTTCTTTAGTATAAACAGTACTGGATAACCCGCTAATAATTGCGATGGTTTAATATATCCCTTTTATAAGTTCTCCTAGATAAACTCTTTTAATACTCTACCCTCTTCTTTAGTAAGCTTATAGATTGGAAAGAATCTTAGACTTATTCCTAGTTCTAATTCTATTTTATAGTCCTATACTACGTATTTTAATAGCTTTTCACTTTCTGGTGACTATAGTTTCTTACCATACTTATAGTATCTCTTTAGTACATAGCTTAACCCCTTCTTAGTTTCTTTATAGGTTGCTCCTGCTTAGTACTATACCATCTTAGCTTATTATCGCATCTTATAGTATTAAGTATCTCTAATATTAACCTGCCCTGTAATCCAATTAATCTTTGGATTGTATTTCTATAACTAAGGCATTCCTAACACTGCCTTATTATTCCCTAATAGTAATATATCGAAAGATATCTTAATCTGTCTTTCCTTAATAGTTAACTAAATAGGTCCTATTTTAAGATTAATAATACCTCCTCTATAGGCTATTGGATCTCCTAAAATTGTCACTAATAGGTAAAGATATTCCTTTTTTCTATATAGTAACCCCATTCTTTTGACTGCTACTAGCAAGATATAGTTCCTTATTACTTTACTATCTATTAGTGCCTTGAACTATTAATCTTGCTATTTAACTCGTAAATTTAGGTGTCGTCCTTAAATTCCTTTAAGGGTTTAAGGCTCTACTACTAGTTCCTTCTAGTCCCGTAGGCCTCTACTTTTCCTAACTATTAGCTGCTTAATCCTTGTACACTTGGCTCACTCTTTAGCTAATATCTAGTTTACTTTTTGTCCTCGATGTGCCATAAACAGGTATTCTCTAGATATTCCCACTATTGTTGTCCATCTAAGCATTCTTCTATAAGGAATCTTCCAGGTTAAAGTATTAAGTCCCCTTATTCTTAAACTTCCGTAGGATGCTAGCTATATATATACTTAGCATTCCTAAACTATTTCTTATTTAGTACCTAATATATTCTTATAGGGTATTTCCGGTTCTTTTCTTTCGGGTTCTTGTGTGTATTATATATGTCGTCTATATATACAATCTATACCAATGTGTAGTGCGCTAGGTATCTTAGGTTAACTCTTAACTCGTCTTTATCTTTAAGTTTAAACCTCTATTACGTTAATCTAAACGTTACTATCTTATTTACTGGTACCGATATTTGCATTATCTCTCTTTAGTTTATAGCTTATTCCTCTAGATCCTTTAACGTTATAATTAAGGCTCCTTTAATATAACTTATTTATCTCTTAGACATTGCCTAATCTGGTATAACCTTTTTATCTAACCATATGTAAAAGTCTTCCTACTTATTATTATGTCGTTGCCTAAACCACTTTCAGTACAGCTTACTAAGTGTGTACGATCTATCTGTAAGGAAGTATCTTTTTATTACTGCTTTGTAATAGCCTTTTATATATTATTTTTGGAACCTAATAGGAATCCCTAAATTCTTCTCTTCTTCTAGTTCCGTAAGCTACTTAGCTTTAAATATACCTGCCTTTAGCCTATTAGTAACCTTCTATATAGGTGTCTTTTTCCTAAAGCGATCTGGCATTCTTAGCTCTGTAGATTGCTTCTACTATATAAAAATTCGTCGCCTAAATTCTTCTATACTTTCTTGTGGTTGTTGTTTTTCCGATAAATCCTTAACGTCCTCGTACTTTTTAACCAACGTATTGACTTTTCGATCTTTAGTCTGAACACTATATTTTACTAGTAAGTCCTCTAGGTTTATATATCTGTCTCCTAGTCTAACTGCTATTTATATTGCAGATTCTTTAATCTATAAAGAAGCTCCTTGCCTCTTACTTATAGGTGTCCTAATTTATACTCCGAATTCTTAATCCCTTAGATTCTTTAATCCTAAGCTCGCTTCTAACTTAAGCTTAGCTCCCGCCTTAGTCTAACTAGGCGTCTATAGTGTTCTTATCTCATCTTAAGAATCTTAAATCTCACTTATCTTATCTTGAGAATCTTGTGCCGTTAGGAACTCTTATCCTAAGCTTATTTATATATCTTTAAACTAAGCTACTACTCTGCTCCATCAGTTTTCGTCCATTGTAGGTCCTTAAGCTATCCTTATCCTTTCTTTAAAATCTTAGATCTCTTTCATCTTATCTTAAGAATCTTAAGCCTTTAGCCTTTTGCCTTTATTAAGTGGTAAGCTAGCACTAGCAGTTATCTGCTTACTTAATCTCTTTTAGATACTACTTCTACCGTCTTATAAAGCAATAGATGCTGTATCCAACAGTGTTATAATACCCATTACTAAACCTTATTCTGTAGCGGTCTCAATCTCTACTTCTATTGCGTTATTGAGGTTTAAATACCCCTAGTTGGTTCCCTTATTATCCTCGTCGCTATTAATTAATAAATACTCTGATTCCATTATTATTATCACTAATTATTATCCGCACGTTACTATAACATCCTAATTTAGCTTATAGAGTTAATCTTATTCTTTATCTAACTCTCTAGTTCCTTTAAGTCTTCTTAACTCTGGCTCTTATAGCTAATAGCTTGCGCCGTACTTAGCGTCTTTATAAACTCGGCATGTGTTATTATAATAAAACGCAAAACTTTTAATTAAATATTCTTTTGTTCCTTGTAGTATACTATTATCCCTTTATATATATGTGTCTTCTACTAGTTAGGTTCCCTTTATTATATAGTAACTCTAACCATCTTTACAATTCCTTACGAAATGACCCTGTTTCCCGCAATTTATATAAGCTCTATCTTTAAACCATTAACTTTGCTATAAAGTCCGCCTAAACGTCTTCTGCTGCTAAGATCCCTAGTTTGGCCTTTGCTCCTTAGTCCTATAATTACTAAATCCTTAACCTCTAGGTTTTTATAGTTTCTTATTCCCTCTCTTATAGGCTTCTTTAGTACTACTTAGGTCTATTAGTTCTGCGCCATACTATAGTTTCTAACTTGGCTTTTATTATTGCGTGCTCTACGCCTTATATAACTATAAAACTCTATCCTAACCTCTCTTAGTCTATTCCCTTTGGAAGATCCTATTGTTAATCTTTATTGCTTAATCTATTAATTCCCTTAGGGTGTCCGCATCTTCTATTAGAATAATTACGTCCTAGACTTTAGCCTTAAGTCCCTATTTATACTGTGCTATAAGCGCCCTGTTATTCCACTTAACTTA
>Ga0307515_10022240_pt1 | contig 11184 bp, 8 predicted proteins | sample 17_EM_MG_FD_194513 | JGI IMG/M metagenome (GOLD analysis project Ga0307515, IMG submission 194513) | Populus trichocarpa ectomycorrhiza microbial communities from riparian zone in the Pacific Northwest, United States - 17_EM | ecosystem: Host-associated > Plants > Roots > Unclassified | place... | reverse complement strand
ACCCAGCCAGCTTACAGGAACCAACCTGGACCAAGTCTGATTGCAGAGACACAACCAAAACCTGATCCCACTCCAACATATATCTCTCACCTAGACACAACTTAAATCTGACAGCTACCCAGCTCTCACATCTTACCAGAGCAGAGGTTATATTCACACAACTGTAAACCTGTTAGCATATAGGCAAAACTGGACATGTGGTTTTGGTAAGGTATGAAAACTGGGTAGCTGTCAGATTTAAGTTGTGTCTAGGTGAGAGATATATGTTGGAGTGGGATCAGGTTTTGGTTGTGTCTCTGCAATCAGACTTGGTCCAGGTTGGTTCCTGTAAGCTGGCTGGGTTCAGGCTAGATCAAGCTGTGTTCTTATAAGCTGATCTGGGTTTAGATCCCATAACCTAGTTACATTGGATTCAGGATACATTCCATTAAGCTGGGCAAGGTTAGGTTAGGTTTGGTCTCTGGTCTACACTCCAGTAAGTTGCATTAGTTTTAGGCTATGTTCCAGTGATAGGCTGAGTTGAAATTTTCGGACTTTTTAGCCAAATTTGGAAATTTTAGCTGTTTCTGGTGTACCTGGAATTTCTAGCTAATAAAAAAGTGATTATATAAGCTAATTTTCCTTTTTTGGTAATTACAGCCATTTCTTGCATATTTGGATTTTATATATATATTTTAGAATTTTTTCAGATTTTCCAGGAATTTTCCAGCATATAAAAAAACTAGAGAAGCGCCGACTCCGTTGGCACAAACCTTGCTTGCGACTTTTGTTTCTAGATGATTTCCTCTATATCCATTTGCACAGATCACCGTGTAATTGAATTGGAACTAATTTTTTGCCACCAGACCTTTGCCATCTCCTGATCCAGACCATCCAACTTTTCATCCTCCAACACCAGCTCCGGCTCATGTGCCCCCAAAAAAATCTCATCATCAAACTTTTGCAACAATCTGAGTGTCTCCCGTCCAGAGCTCCTTGATAGGGCAACATACAGGTTGAACAACGACAGTTTGCTGGTGGGAGGAGATGCAATATCGACGATTACACATGGAATCGTTTGGCCTTGAGAGCAATAGTCTGTGAAGCAGTAAGTGGCGGTGATCGGGTATTGAAAGTGTATTACAGTTTTCTTTTTCGTCTCCAGAGTGATTTGCATCAAGGACTTGGCTGGGAAAATTGGGATCACACCATCGTTGAGAGTGTCGAGGCATGCAGCACATGTGTGGTTTAATTTTACCAAGACACACTGTGGGAGATGTTTCAGTTCAATAACGCACGCATCCCCCAGTAGAGGCTCCCCAGCACTCAGAATGATGTCGACCACAGATCCCCTTGCCCCATTTGTAATATCCAGATCAGTCGCAATATTGCTCATCACCATAACCTTCATCCCAATCGCGAGTTCGATCGTCTCCGGTAGGTCCTTGTGTTTCTGCCCATGACTTGTACTCCGCTCCGCGAGTGCATAACGCTCGTGCAGAGACAGTGGTTGGTTTTTGATGGTGTCCTCCGCATGGCAGATAAACAACTGCTGACCGTTCTCTGAACAGGCCTTCTGTAACGACGCTTGATTCCATTGTGTACGTACCACATGCCGGGGGGTAATCAGGGAGGCATCGGCCCAGGAAGGAGATGAGAAATCGATGGGGGAATGTTGGAGTAGCAGACTTTGCAACATTGTCAAGTCACGGTGTTGTACCTTCCCATAGCGCAGTCGCACCAGGAAGTCCCCCCATTCCTGATCTGTGACACGCATCCGCTCACGCAAAACAACCACCATAGAGAACTCTTCGTAGATACGACGGCAGATCTTGGCATCATCCGAGTCCTCCGCAAGATTGACAGGATAGCAAAGTGCTTCTGACTTCGCACACGCGACAGGGGGGGAACTGGTGCAGGTCACTGCAGAGGATGACATTCAGCCCCCCAAACGAATGGTCTTGAGCGGCATAAGGGGAGCCTTCAAGACCGGGCCTCATCCTTGATCGACCCATTAGAGTGGAGAGAGATACCAGCGATCACATGAGCCGCCCCCCCCCCGCCAATCAAGGAAGCTGCGACGACGGTATACGCCGCTTTGACCAAGATGTGCTTTGATCCTCTCACCTCGAAAGCATTTGTCACGGTTTGTATCACCTGTGATTTTCCCGTCCCACCCTCTCTATACAGAACCATCTGCAACGGGGGGAGGAGTTGCGCCATTGAGCGTTTGGTCTAGATACCACTTGATGATCCCATACGCCCATGCCTGGTCAGCTCTCAGATGAGAAACGTCCAATCCATCCAGGGCTTCTTCAGGGCTTGCGAGTACGTGAGACAAAGGTGAAACATCTGCGACGGCCGTGGTCAGGTCCCTGAGTGATTCGATAGATGGTGCTTATGTCGGCTGGATTGGTGGTGGAACAGCTTTGACATTCTGTTGCTCGATGTCCGCCTGAAGTTGGTTTGCCCAGGATGAAATTCGGCGGAGGTCGTCATCAGTTGCGTTTCGCGGGGGTTGGGTTGTTGTTGTTGACCACGATGTCAGATTGTCGTCGAAAATCTTTCCCTTTCTTGCTACCTTGATGGCCAAAATCCCATGTAGCTGTTCGCGGTACGGGATGAAGCAACCCCTGAGGAAGTCGAAAATGCCGTGTTCAACATTAAGCAGTGGCCCGTCAATCTCGCCTCTGCTAAAACGGCTCTCGCAGAGATCGTCAACACTCATTATATTCTCACACCACCAGTCTACAACTACCCGGGCCAGTTGATCTGCCCTCTCGATTATGCAAGACGTTTCAGAGGAGCCACAGCTATCGTCGAGTTCGGCATCCCGCACTTCCAGTGGGCTAATAAAAACACATTTTGTGTGGAGCTTGCACATCTGCGTGTTATAGTCACCCCATCCCCCCCGCATGCCTGTAACACCTCGTTTCAAGAGGTGCTCGGTCACGATCAAAAGTTCGCGATCACTCAACCGGACTTCAAGAAGGCTAAACTTGGTGATAACAAAGGTATTCCCGCACCGGCTGATGTTTAGGAATGAGACGAAACTAATGTTGTTCACAGACGACTGATTGCCCCTCTTTGGATAGTGAGATAGCTAGTGTGGCAGTGAAGCCGTAGCTGTAACAAGAAATAATAACAATAAATTATACCCTGTTTGTGGCATGCAGGCCATGGGGAAGAGAGTCCACACATAACAGAGATGAGTTGATATCACACGCGTCGTGCAATCAGGCCCATTCGGCAAAGAAAATTATTTAATACAACAACGAACATTGCCCTCTGGCGGGATTACTCCTGGTCAAGCGGCGTCTTAGCAACAGGAACAAGGACTATCGTTGTCAAGCGACAGAACCCGGGACCATGGGACCCGGATCTACTGGGTCGTTACTGGTCAATGGTAGTTTGGCCCACCTTACAACTCATTCAATATGGAAGCCTGGCACAACTTTTTTACATTTTAGGAGAGAAAAGGTGTATTTTGAAACGTTTCCCGTGGGATTTGGGCCTTAGGAAATTGTAGGTAAGGCTGAACTAACAGAAAAAAATTCAACATGCAGGTAACCGTGCGATCATGGGAGCGTTTCGCGTAGGGAACAACACGGCCAAACAAATGCGCAGATACTGTGATGATCGTTCAGGTGGGATAATTTAGGGGGTCAGAAACCTTGCAAGCAAGGTAATATGATTACATAAACTGATCATCCATTTTTGGCAATTACAACCCTATTTTTATATTTGGAATTTTCTAGCACAAAAATTATTATGTAAGCTAATTACCAAATTTGGATTATGGGTCTAATTCCCAACCTGACCATAGGAACAAGGTCACATGACTGTGGGAATTTGATCATGTGACCTGATTACATAATCAAAATTTCTGATCACTAGAAACAGGTCACATGACCTGCTTATATAACCACCATTACTAGCTAAATGTTAGGATCCAACAATTCTAACACAATCCTGGATCCAATCCGGATCCAACCATCCAGTTTCAAGTATCACTTTATGTTTCTGTTTGGACTCCGTATTGTGGACTTAGATAGTTGTTGTATGTTTCCCTTTGGACTCTGAACTTTCCAGTTATGTTCTCTTGGTGACACTCTAGTTATATGTTTCATGTTTACCTTTCACCTTTTCCCTATGTTTCCCTCACACACACTATGTTTTACTACTTCACTTTCTCAGACTCTGCAGCTGCCCTGGACCCTTATCTTATTGTTTTGAATTAAGTGTACTCAGATCCTGACTTCATATCTCACTCTGTTGCATCCAAACACTAGTATATATATCTCAACTACTTGTACCTAGATACCTCAGAACTAATATTACTTACTCTCACTTGTCTTTCTCTGGGGTTCCCTTCAGAACACTTGGAATCTCCAGCTTGGCTCTGGCTGTCTTGACTCTCCTCTACTTGACTCTTGTATTTCCCAGCATACATTCTGGTGTGGATAGTCAATAACTATCTACTGGACTCACCTTCTCGTTTTCTCCTCAGTATGTCAGGATCCAGTTGGATCCGAATGTAACACTAAACAAACCAATCATATGATCCTGGTAATCCCATCAAAGTAACAGGAAATTCATGGAAGCACCTAAAATGGAAATCCACCATTTTTATATTACATCTTGTTCCCACTAGCTCAGTGTGACAATTGACCCCATTGCCACTGATTTTAAGTAAAATATCAACAACCACTAGTGAATCATTGACAGCTGAATTGTTAGTGGGAAGGAAGGTGGATAGGTGGGGGACAGTGGAAGAGGCCTGCTAGGCAAGTGACAGTGGGAGGGGGCTACCATGGAAGCCCAATCACAATCAAAAGTGATATTTCCCATGGGTGTAATCCCATCAGAAATGTGTGGTGTGCCTACCCCCTACCATCAGAGAAGCATGCCATATGGGGAAACTAAAGAAAAGTCCCCCACCATGACAAAAATCCCCTGGGAGAACCCCTAACAGCCCTATCAGGATTTATCTGCAGATTTTACATCAAAACCTGTTCCCACTGTTTTGATGTCATTTTCTGTTACTCTTCCCATGTATTTCATGTTTAAAATGGTCACTACAGCTGTGTAAATATGATCACTGAACCTACTTGGGTTACTTTTTTAGACAAATTTTGAATGCATGTAATCTACATATTTTACCAAGAGTGAAACTTGATTAAAGTGTGAAAATATACCCATCATTTGCCCAGTGGGTATATTAGAGTTATATGGTTGTGCATATTCAAAATATACTCAGTATGAACCCACTGGGTATATTGGGGTCATATAAAAGCATGTATTCAAAATTTACTCAAAATTTGATCATTGCGTATATTAAAGCCATATGTTGACTATGCTCTCAACATTTTTCACCATATACTCAGTGAGTATTTGGGCCCTTGTCCCCAGTATAGGTATATGCTAGTATGTGGGAAGTAGAGATCAATGTTTACTCAAAGGAGCAAGTCTAATAACAGTGTGGCAGAGGGGCATGGGTTTAAATTGTGTTTGGCAATTACTTGAACTGTTCTCCAAATGAGAACCTTAAAAACAGGATTCCTGTTTCTTAGTGAAGATTTAAAGTGTGGATATTGTCTTCAAGGTGGAGACTTCTATAAGGCCAAAGAACCCAGGCAATTAATAAGTATCCATCAGCTGGAGGGATTTGAGCTTAGGAAATCTGACAGGAGTAACTTATGATAACCATGTGCAATCTGGAAAGCTGCAGTACAGCAGGTGGATGGACACAAGAGATGGGCTATCAGAAATCAATGGGAGGAATGTGTGTTGGTTGAGTGTTATGGAAGTGAAGGTATCTATGTTACCAGATAACTCCAAGGAAGTCAGGTTGCATATAACTTGAATTGAGCTGCCATAACAGCTGTGAGGAATGAAGAAATGGAATTTTATGGGTGGTAAAACTCCCCAACAGAATAGTTCTATTGGCAATTCCATGTAAATCCTGATGTAAGGTAAACCCAAGATTCAATCAACCAATCTTATTGCTGTAGCTCTGTTAAGTGATGTGTTAATTGAGATGCAGTAAAATAATCCATTTGCTACTTACTTTCCCATAGATATAGAACACAGCATGAAAATATATAATAGATAGATATATTGGCCATCTTGGAGGAAATAGTGAGTACTGAGGGACTTTGGGGGGAAAGACAGACTAAATATAATAATGGAATACTGGGGGGTAGAATGGTAAGTTCAGAAGTTGTGATTGTTAAATCAAAGCCATAGCAACATGATATAGCTAGAGCTGAGTGTCCTGATATATGCCTGGAATGTAGTTGGGAGCTTACTCTCAGAGGTTTCTCAAACCATCTCCAACATTCTTGTAACCTCTACTGTGTCTCTGCCTGCATCTATCTGCTAGCCTACATTAGCACATGTGAACAGAAGCCTTCTCACCTTTTTCCAAAAATTAATATTGATATGGCCAACATTAGTGACACTGAGTTTAACTCTATATGGCCAGTTGAATCAAATTAATACTGTTGATATGAATATGAACCATGGAGACAATGGTGTCTATCCCCAGTCTATATCTGAGGAAGTCCCTGCTCTTGTTGTGCACCCACCAGATGCTCAGACCCAATTATTTTCAACTCTGATATAGAGAAATCCAATTCTACCTACATCACCCAGGTTTTAGGCATTGACTGAAACAACCAGTCTATTAGCACCAGTTACCTCAGGTTTTGAGCAACCCAGATCCTGTACAGTTTGTAGTAAAATTTGTAGAAGCTGGGAAAGTATCTATCATTGGCCAGATATCAACAGTATACTGATGATCTCAGGATTGAAGAAGATTGGTTGATAGAATAGGCTCTATTTTTAACCTGTCAAGAATGGAAGATATCTTGTAGGCCAAGTTGAGAGGCCTAAGTTCTACCATACTGTCAGAGCTGTTGGTGATTGATAGAGTAAGTCAATCTCTATTTGATCTATTCTACCAACATTAAAAGATACTCCTTTTAGCTTCTGAAAGTACTTGGATTGTTATTTTTGAGTGCAGATGATCTTAATAAGATTATTAATGAGAAATTCCCAAATGGACTTCTGCAATTCTTTTGAGAGGAGGTTAAGCTCAAGGGTGAAAGCTTGAATTTTATTGTTATGATGTCCTCCAATGGATCTGGATCCTCTACGGTGATCCAGAACTCATAGAGTATTTGGTTTATACCCCCAAAAAATACTATATTGGCCTAGACAAAGGGAGCCAAATTTTTTCTGAAATGAACAGTAGATGGTGGTGGTGGATGTACCAGATGGAGTCTCACCTCAATCATCTACATCACTAATTTAACCACATGGGCCCATAGAAAGCACTCAAAAAAGAGATTCCTGGGATTATGATTATCCTGATCATCCTCTCATCGAACAAAACAAGAGTTATACTCTTTAGAACAAAGACTGCCTACCCAGTTTACATAAATATCAGAAATATACTGAAGGATATACAATAAATTTTTGGAACATATTCATCATTTACATGTGTTTTCTAACTTACCAGACATATTTGTTCAAATTTCCTAAAAGAAAACTTGAAGTTTACTGACAATAACATATCCTGAAAAATTTCAGTCTTTTTAATTAACCAATCAGGTAAATTGTCAGCAAATCAAATTGGGTTTTTTCAAGTTTACTGAGCTCAGTAAATCATGATCAGCCAATCAGGTAAACCACAAATAAACTCTTTGAGCAAGTGGCTCAGTAAATTATGATTAAATCAATCAGGTAAACTGCAAAAAAATCTTGGAGCAAATAGCTCAGTAAATTTCGAGTTTTGTTAGGGTTTATCCAATAAGGAAATGATCATCACATGACTCAGTAAACTTTAGAAAAACTCAGCATTTGTTGGACCCAGCAAATTACAGGCAAATTGGCTCAATAAATTTTGAATTTAATCACCATTTGCTGAGCAATTGTATGGCTTATTTTTTTTTCCTTTGCTTGCAGTTTGTTTGACATTTACTTAGTCAGCAAATAGGTATTTATCCCCAGTGTTAGTTATCCCATACAAGTTGTGAAAGTCATAAAGACATACCTTCTTCTCAAGCTCAAGGATTCTAGGAAATATTCTCAAGGCCAGCACAGTCAAGAAATGCATAGCCCTTGTTGGTTGGTGGAGCTCCTGGTAGGGATTATCCCAGTCATAGATCCCCATTGCCATCAAATAGAGAAAGGGGATGTCCTTTATGTCCTGCCAATCCCATGTCTTATACTAATTTTCTGCTTGAATGGTGTATACCTAAAGGGTATTGTTGTTGTGGGCATTAGGATAGCAATCTTTGTACCAACAAGCCTCTCTAGCCACAGCACCAAGATTTCCAGCATCAGAGACCACCACCCCACACCCAGCCCTATCCATCAATTATCAATCAAAGGTATTAGTATTGTTGCCCAAGGACAGTGCTTAGTAGCTCCTATAGTTAGCAGGGTACTCTCTCAACCTATCATTTCTCACAAATGTATGGAGATGGTTATTAAAGCAACAAATAGTACAGCAAGTATTAAGAGGGTTGTAGTGAGGGCAAACCTCACAATAATTGGGACCAAAGATAGTCACAGTAGCATTGTTGGAAGAAATTGGTAGAAGGAGATAGAAAGTAATAGAAGTTGCTGGAAGGTTCTGTGTCAGAACCCCTTCCCTCTTATCCTCTTCCAGTCAAGCTAGGCCGTGTCATCCCTGAATGCCATGTAGACTGGTGGAGCTCTATGCCCCTATCTTCCCATCATCAGAGATTGATGAGTACTAACTCTTTCTATTGTCTTAAAACATATTTACTATTCTATCCCTATTTTTAGTCATTCCTTATTGTTCTCTATTAGTTTCATTTCCATGTATGTTATTCCTTTATCATCTGTGCTCATGGTTGCATTGTAATTGTATCATAGGCTAACTCAGATTCTATTGTGTCACTCTGTTATACTCACAATCATTTCTTAGTATATATTTGTATAGCTAGAGTGCTGGGATCTCCTTAGCTTTATTATCACAGAATATCCTCTTCCCTAGCTACCTTGCAGAGCTAAAATTGGCAAGAGTGCCTATGAGATCCTTTGTACCATATTCCAATCTTGTTTCATTCATCCTCTCTCTTACTGACTCATCTACCTTCAACTGCTTCTATTAATTGTGTTTGGTCAATTGAAGCTCCTTAGAATCCTTGTCTTAGGTTGAGACTACCTCATTATTTATGGCTAGCTGCTTTGTATTTGTAGAATCCTTTATCTAGGAAAATAACCTACTTAGGATAGTTATAGATAAGGACTAACAAGAGTCTAAGATCCTTTGGTGCAAGCTATTGAGAGCTCAAGAGCTACAGGAGTGCCTGGGTAAAGAGTAGCCCTGATAAATAACAATTGAGTTTTTGAGTTTTTCATCTGAGTTCTGATCAATTTGCCACCCAGAATTCTAAGGATTGTAGGAACTTTGGGGGCTGGGCCAATGTTCTCCAGACTTACTTGCTGCTAGCTACAGAATGCATGTTGGGTTGGCCTATAATTGTAGATGATATACCTGCAAAAATTTAGAATAAATAAACCAGTATTTGGAAGGTACAAGCTAGGGGAAATATTGGGGGATAGCTTGCTTCTGGCATGTGATGTTAGACTAGATGTGATTGGGTTTAAGAGTAATGTCTTTTCTTTCCCTCAATAATTTCACACTGCAGCTGAGGTAAGTAAAACTCACAAGATACCTTATATTCTGTTTACTTACTCTACCCACAGCCTTGCATCTAACAACCTGACTCAATGATCCTGAAATTTAGTTCAAACCACATTATTGTCAACCAGATTTCAAAAATTTGGCACATTTGAACCATCTATTCAACTCTTACTCCCAGGATTCCTCAAAAGTAACAGGCTTCTGACCTTGACAGATCAGAGCAGTTAATTGCATGCCAGCTATATAAATTACCCCACGATGATATTCTTTAAGGAGGAACTGAGATGACTGATCAGACAAAAGGCTTTAAGAAATTGATGAGCCTGGTAGTAAAAGTGATAAAGCAAAAAGTATGGCTCTTGACTAGTTTTTGTGGCCTTTCTCACCATTCTGTTCAGGGATTTGCTTTCTCTGGCCTGACTGCTAACTGATTGCAAAAATTGAATATTGTCAGGAATTTCCTATTCCTAACATGCTCAACACGCACACATACCTTGCGTCTCCCTCAAATAACACCTCACACAATCACCACAAGCCATACCCAGGGAAATCACCACCTTCCTCATCATCCCACCACTACATTCCCTTTCCCAAGTCCAAATCCTTTGGCCTTGGCAATTTCTGAAAGGCTCTATTCCAATGGACAAAAAAAATACCAGCACCACAGCATTCCATATGCTCACAAAACATCTCCACAGCACAAAAGTATGATACACGGAGATGGGCAAGCCGGACGCAAAAACCCAACCGGTTTTGTCAGGGTTGGATGGGTGAACACTCTCTTAAGGAATGTCATGTCATGGCATAAGCGGCGGAGACGAGCTCAGCGTACCTCAATCGCGCAGTCAACGTTGGCAGGGGATATCATGTTTCCACCGTGCATGCTGAAGTTAATGGCAGGGATATCATCCCAGCGTGGGGTTCGGCAAGTAGAGTCCACTATCACTATGACTACTGAACACCATCAGTCTTTACAATCAACTAACCCCCACAGTCACTACAACACCAACGTACCCAACCACCAATACCTAAAAAGGATCCACCCAACCTGACTGGAACTCATGACCTTCAGTATAGCAATCTTGGCTACCTCAGTCATACTGGTCAAGGACCCTTTGGTACAATAGTTAACCACATTCCCTCCTTATTTATTCATAAGAGGATTCCAAGTATGTAAATAAGGATAGACACAATACGTACATGGTCTGTGCGCACTTGGCTAGTATATAGACCCTGCTAGTTAGTACATGTATTCTTTAGATTTATCAAACACAGGATTCTCCCTCCTAGGCCTTCTAGTTGTGCTACGAACTGGATCCCGAAGGGATCCAGTGAGTAACTAAAAACTTATAATAAGTAAATTGAAATAGTATCTTATTCTAGTTACTGGGGCGGACTCAGGGTATTGCCCTATTCCCTGTGGAATCCCTGACACTGGGGGTGAAGGGCAATATACCCAGTGGGTACATTGTGAGTTCATTGTGGGTTCTGAAACAATTTGCCCGGCTCATACCCAGCAG
>Ga0307515_10022239_pt1 | contig 11184 bp, 1 predicted proteins | sample 17_EM_MG_FD_194513 | JGI IMG/M metagenome (GOLD analysis project Ga0307515, IMG submission 194513) | Populus trichocarpa ectomycorrhiza microbial communities from riparian zone in the Pacific Northwest, United States - 17_EM | ecosystem: Host-associated > Plants > Roots > Unclassified | place... | reverse complement strand
TCCGTTACAGAATATATAAAACTAGCTAAAAGGAAATACTTAAGGTTTTCCCTTTATAGGAAAAGGCCCTATAAAGGGAAAATCCTAAGTATTTCCTTTTAGTTAGTTTTATATATTCTACCTTTACTAAACTAATATATCTTTATATCTTTAGGTCTACCTTAACGTACTTAATAAGCATATAGGCCACGTATATATATAGGCCACCCCACTAAGTATTAAGGCTAAATAATATAAATTGCTCTACAACAAACGCCTATATATATTATAGCTAGCTACTAGCTAGTTGCCTAGCGTCTAGGGCACGTACGAGCTATATGCTCTAGTGAATAGTATATACTATACTTACGTAGTGCACGCTACGGTCGCTTACTTACTACATCTACTACCCCCTCTGTTACTATATTCTGTACAGCTAATATATAAGACGCCCCTTCTGCCCCTAATAGAATACCCCCCCTAGCTATATACTTGCGCTTAGTTGCCCTCTTCCTTTTCTGGCGTTAATTCTCTACCTATAGCTTCTTATTTTCGCTAGCAAGTAGTATAGCGCTAGATATCGCCATTTTATACCCCTTAACTAGCTAGCTAAGGGCTTATTTTATTAGACTTAGTAGGCTATATATACGCTACTTAAGATAGCGTTTTAGCAGGGCTATTTACTGCTATAGCTTAGTAATATTATATGGTGTTTTAGCTACCTAGAATACATTTAATTATAAACAGTGCTAGGGTAATAGTGTTTAATATTCGGCGTGTAGTAGTCCTAGTACGCAATTAGGGCTATATAAAACTAGCCTAGTAGCCGTAAATCCTGCCTATATATTATTTTAATATAATGCTAGCTGTCTAGCCTATATATATAGTGGCAGAAATTCATGCTTATTAATATGGTTAACACCACAGTATATTTTATCTTATTCCCAGACCTTTTTACTAAGGCTTACCTTACCAAGCCGCTAGCCGCTTTTGGCAAGACCTTCGTTAGAAGGTCTAGTATACGGTTTAGATTTTTATTAGTCCCACGCGGGGCATTTAAGCCTATATACACCTACTTTAAGCTAAATTATCTTAACTTTTATAGCTCCCTAAGCTATTCCTAATAGCTAGAATTACCAAATTAAACGTAGTAAAGAAGACTATATTACCCAATTTACCCGATTCTAATTCGTTATCCTATTATTACGCCCAACGCCCCTAAGCCGTAGCAGCCGCACCTCTTCCACAATTACTGCTGCCCTCTTTCTACCGTAGCCAGAGTACCTAAACCGATAAGCCAGCTTTAAATAAAAATCAAGGACTATAAGTCTTTTATTTAGAACATAAAAAAGTTAACTTAATATTAAAATAGCTGTATAAGTACCGCTAGGGCATTATAACTTTTATTAAGCATTATATAACCGCTTCCGGCCCTTCTAATTATAATACGCTAGAGTAACGTGTAAATAGGCTATAGAAGGCAATATTTAAAGAGCCAGAAGTTAAGAAACGGCTTATAGTGTATAGTAATCACTAGCTAGAAAGGCTCTATTAAGAACCTCTATATAAGCAGATAGAGTAAGAGTTAGAGGATCTTATGCGCCTAAAAGAAGAGAACGGAGTTATTATTCCTAGTAGGCTTAAATAATTTAACGCTAAAGAACTAGTTAAAAAGCTTAAGCTTAATATAATTACTGCCGACATATAGTGCCTTACTTTAACGCTATAGAGCTTCCTTATAGCTTTAGTTTAGTAAAGGCCATATACTAATTCTTATAATATTACGCCTTACTATAATAAGCTCTTTATAGTATACGCAATCCTAGCGAACGTATAAGCCCCTTAAGCTAGCTACCGGTTCTATACTGCTTTAAGGGTTTATTTACATAATATAGGTATTAAAAGAAGGTATATTACGCTTCTTTATAAGTTAGGGGTTATAATATTATATACCGGTTTTACCAAAATATAAAAGGAACTGGAGGAAGTTAGCAGGGTATATGCTTTTACACTTAAGGGTTTAGATAAGACGCCTCCGTCACTACGAGCGAAGGGTATAGTTAAGGTATCTCAGCTATAGATCGCGCACTTAAGGCTTCTTAGTTACTGCTAGTGTAATAAATAGTAACTTTCTTATAGCGTATAATTAAGGTAACTACTTTAAAGAACCGGAACCAGCTAACGGTTATATATAATAACTTTAACTAAAATAAAAGGGTTTAACACGAGACTATACTAAACACCAATAAATACCTCTCCGCTACTACTTCTAAGCTTATACTTAACCCTAAGTTTCTATATAACGGTCTTTACACTTCTATACTTAAACCTATAGAACAGCTTATTTATAGCGTAATTTTTAATTATTCTAGTAACTAGGTAGACAGCTATACGAAATAGTACCAGTTATATTAAATTGCTAAGACTATTACGTATACAATACTAAAAGTTAAAGAGCTTAATATTGTTATAGACTTCTGGCCCAGTATGCCTATTATAGATTGTCTCCTTCTACAAAAGCTACGCCACTTTATATTAGGTCCAATTCTAAAAAATAAGGGCACTTTAGAGGGCATATATAGTATTCTTAGGAATATATTTAATAGCAATAACGGCGAATACGGGTTTTAAGAGGGCTAGCTAGGGTATAAGGAAGGATCCTTTAACAATAGTAAATTAGTCTTAATTAATGGCGATTAGAAGACTATAGGCCTTCTCCAATCTATATAGCAAGAGCGCTATCTTAAAGAGCGTCACTATAAACAGCTAAAATAGTTTCTTTCTGTGGCTAGATTGTTCTATTAGCGAACTAACTATATAGATATAATATACGACATTTATAGCGGACCATCTAACTGCTTTAAATCGTTAGATTATAGTAAGGTCTACCTTAGCGCATATTAAGGTTATAGAACGCCGTTCTATTATAAAGAGGAGGTCGTAATTAAGTCCTTTAACGCCTAAATTACTACCTACTTCCTTAGTCTTTTTCCTTAAAATATTAAGGACTAGGGTAATAAGGGGGTTAATAATTAGATTACCGGAGAAGATATTAGAAGAGGTAATAAAACGGCAGTAGTAAGAGTAAGATTCCTTACTACCTTATAGCGTATTTAAGAGGAGTTCTTCTCGCCTAGCTAATGGTCCTGCGGTAATAAACTAGTTAATAAGGTATTCTAAAACCATATTTAATTTATATAAGATATAGAGGTCTACCTTATATTAAAGTTTACTATTAAGCACGCTAATATTAGGCTTATTAAACGGGTAATTATTCGCTACTATCTTCTCTTTATTAGTAGTGCAAAGAGTTAATATACATAATTGGCTTTATACCTTACTAGATTACTTATAACTAAAGCCACGGATTAAATCCTCTAAAGATTATTACTTACTAGCATATTAGTTAATTATAGAGGCTAGTAAGATAGTTAGTTTAAGATAAATTAACTTAACAAATATCATAACCTTATTTTTAAGCTTTTTCTTTAAGGCCGACGGCGAACTAGTTTAAATATAACAGAGTTATTTACTTAAGTGTTACTTACCGCTAGTTACTGCCTAGAGCTGCAGTATGCTATAGAGGACACGTTTAGCCAGTTTAATAGCATATATTATACACTAGCTAACACAGCTACTAATATATATCATCTTGTGCTTAAGCTATTAACTACTATTATAAGGCGGCCTAGCGGACAAAAGAGTTACCTTAGCTATAAGGATATTGTTAATATTGGAACCTAAAGGCTCTCTAGGGGTTTAAAGGAAGGACAGCCTATAAAGCTACCTTCTAAACTAACCTTATTATAATTAGAACCTTCTAAAGCTAGAAAGTAAAGAATCCTAAAGCAACTAGCTTACTATAACTCGCTTATTAATAGCTTTAATATAAAGCTGTAAGGGTATATTTCTATAGTAGAAGGCCTTAACAATATTAACGCAGATAAGCCTAAGACAACACTAATTAATACCTTACTTAATAGAGCTGTACTTAATACCTAATTTTATGGACTTTCTATCTAGTTCTAGTATTCTATACGCGGCTATTATCTAGCTAATAAAGAATACTTTAATAAGATAAAGAATACCTATAAAAGTAAGCTTAAGCCTAGAGACCTTATACTGGTATAGGATGCGAAGAAGGTAAAGAATATATCGCGATAGTAAAAGCTATAGCTAAAATGGCAGGGCCCCCTCCGGATTAAAAGGTTATTAGAAAAAGGGTTCTATAAAATTAAGAACCTTAATAGCACTAAAATAGGAGGCACCCTATATAGGAATTAGTCGAAACGGTTTCGTATATAAGATCCTAAGGGGATTAGACTAAAAGACTGTATAAATGAAAGCAACTATAATATAGAAGAAGTCTTTGTAGAAGAAAAAGCACCTAAAAAGGAGGCTATGGCAGCGTCTTTTCCTTCTAACTGTATTACGATCTCACCACGTCTTAAGGATTATATAACCCTACTAAAAAGGCAGTCTTTTATAAAGATTCTTCTATAAACAGGCTATTACTTAGGATACCTATTACTATAAGCAGCAACTTATTTGCTTTCTTCTCTCTACCTCTATAACAAATACATAAAGTAACTATAAGGATTAGAGTCTTTTACTATACTCCTACCTTATCCCACTAGTACGGGGAATTAGAAAAAGAGTTCAGCTCTTTAAAGCTAGTTTTAAATCCTCTATCTTAATAACTGTACGCACGGTTTTCTTCCTTCTACCTTTATTACTAATAACTATCTCTTATAAGTATTTTACATTTTTACGTTCTATAATTTTTAAATTAATATTTTCGCTTCCTTTTAAGTTAAGAGAAGAGCTACTTTACTTTAAGAAGTCTTGGTTAAGCATACTGTGGTGGGGTGAAATGGGCCACTACTTAGTGCCTTGGCATTTTCCTGTATATATTGAGCCTTCGGCTTCTCTCCTTCTCGCCAGCACGACCTACCGGAATATATTCTTTCCTTTCTTCTTACTGACTGCTTTCCTACTGATTGATTACGACTGACGACCGACCGACCGACCGACCGACCGACCGACAGACGGACAGCATTGTGACTTCCTATCTGAGAGGGACCGCGTCCACCACCACAATACTAGAGGTTAAAGTTAGGTATTATCTAAGTCTCGTTTATTCTTTTAAGGAGTTATTAATGTTAAAGTTATTATTATATAAATGTCTTAGTAAGGAAAATCTAACTAATTAGATAACTTTAACCGGTGGTTAAAGTTCCTTAACATCTTAAGATTTTACGTAATAACCATTTTAATTTACCTTTTTAGTAAATACCATAAGATCTTTATTTTAACTTTTTATTATCCTATTATCCTGTTATCCTATTACCCTATCTCGTTTAATTATACGCGCCTATTTACCTTTCTTTACGTTAAAAAGTATTATTGTCACCTTTCTCTTAAATTGCCTATTGCGCACGTAGAATTTTACTGCAAAAACGCCTAGAACTATGGAACTCCGCTTAAAAAGAAGGCCGCTACCTCTACCTTCTATACCTCCGCCTTTTACTATCTAGTTAATAGCCCTTATATACTAAGAAAAGGCGTAGATAATAAAGGTTATCCTTAAAGCTGCCTAAAGCCACCTGGTTAATCAGCGCGTAAATATCTATTATAGTTTAACGCAGGTTATTTTAAACTAGGAGTATAATATAGTTAAGGCTGCGAGAAATACTATAATTAAGATTAAAAAGGATAGAGAGCTTAAAGGAAACTTAGAAAGTAAAGAGTGGGAAAATGCCTTTATAGATATTAGGAAGCTTTCTAAGATTACTTATAAGATTAATAAGATTAAGACAGTACGGGATATAGTTAAGAAGGAGTAGGGAGAGGAACTTTTGGAAGGTCCCTATAAGCTCTTCTATATATATTACGCATTAAAAAGCATTTATATCCTTATTAATTAAGCTAAAAAGAGTAAGATCGCTAAAGAGAATGCGTTAAAGATGGTTAACAATATAATGCTAAACCGCCTAAAACTCTTAAAGGCTAGGATCTTAAGGACTCTATACCTAACACCCTTAGATTTCCTTAATGCTTATAAATTTGGACTGGAAGTTAATAAGGAGCTAGTTAAGAAATTGTCATAGTATATGCCGACTGTTAAGGTACGAGGTATGAGGTAACTGTATATTATTAACAAACGATGTTGTGTAAGGATCTATATATAGAGGTAAGGTGGTATATATACGTGTCGCTTAGGGGTTAGGTCTGTGCTCGTGTTATAGTAATGCCGAGTTATAATAACGTGTTAGGTTAGTGCCGTGATAGTATATCCCCCTTTTAAGGCGAGCTCCTATAAGCTAAGTAACGGCAGTAAAAATACAGAGGTAAAAAAAAATAGACTATGTATATCCTCATCCTTCTAGTCCTTAAAGGTCCTCATCCTTACAGTCCTCAGACCCTCCTACCTATATCCCTACTATATTGCTCTCCGCTAGTACTCGTCTTGAGCACTAAATAAAGCTAAAGGTAAAGGGGTAAAACGAAGGAGATGGAAGAAAATTTATCCACGGGGTGTATAGCGGATATTAATACTTAAAAGGCTCGGGGTGCAGAGATCGAGGTTAAGGCGTAGACTCGAAAAGCTCGGGGGTTACGGAGATTGAGGTTATTATGTAGACTTAAAAGGCTCGGTGGAGATTGAGGTTAAAACGTAGATTCTTGTTGCGGTAAACTTAAAGTACTATCTGTGCGAATTTAAAGACGGAGAGACGAGGAGACAGAGACGAGATCGTAACCTATAGTCTTACACTGTAATTAAGACACGAGGATATAGCCCGTAGGGTATCTCCCTGCAACCGGCTTTAGAAACTCGGGACGTAAAGTAGAAGCATGGCTAGATACGGAGACTTGGAGACTAAGAAGAGGAACCATAGCCCATAGGGTGTCTCCCTGCTGCTAGCCTAGGAAACTTAGACTAAGAAGAGAAACTATAGCCCGCAGGGTGTCTCCCTGCTGCTAGCTTAGAAACTTAAAGAGGAGACCGGTTTAAATGGATTTAATATGTAGAGATTGTCGTAGAATAAGGGTAAGAATCCCGCCTGGGGTAGGGTAGCTTTAGAACGGAGCTTTGGAATAGTGGAAATAAAGCCCTACCAGGGGCGTATAAGATAACACGATATACTGTCACAGTACGTGCCGACTATCAAGGTATGAGGTATGAAGTAACTGTATATCATTAACAAATGATATCGTGTAAGGATCTATGTATAGAGGTGAGGTGGTATATATACGTGTCGCTTAGGGGTTAGGTCTGTGCTTGTGTTACAGTAACGCCGAGTTATAATAACATGTTAGGTTAGTGCCGTGATAGAAATAAAGGCTCGCCCGTTATCTAAGCTAGGGCTATAAGCTTTTAGTGCTAGCCTTAACCGTTAGAGCTGGAGGAGAGGGATCTATACTAGAGCTAGTTACTTTAGGACCTCTATTAGTACCTTTTAAAGAGGTTAAAGGCTTAAATATAAAGATGCTGCGTAGTACGTTTCTATTTAGAGGTAAGGTTCCTAAAGCTAATAGAGAGGACTCTAAATCTAATAAGTTTATATCTTTAGAGGATGTCTTTATTACTAGCTCCTTATAGAAATATAAGGCTAGAAAAGCTTTTAAGAAATCTCCTAGAAAGAAGCTAAAAATAAAACCTATAAAACCTTTAGCTTCTGGTAAAGCTAATAAATAAAAGGGAAAAGTAGTTATAATTACTAAAGCTAATAAAGAGGTAATTGTTAGGAAACTATGGCCGAAATAAAAAATAAAAAACTTATGCCATTCTAAAACGCCAGTTAAATTAATAAAGGCTTTTAATTTAAAGAAAGAACTAGAAGGTGGTATCTCTTCCGTCTTATAATAGTTTATTATAGCCTAGTAAGGAAATAGGATAGAAGTCCGCGCGCTATGCCGGATATATCTTTAAAAAATAGTAGGATTGCTAGAACTAGATACTAGTACTTCCTCTATAAATTTATATTTACGAATTCACTTAGTCTCTAAGAACTATAATGCTATTAATATTCTCCAGACAGCCAAAAGCTCTTATTTTTGGTTTAAAAGGGATAGTCATCCTAAGTATGCAAATAATAGTCTTAGAATTTACGCTTATTCTACTATACAACCTAGTAATTATTAAGTAGATCGTATAGGGTTAAGGAAGTTTATATTAGGCTTAAAAGGGGAAATAGAATAGGACTTGCTTAGAATCCACTAGGCCGATTTATTTAAATAGTAAAAAGATGCTAGGATTCTAGATATTTTTAAAGAGGAGTTTAATATATATGCGTATTATTTACGTAAGACCGCTAGAGAGGAAAATAGCGGTATCCTTTAGACTATATACTATTCTCTACTATAGTAGGCAGTTCGGATGGATCTGGAGCACTATTAGTATATAGTGGCTTTACGCGCTAATAGCGCTACTTGTTTCATTATATATCTAAGCTATATACTCTAGTTCCTTAGTAGCCATCTTCCTAAAAAGCAGAACTTAGAAATTAACCTTCTGCGAGTGTATAAAGGAGGGCTAAATTCTAAAGAAAGCTGGCTTTATTCTTATATCTCCTTAATTAATAAGGGGAGTTAGTCTTGCGTAGAGTTCCTACTTAGTATATATTAGTATATACCGAAATAGGTAGGCTTACTTTAAGAATATAGGGAACTTAATAGTAAAGGGCGTATTAAGAATATGGAAACTGCCTAAACTAAAGCTAATGCTAAGAAGTTTAAGCTTAACTAAATACCCATTGCGTTAAGGACTGGTAAAGTGCAGTTTATAAAAGCTACTATTATATAAGGAGCCTCTTAAGCAATATTAAGTCGCTTAATTATTATACTAGACTTAATTATAATCTTATTAAATACTAAGAGATTAGAGATTCCTAGGCTTAAGAGCCAGTAGGCCGTTATATAGATAAATCTAGACGCTTTTCCCCTAGTTTTAACTTTTACTAGCGAACCTATTTCTAACGCTCCTCTATATAAGTTTCCGGCCTATATACAGCTATAGGCAAAGAGCGCTGTTTTAAATACTTTAGTTAAGAGACTTTTATAAAACAACCCTTAAGTAAAAAGAGAGCAACAGCTAATCCTAGATCCTTTATTAAATAATAAATATAAAGTATTTTAGGAAAGATATAGGACGTGTGTTACTAAGGCTGTTTAAAAAGCTTTAGAGAGCTAGAGGAATTTAAGCGGGAGGTATTTAGGGTAAAGTCTTACTTTTTAGCAAAAGAATAAGGGCGTAAGCGTCCTATAGATGACCTAGAATATCCTAAAGACTCGGTTTTAGATGTAGAATACAAATATAACCTAGCTAGTATAACTTCTCGCGCTCCCCTATTAACCGATTATAGTTCTAAAGGCTATTCTAAAGGCGAGGCTAGGGCTGTTACGCCTTAGGGCGCTAGGACTGCTGCGCTAAACCTTAGTCCTAATATATTTAATAATAAGGTAGCGCCTATAGAAATTGACTAGGAGCTAAAGGATATAAGTAAGCTTAAAGAAGATGGCTTCCGAAATACTACTTCTAAACATTCGCTAGCATTTATTAATACTTTAGAGAATATTAATAAGCTAGCAGTATTATACCGCCTAACGCCTTTACTAATTTTAAAAAAGGGTACTGTTTTAAAAGAACAGACGATTAATTTTAGTATTCTCCAACCTTTTATGTGGAAGATAATATAAGCGGAAATAAATACTGTCCGTAAAAAGGTATCTTTAAAACTCTTGGTTAGTGTTATTAATATATAGGATAATATAAATGCAGAGCTTAAGGCGGAAGGCGTAGATAATATAGAATAGAGGCGATAAATAGGGAAGGGGTATAGGCAGCTTTAGAGGAGTTAAAGGTATACTAGGTGTTAGGTTATTTTTTTCTATTCTTAAGCATTTCTTACCTACTAAATAGGGTCTGTAAAGAAACGTTAGGGGACAATATTTTAGGTAGGGGTAGTAATATAGTGGTGTGGAACGCTCTTTAGTTATTTTAGTTCATTTCTTATTACGTATAGGGGGCTTAGGGTTATATATATTACAGAAGCAACCTAGGCTTTAATCTTATTTTAAAAAAAACCCAACTTACCCTCTAGTTATTCTTCTACCTTTCTAGCGTAACTTATCTAGTCCTATTCCCCTTATAATGCTTAATTAAGTATTATCTTTTAGTATTGGGCTTTGCCCTTTTACACTAGCTCTCTATTATTTATTACTATAATTAGATTAGTGTTTATATATTACCTTCTCTTTTAAAAAGCAGCTAGATTTAATTAACCTACAGCTTTGCCTATAAGCTTATTAAAATATCAGATATTTAGTTTAACTTTAATAATATTTTTAACAAGATTCTTAAATCTACTCCTCTTCCTTAGCTTCCACTATAGCTTCTACCGCTTCCTCTACTACCTCTATAGAGGAAGCCTTATATCTAACTTAGATAGCTACCCTTTAGGAATAGGCCTTAATAGATAGCTCTACCTTTCTATATAATAGACACTCCTATAAAATAAGGTAAAGATAATAGAAGAGTTAATTATTTTAAGAATAAAATAGTTTAAGTAATAAGAGATAAATAATAAAGAAGCTTAGGAGAGGATATGCCGCTATTATTTAGCTAATAGAGAATACCTATAAGGGCAAGCTTAAGTCTAGGGGGCTTGTGCTAGTATAGGATATAAAGAAGGCAAAAGATATATCGCGGTAGCAAAAGCTATAGCTAAAATAGCAGGGTCCCTTCCGGATTAAAATAGTATTAGAAAAAGGGTTTTATAAACTTAATAGTACTAAAATAAAAGGTAATCTATATAGGAATAGGTTAAAACGGTTCCTTATATAAGATCTTAAAAAAGTTAGACTAGAAGGCTGTATAAATAAAAGTAACATAATATAGAAGAGGTCCCCGCAGAAGAGGAGGCACCTAAGGAGGAGGCCGTAGCGTAGGTAAAGAAAAGGTAATCTCTAGAAAGAATTAGCCGAGTTCTTATCTATAAAAGTCCTTCTACCCTCTTATTTAAGCAACTTAATCGCCACTACTTATTAAAAGAGTTCCTTTAAGCTTCCTAAAAGATAAACAGCCAGTTTCCTACTATACCGGTATAGCGCCGTACTGCTTTATTAGCATAAGGATTATATAAGCTAAGCTTAATTAAACCCTTCTAAGGAAAGAAAGCAGAAGGAAAGAAGTAAAAGAGAAAG
>Ga0307515_10022238_pt1 | contig 11184 bp, 8 predicted proteins | sample 17_EM_MG_FD_194513 | JGI IMG/M metagenome (GOLD analysis project Ga0307515, IMG submission 194513) | Populus trichocarpa ectomycorrhiza microbial communities from riparian zone in the Pacific Northwest, United States - 17_EM | ecosystem: Host-associated > Plants > Roots > Unclassified | place... | reverse complement strand
CATAGAGATATATATATACAAAAAAAAATATATATATATATATATATATATATATATATATATATATATATATATAGCAATCAAAAGTTTGAGGACCAAATTTGATATAATCAGCAAATAATGTGACATTTCTAAATTTTTCACAACTTCCGGAAAGTGTTTTCCGTCCAAATTTTTCAGGAAAACACTTTCCTGGAAACCAAGCCAAATTTTCTTTTGACTGGAAAGTGTTTTTCGTTGACCAACTTTTCTAATGACAAACAAACACAGGAAAGTTTGAAAAGTGGTTTTCCGGAAACTACTTTCCAGGAAACAAACATGGCCTTAACTAGTTTTAGACTCACGCGTAACTGTATGCTCGAGTTTTTTCCATAAAAAATAATATTCAAGAGCTGCAAATGCTTTTAAAAAAGAAGGAAGGAAAATCTAAAATTTAGGTGATAAACTTGATTGGGTTAAATAATTTCGTTTTGTTTTAATCAGCTAATAAGAAAAATAAAAAATGCAACAAATGGATCAAATTAAAAAAAAAAACAGATTATTATAAAATGGAAAAAATATTTTTTTCAAAAATAGAAAATCATGTAGCTTAATTCCTAACTCTTTAAACATGGAAAGATAAATTTGGGTAAAAAAAAGACCTAAAACAATTCGTTTGAGTCAACTTGAGTTAGCATGGCAAATCTGTAATCCCGATAATCAATGTCAAGCCAACCTGGGTTATCCAGGTAAACCTCCAGCCTAGATCACGAGATTGAGATAACAAAATAGAAAAAAAAATCACAAAGCCTATTAAAAAAACAAATGTCAATATACGTTAACTTTTCAAACTCGTGGCTCATATCACAAAACCGGAAGCATCTTATTTGAAAAAGTCATAAAATTCAATTCCAAAAAGAATTTTAATTATATAAAAGGATTAAAATAATTAAAATAATAATGATCAAAATTAAAATACAAAATAAATTTTATCTTTTATCGAATGGTGAGATTGAAAAAAATCAATTTAATAAAAAGATAAAAAAATAACCAAATGAATGACGATCAAAATTAAAATAAGAAATACAAATAAATTTTTTATTGAATTGTGAAATTAAAAAGAAAAATCAATTTAACAAAAGGCCTAAAAAAACAAAATTAAAAGAATGAGTATTAAATTAAAAAAAATATTTGAAATTAAAAAAAAATAAAACTTCTAAATGAGTTTTATGTTTTAGTTTTTTTTTAAATGAATTTTTCTTTTGGTGATTTGAGGGACAATATCATAAAAACAAATATGACATATAAAAGAAAATGTGAATATATAAAGACAAAAAAGTTATTTTTTTCATTAGATATTTAAATTGCTTATCAAGATTTATTTTTGTTTTTTCTTAAAAAATAATTATAACAAAATATACAACCTAATATACATGTACAACCAAATTAATAGTTAAACATATATTGAAATTATTAAAATATAGTAATTAATATATTCACCACATGAATTGCACGAGCAAAATAATGATTAAGGCATCATCTAATTAACTTTTATACTACAATGACTAATTAAATAGTTTTAATAAATTATAAAAATTAAATTATAAATAACCCTTACTTCCATGTTATTTAATTAATAATTAATTTAGTTTTTATTTCCTCAAGCGTGCTTGGCTTGACTTTTTTCTTCTTCCTTTTTTCCTCAACAATAGGTTTTTGTTGATTTTTTTAATTTCATTATATTAATATTTTTTATTTTAAATTGATTTTTATAATTTTTTTTTATTAAGTAACTAAATTAAAAGAAAAGGTTATTGAATCCAAAATAGTACATGACTCAGATTACAAGTTTGATATATTAATTTATATTAATTATAGTTGATTCAATATATTATTGTTTTAATATTTTAAAAAAAATTATTTTAAAAAAATTTACATTTAATTTTTTTTTATCTAACATGTAGCTATGTAAGTTATCTAGTACAAACTATAAAAAGGACCCCAGAGAAAAAAAAAATATAAAACCTGTAATTTCGAAAATTTTGCTTTACTTTCTATTGACTCAAATTTTATATTTTATTTATTTTAAACAACATATTATGAAGGGCGTAAGTCGTCAAAGAAGGATTTATATTTATAATTACTATCTTTACTAGTTCCTTAATTATATATGCTTCACCGAAAAGAAAGAAAACAAAGGACTAAAAGAGTATCATTAATGGCCGAGGATCTATAGTATATGACAAGATATGTTGCCCACCCTTTTCATCGCGTGCTGAAAAAACCTTTTATGTAAAAAAAAAGTGCTAAGCTAAATCAAATCCAAATCTTAAGTTATCGGCTTAAGGGACCATTTAAATAATATGAAAAAAATAATAAATAAACTGAAAAAAACAGGGGAAAAAATAAAATAAAAAACTATACATGAGCCTATTTGTATTATTAAATAATACAATGCTAACCTAATAAAAGAAAAACCGCAAAAAGTAAAAAAGTTAAACTTCAAAAGAAAAAGAAAATATCAGTTTAAAAAACAAGGGGGGACTAAGAAAATGCAGGAGAATCTCTTAAGGCCGGTCTAATTTAAAAAAACTAACAACTCGTTGAATCATGGACTAGAGTTCAATCAAAAAGTTTAATTGTCAATCAAATTAATTTTAAATGGTGAAATTATTGAAAATTTATTAATAAGAAAACATGAAAAAGCAACAAAAAGAACGAGGATAAAATTTGAAAGAAAAACAGTTAAAGAGGATGAAATTTGATTTTTTTAAAAAATAATACCAAACAAAATAATAGCAATTAAAAGAATGGGCGCTAAATTTGAAAGATTAAAGAGTTATAGGGGATGAAATTAAAAAACATTTGTAGTTTGTACCAATAAAATCAAAATGCAAAAAGATAAAAAAAAAAAGGTTAAAAATAAGAAAATATAACAAACCTGTTCAAATTTTAAAAACTCAGAACCCGTGAAACCCTGGATCCGGCGTTAATCAAGAAATTTATTATGAGCCAATTTAAGAATATAAATTTTAAAAACTTTTTAAAGAAAAAAAAATAACAATCAAAAGAATAGAGATTAAATCTCACAAGAAAAAAAAAACAAAGTAAGGTGAAATAATAAAATAAAATCATTCAAGATTTTTTTAAAAAAAACTTGTCAAGGCTAAAAAATTGACAATCAAAAGAAGAGAGATTAAATTTGAAAGGAAAAAAAAAGAAAATGATGGTGAAATCATAAAAAAAAAATCAATTGAAAAAATGATTCCAAAAAAAAATAGCAATCAAAATAAAGTGGGCTAATCCAATAAATTATTTAAGATAAAAAAATCACAATAAAAAAAGATCAAATTTGAAGAATCAATAAATTAAATGGTTGTTCTTGAATTTTTAAGGAGTTGGCGAGGAAATCTAGGTAAGGGGAGAGAGAGAAAGGAGGGAAAAAAATGGCTACTAACACGAAACCGCTATGAATATTGACCCACGCGCTGTCTTATTTGGTCTAGGACTCTGATACCTTCCAAATGTTGCCCTTTATAGCGGCGTTTGATGGGCGGATTACCCCTCACGCGCCACTTGAATGGTGCGAGGGCCGTTCACACGCTGGTGTATGTCATGCATGCTCCACCATGTTTTTTTAATTATATTTAAGAAATGTAATTTACAACAATACTTCTGAGTACCTTGAAAATTTCAATTAAAAAAAATAATGTAAAATGATGGAAAAAACCTTTATACGAGAGTTCAATTGATTTTGTCTTTAAAGACATCAAAATAATTATATTATTATAAAAAATTAAAAATGCAAAAATATCCTAGAGTAATAGATATTAGATTATGGTATTTTAGGATTAAATTAGTAATTTTACGTCACAAAACAAAACAAAATTATTAATCTAATCCTATACAATTTAAAAATAATAATTGCATCATGATGAAAAAACAATATTATCCCCAAAGCTTAGTGCATTGCCTTTGTAAGGGTTTAATTTTTTGTTAATTTTGAGTGTTCATTTAGGGATCATTAATTTGATTATGAGTGTAATTTTAGTTATGGCGGTGGCTTTAAAAACTAATGTCACAGCTCATTCCATGTATCATTTCCAGGAGTTATAATTTGTAGTTTTTTAAAAGTTGTGGCCAGCTATAGCTTTCCCAATCAGATTGTGAGTGCCTTACAAAATGCAAATTCATGATTCTTTTATTCATAAAATTTTCTTGTTTTTGTGTGCTTAAATAAATGCATAAAAATGTGCAACTAGGACTATATTTCCTGAATTTCTACACAAATCAAGATTGAGAAAAAAAAAATTTCCAAGCATTAACTCAAATCTATTATCGAGCTTTATTCATCGAAATATAGAGATATTTATCACCGAATAGGCTAATCTTTTCTTTCACAATAAAATAATAGATGGAACTATTATTAAATAAATTATTAATCGATTCATAGATCACTTCGGAATGGCATATACATCACACATTTCTTGCATCATGCATGGTCTTTTCTAAAAGAAAAACATAATGTTCTTGTAGATCATAAATTAACATTGCAGGAGATGGTGTTTCCCACCAATCCAGTATCTTATAATGTTCTTGCCATGTCACGCTGTCGTTTTTTCTCATGAAATAGTATCACTGAGGGTTGAGGGCTTATTTGTCAGTGGCTGTGTAGGATAGGACTGGTTTGTAGTCTTCCCATAATATTAGAGAGAGAAAGTGGCTGATACAGGGAAAAAAAAAGGTTGGTTCTTAGGATTTCATTGGACAACCTTGCCTACTATTGTCGTGGGTGTCCACTAGCGGCTTTTTTGTCTTCTCCTTTTCCCTTCTTCTTAATTTTATCATCTCTCCTTCTCTTGTGCTATGTATGCTATATATTTATTTTCGGGTATATAAATATAAATATAGTACTTATTATTTATTGTAGGGTTTCTTTTATTTCTCTTCTCCTGTTATTCTCTCTCCCCTTAACAGTAATGATTTTCTCGTTACGGGTATCGTTGTTGAGGAATCTGAGGAGTTGTGGTTGTGAAAAAGTGGCAGTTAAAGCATTAGAAAGACAACAACTAGAAGAACAAGAACAAGAGGAAGAAAAACAGACAGAGATATAGATAGATAGACAGGCACACGAGTGTTTGGTGTGTGTAGAAAAGAAAGAGTGCTTGTTTTGTTGATTGATGTGATCATCACCAAAACAAACGGCTCTTTCTGGCTTTATTTACCGTCTTTTCGTATTTCTCTCTATATTTGGTCTCTCTTGGGGGGTCTTTTACTGATTTTTGTTCCGGCTGAAGGGTGGTTCTTCCGTTAACATTCCTCTTTTTTTTTTCTTGTTTTATCTGGGCCTTGTTCTTTGTATTTTGTTCTTTTTGGTGTGCAATATTGTATATCATCATGGCTCAACAAAGGCAATTTCAGATGGCGGGTGGTGGCAATTCAGGGCAGTACAATGACACGACTTTTACCAAAATCTTTGTTGGTGGTTTGGCCTGGGAGACACAGAGAGACACCATGAGGCGTTATTTTGAACAGTTTGGAGAGATCCTGGAGGCTGTTGTTATCACAGATAAGAATACAGGGAGATCCAAGGGATATGGCTTTGTAAGCCCATTATTTGTTTTTTTATCCTTCCTTTTTCTTTCCCTTTTGCGAGGGGTATATTTCCCTGTCTTCCTCTCACTGCATGATTCGGTAAAAAGTGGGTCTTTGTTCTTGTTTCTTTAGGTTACATTTAAGGATCCAGATGCAGCCATGAGAGCTTGTCAAAACCCATCTCCGGTGATCGATGGAAGGAGGGCAAACTGCAATCTTGCATCACTTGGTGCACAAAAGACTCGACCACCAACCCCTCAACACGGTCCATTTCTCTCTTCTCTGTCATCTCCTTTCCATACCTTCCCAGATATTTTTTAGAATGCTTTGCTCATCTCAATGTATGTGTGTGTGTATATATATATATCCACTTTCTATGCAAAAGTTATCCCTTGAATATTCAACCAACATTGCTCCATGAAACAACACAAAAAATGGGGCAAATGCCCTTTTGTCTTTCATTCTTAAAACATGTAAAGATTCCAATTTTTGAACCCACTCCATGTTGATATTGTCTTTAAAAACCGTGGCAAGATAGCTGTTACAAGCTTATAATTACTCTATTCGTCCGCTTGCTAACTGAAATGTAGATCTGTATTCACTGAACAAGAGGATTAAAGTATTTACTTAAGGAAAAACAATGAAATCGCAGGCACAGGACGGTTTAGACCAGTACATGGAGTAGTGGCTTCACCTACTTATCCTGGATCCGCAGCTCCATACACCCATCAACCCACTGGTCAATACTCATTTCCTTATTCAGCTTATGGGTAAGTAAACAGTAACAAATAAAAGTCACCAGGGAATGTTTTCTTCAATTTCACTCTCCTTTAATATGCTTTCAATTTTCTGTATTCATTATCTTATCATATTCTACCTTTTCCTCCTCCTGTCATCTCACAGGTACACTGGATATTCACAGGATGCCATGTATCCCTTGGTTTGTATTGACGTGATATACTTGTATAGCTAATGTCTTGTCCAACCAATTTCATCTGCGTTGTTTGACCAGAGTCTTATGGCATTGTTTGCAGGGCTATTATGGTGTTTATGGAGGTCAGCAATTCTCACCTTACTATACCACTGGAGGGGCATCAGGAACACCAGGGATGTTCCAACACAATTTCTACCCATTTTACACTCCGTATGCACAGAGTAGCCAAGCACACGGTTTTGGAATTCAATATCCCCAAATGGTACAGTACCCTTATTTACCTCAGCAGTTTGGCTCTACAGGAATCTTATCACTTCCTTCTTCTGTAGCAATGGCGACTACAACTGCAGGTGATCATTCTAATAATTTCCCTGACTTGTTCATGAATCAAATTTATCCATTTGATGCTAGTTTACTTAACATAAGGCCAATGACAGGATCATTTGAATGTAACCTGCAACAGGTGCAGCCACAATGACTATGACAACTACTACAACAGCAGCAGTAGCACCAACAGCAAATACAGGGGTGGTGGGAGCAGGAACAGGTGCTTTGCAAGCATCTGGAACAGCTACTGAGCAAAACTCACCAACCAAATAATAAGTATGGAAAGTTCGTTGTCTTCTCACAGGACTGACAACATCCGCAAATCGCAGACCAGGAAAAACATAATGGGGAAGAAGGAATAAGGAAAACATTGTTTCATGTCACTGATTCAAAAGGAGGGTTATGCATGATCATCAGTTAGCATAACATCAGAAGAATCCAAAAATTCAGCATCAGATTGTTCATTTCATGGAAACAGGCATTTGAGATACAAAAGCTCACTCCACTAACTCTCTTTCAATCTTTCAAGCCCCCGACATTATCAACTTCATCATCACACATGTTCGGTCTAGGACACTAGGGAGTCTCAAGCAGTTGTTAGCGTTAACTAGGAAAAGAAATCATATTCATTTCATGTATTAGCACAAGGTGGAATCCAATATTGGCATTGGATTCTACCTCAGATACTAATCAGCAGATTATTATGTCTCGGAGGCAGAGAGCATCCGATGACTTACTCTTGTTTATATTTGGCAGCAATCAGGGTTCAAAGATTGGTTTTATATCTTTGAGCCCATATTGGTCAACAAGAAAGTTGGGCTATGGATAGCTCAGTCATTAACTTGTAATTTTTATTTTATTTTTTGTTTCTTCATTATTCATGATTGACTGCTTTTTTATAATAGGATCAGAACATTAGTCGGGGGAAAGAAGATGGTGTCTCTGTCACCTTATATTTTTCTGTTTACAGATAATCATCTCCTTTACATTTCATCTTTTGCTTTCATCCGGCATTTCTTTTCTTATTCAAATCCCTTCTTTTGCATTATCACATCTTTTGGGGTGTGTGTTTGGAATCCAAGGGGATCTCGCAAAGGGGAGTCAAATGGGTGTTGGTACCTTTTCTGTTCCAAAGTCGGGCATGCGGGTTTGCATCACATGGCTGTGGCAGTTGGAATTCTATGTGGAAGTGGGTGAAGAAGTTTCTGCTAAACAAATGATGATGAGACGAATCTAAACTAATATCATTGATATGGATAATGCGTACATGGTCAATGGCTAATGAAGATAGGTTCTTACTTTTCTCCTCATCACATGGTCTCCAACGAGGTTTTTGTTAGTTTCTGGAGAATTAGAAAATTACAAAACCTGCTGCCTAGCTTACCAATTGAAGATGATTTTCGCCTAAACATGGATTCCAATTCTCATAGCAACTTGGTTCTAATGCAAAGGCAGAATAAATCCGCGAAAGGTTACCAGGGAAATCTTTTACAAGTTTTTTGTACAAAGCATCAGGTGAGTTGTGTACCCAAACAACCTGCAAGCTCTAGCTACTCAATCACCGAGTTTACCTCTCTGGCAGTGCACTGAGTTTTCCGTAACTCATCTCAAACAGAGAAGGTCATGATACCGATGCAAGATTGAAATCGAAAATGGCATACAATAAAGCAACATGAGTTGTAGACATGTTCTTGCTGGAAGGAGAATACCAGCGCATCTATAAGTTGTTTCAAGAACACAATTAGGCTAGCATACCAGAAAAGATTCTATCACTTCTGCTTCACATGGCTATACGTCTGACATTTTTTTCAAACTTCACGATACAAATAAATGATTTCAAGTTGTGGTAGGGAAGCATTCTCGCGTAGTTTTCAACAGCACATCTTGACCTCGTCATTGCCAACCAGCAGGACTAATGTTTAACAAAGTTATTAAAACAGGTCTAGTCATAACCTGACTTAAAACCCGAGTGAATTGAATGAGTTAACTCGAGTTAATCCGGATTAATTTAAAACAATATCATTTTGATTTTTTTCTAAAAAACCTCAAGTTTTGATTAGGTCGACTGAGTCAACTCTCATCCAATTTAATTTAAAACGGCTCTGTAAGTCAAATCCCGTGGCAAGACCAGATTTAATAACATTAAATGTTATAGTAAAATATTGTGGAAGCATACCTTAGGTTTGATGACAAAGTGGAATTTAAAGCGTAGTACACACTATTAGTAGATAGACATCTTATCTTCTCTATGCCCAAGAATCAACCCAAAAATTCGAGTAGATGTTGCCCCAAAATAAATGGGAAGAAGAAATCCATTAGACCACTTGAAATCTAGACATTCATACAATGACAAAGCTTCTTGCATCTCTATAATTGCCATAAAATGAATCTTTTTCGGATCTCAAATATTCCCCAAATTTACAAGGTACATGCCATCTCTATTCATAGCAGATAGATTCAATAAAAGCTGCGGACTCACTTAAAAATTTGGCATTTGTGTACAAATCCAGGAACGAGTACTAACCAAGCTTCTTGAAATACTACTGTCCAAGCTCAAACAGTTTCCTTCCTAATACAACAGCCAAAATAAAACGAACGATTGTCTCTGATCAAATTTTTCTATTGTTTGACATGCAATACTACAGAAATTATCATACAGAAGAACATATGGTAGCACCCAGAGCATAATCTATAGGCAGAGCAACTAACCCTCAGGAAGTGCAAAGCAAGAGGCTATGCTTCCTAGAAAGGCAGTCATTTCATGGTTGCATCAAGTTCTTAGTAAAAAGTGAAATTAAAGGAAACTTGGTTAATTCAAAACAGGAAAATTATGTTATGCTAAAAGAAAGTTCACTAAAACTGTCTATATCAAGCATATTACAGCAAGTAGACAATGCAGCTAGTCTCATGGGTCTCTCGAACTCCTTAACCTTCGAGCTTCCTAGAGTATCTGGTATAAGATGCAGCAATCAGACACAAGAACAAAACAATTAGAAACCTATGCAACAGAAACCTAAGCTGAATGGATGTTTTCAAGCAGAAATATCCAAAAATCTATTTCTTCCAAAGAAACCAAACATACCAACTGTTACATGACAAGCATATTATGCAATGGTCAAAAAACACAACACAACATGCTTCCTCAACACCCAGGAAACAAGAAAAACTGCCCTGCAAATCTAAACACATGGAACTTGTTCAAAAGAACTCCTATAACGCAAATCTAAACACATGGAACTTGTTCAAAAGAACTCCTATAACGCAAATCTAAACACATGGAATTAACTTGTTGAAAAAAAAATCTACGAGAGAGAGAGAGCACCTGATGCCTGGTCAATGAAACTCTATCTACTTCAATGGCGGTTTACCGCCTCCTAATGTTGAGTGTGATGACCGCCAAAAACGACGTCTTTCCCTTCATAATAAAACAATATTTCCCTCAAGTTGTAACAGCTCTATTTTGGCGATGACAATTTCACCCGTGAAGACCTACCTGAATTTACCGGAATGATTTTTTTATTTTTTTTTTGTTAGATCGGGTTGGATAATATTTGAAGTGAAAAAATCAGGTTTGGAATTTGGATAGGGTATCGATACTGCTCTGGTCCTCGACCCGAAATCCTGTCTAAACCCGACCCATAACCTTAAAGTTTTTGAAAATTACATTTATATCCCCACCTATATTTTTTTGAAGAAAAACTAGGTTTCTTACTTGCCTCTCCAGCCGAATCCTCCCTTCTCTTTCTGTATCCCTCTTGCTTTCTTCAGTCTTCTTCAATCTCCAGCTAGCAGCAGACCTGCCGGCAGCAAGCCAGCAACACCAGCAGCAAGCCAGCAAGTCTGCACCTAAGGTTGGTTTATTCTGGTTTCTCACTTACCTTCTATATTATAACCAAGACTAATGCATTAGTCTTTTATTCTGTTGTATTGATTCATAAATGCTACAATAATTCTTTATTTCTGCATAAATTAAACAGGTTATGTATTATTCTTGGTTATAATATTGAATTTATTTGAGATAATTTCAGCTCGATCATATGTTATGTCATGCCTTAATCGGATAAAACAAAGAAAAAAAAAGGTCTCATCGGCTTCCTTCATAGCTTTCAGCTGATGTTTAATTTTAATTAAAGCACCCATGTTAGTTTTTGCCTATCGTTAAATAGATTTGAAGTTCTCATTGAAATTGCGGGTCAAATAAGTAAAGACAATCGCATTTTTTTTTTCTGGTAAAAAAATGTTATTTCTGTTCTTCTGAAGATAGTCATTTTAGACCTCAAAGACTTAGTTCCTTTGTTTGCATTTCTTTTTCTTCTGCTATAACTTTTTTTTTTTCAATGTCATGAAGG
>Ga0307515_10022237_pt1 | contig 11184 bp, 4 predicted proteins | sample 17_EM_MG_FD_194513 | JGI IMG/M metagenome (GOLD analysis project Ga0307515, IMG submission 194513) | Populus trichocarpa ectomycorrhiza microbial communities from riparian zone in the Pacific Northwest, United States - 17_EM | ecosystem: Host-associated > Plants > Roots > Unclassified | place... | reverse complement strand
TTGGAAATGGAACCTCGTAATTTTTTTTATTTGTTTTTTATGAAGTTATGTCGGTCTCATGACTCAGGTTGTAGGTTTAACAAGTTAGTTCACGTTGACTTGAATTGTTTTTTAGTCCTTTTTTTTATTTAATATTTTTTTTATTTCATCCTTAAATATTATATTGATTAGGAATTAAACTTCATAATTTATTATGGTTCGATTTCTACATGGTTATCATGGTCTCATTACCCGGGTTAAAGATTTGATAAGTAAACCCAAGTCAATGCAATGTGTTACTCTATCTCAATATTTTTTTTAAAAATACCATCTAATATACATTATATTCTCGGTTTATAATTAAAAAAATTATAAGAAAACACGTTAGTAATATTAAATATTTATTTATATTAAAAAAAATTAATTCAACCCCAGCGCATGCCAATGATTTAGTTAAATACTAAAACTCTAGCTGCAGGGTCCCTGACTTGAAATAAACATATCAAGATATCTTTTAAAAGTAAATTTGAGCAGATGAAAAATTGAAGCACTGAATTCAAGCTTGTACACAACGACAAAAACATGGGCTATAGCGTTCTCTCTTTTTTGACAAGTTACCAAGAAAAGACATTTTATAATTCCAGTATAAAATACATCTTTAAGAGCACAGCTAAGCTATGCTAATTAAGCTCTGCCATTCAGGTGGCCGAAGTGTTCACTCAAACATGCTCCTGCTTAGCCACTTGATGAAGGGAACTGTGATTCACCAGAAAATCAACCTTAATTCTTGAACATGAGTCTTAGACAAGGCCTCAACCTTTCGAAGGATCCTCTGGCTGGTATTGGAACAAAAATCAATCCCATAAAAACATATTAAAAAGGTGCACTACTCAAGTATACTTGTTGTATACTTGTTCTTATACTTGTTAATGCCCTTCTCCCTATTTCCATTCCCACTTCCTGATCAAGACTGGAGCCAAAAGCCATCAGTGGAGTAGAAGGAGGTCCTTTTGAAATGTCAGGCTTTTCTGGAACCTTGCAGGGTAGTCGCACCAAAATACGACTGAAATGCAAAAGTACATGCATAGACAGTTACTTGTGGATCTCGAGGCTTAATAGGTATATACACGCCCAATCATCACTCAGCATGCTTCCATGACTCAGTTGCAGAGATTCGAACTCAACAAGACCTGGAGTAAATGGATTCGTGGTTCCAAAATTAATATCATTCAGCAGTTGCTATCTGATTCTCATAAAGCTTTTGACATTTTCAGATGTTGCAGAAGCTGGCACGGGAAGCAAGACTGCACCTGCTGAAATGAAATAAGAAATTCATGAAAACAAGCAACAACTTATGAAAGAAGCTATCTAACTTGTCCATTAAGTCAAAACATGAATATTAATCAATCAGAAAATGATACAGGTTGTAAAAAGCTACCAGCATTCAAATTTCAGACAATCATGACATTGGAGGTCGTCCATGGTCTTTCATAGCAGGAAGCTTCCTCTGTCGTTTGCGCCCATCCAATTTAAGCGAGTGAGATCCATTTGCAAAAGGAACATCCTTTTCAAATCGAAGGGCTTCACCTGCAATCATATACATATTTCCAGCTTCCGGTATGGTGAAATCAGCAGGGTTTCTGTTCACACTGCAGACTTCAGTCTCAGAGCTGCTTTTGTGGGGGTGAACAATTCTATTGTTATCAAGGGACTTCAACTTGTCCTTGTTTGGGTTTTCCAATGCACGGAATGGCAATGAAAACACTGAAGGATCTGGAGCACCAAAAGACATTATCCGCATGCTATGAGCTGGAATGGATCCACAGTTGGTGCCAAAACGACCATTTGCTGATGTCTGTGACCTATTTGCTTTATTCTGTGTGCGTGAATCAGAGCCTTTTCTCCTCTCTTTATATTGAATAACTGGACTGGGAAGATCAACAGGCTTCCTAATACGTTTATCATGTCGAATTGACAAAGAAGATGCACCAGCTGTTGTTTGCATGATAGGAATAAGGTCACGGGAACTCTCTGCAAGTTGATTTTTACCATTATGATTACGTGGTGGGTGCTTCACAGAAGAAATGACTTTATATGCCCCAGTGTCCAGCCTAGAAAACTCCTTTGGTTCAGCATTGTGAATAATGGCAGGTCTCTTGAGGAACTTTGGGTTTACATCCATATTGATCGGTGCACTGGACTGCACTCCTGCGTCCATGAGGCTGAGTAAGTGCATAGCTGGTATTGTTTCATTAGAATACAGTTCTAAGGACCCCATTGGCTTATGATTAAGCTCAATCCCATTATGTTTTCCAGCAAAAGGGTATTCTGCATGTGCCCTGAGGAGCGTTTCTGAACCAAGATTCCTGTTTTGTTTTCCAAGGTTGGCAGCATTCTTGTTTGGAAACTTAAGAACACGATCCCCATTCATATTTTCCTTGAGCACAGTGCCAGGAGAATGAGGAAACACATCAACATTGGTAGATGGAGTCACACACTTAGGAGGAATGCTATATACAAAGGGCATGTGATTTGGCATCATTGATGACCAAAGTTGATTTGCTTCCTTACTTTGCTGCGGAATGCTCTGGCATGTGTTACATGCTCCTGGGGTCTGGAACCTGGTATGACAAGACCTATTCCCCACCACTTCCCCTCTCTGTTTGCAAATTTGAGGAGTGTTTTGTATGTTATAACTGGAAGCAGGATGTTGGAATCTGCCTGATGGCTTCTCTTGAAGTTGTAGAAATGCCCCAAACCCTACAGGGGAACGAATTTTTTCCGGTTGCCTCATGCTGAATGGGTTTCGATCAGCTTGAGAAAAGAAATCCACTTCCTTTTGTTTAGTTGGTCCTACCATTTCACCAATCTTTATTATGTCATTTCTTCTAGCTGGAGGGTTCTGTTTCCGAGTAGTTTCCTGATGAAATAAGCTTAATCCTCCAAGCCCCAATAATTGACTGAAATTTATTGTCTGACTCCTCCTTGAACTACTAGTTGTTTCTAACTGGCATTTCTCGTATTCACCATCAGGAAGACACCTCTCATACTGATTCTTTGCCATGAGTTCTACAATTTCCATTGGAATGTCATCTAAAGCTCCCTGTTCACACACCTTGTCTGCTCTTTGGTTGACATCTTTCCTTGGAAAAGCTGAATGCTCCAGTATTCCAATGGTTCCCTCATTGCCTTTAGTGTGACAAAAGTCCTGGAACAAAGAGAAACATATTGTAGTCTCTAAACAAGCCACACTACGAAGCAGCACTTAATCAGTTTAATTCCACTTGGTTTTGAAAAAAAAAAACAAAAAAATATGTATTTGTAAGAATCATTGATTCTAATCTGAGCCTAGGTACCAAAAAAGATGGCCGCTTTATAACCTAAATTACAAACTACCCTGTGCTCAAAACTACGAAACACCCATAATCATAAAAGCCATATTAAAAAACCAGAAAAAAGAATTCCATGATATAACATTTAGGCAATAATCTCAATGGGAAAGACAAGGATTTTGGATCTCTATGGGAGGTTTGAATGTTTATTTAACTTGAAAAAAAAAATGATTAGCCCGCCATGGTCTCTTCAAAGTCAGGTTTTGGGAGGGAATTTGGTTCCTGGCAGAATTTGGAATCAGTCCCTATCCTTCAACCATTAGGAGTGGTGGCTCTCCAGGCTCAAACATGCAACCTTGTAATTGCATGACTTTTCCTATTGAATCAAACAATGGTCCCAAAATATATCAAAAAAAATTCCCTTCTACGCTGTGATATCATGCATCTCCAACAATAGAAGCAAGAAAAGAGACGGTCATACCTTTTTCTGCATGAGAGAGCAACCCCCAATTTCAACCTGGGAGGTGTATTTCTGCTTCTCTCTGCGGAAGGGCATTTCAAAAGATGGTCTCTTGGTATTGGGATCACAATGTAGTCCTTTCTCAAAAGGTGCATCTTGGGCAATTTTAGAAGTGAAACTGATATTCCCCGCGTGCTCAATTTTTGAAGCTTTCCTCTTGGCCTGAATTTGGGAAGTTCCTTCTTGCCAAGTAAATAAACAACTTCGCCTATTTTCTACCAGTGGAATATGTTTCCCATCATAGCTTTGTGCAGTCTTGTAGCTGTTAAGAGAAAGATCCAGCCCCTTTTCAAGGGATGTTTCCTGTGCTGAATGAAATGGAAAAACTACAGGTCCAGTATTTATTGTCCCCACATCTTTTCCAATCACTGGACCTTCTCTGAGAATGTCATGATTCCAAGGAGTAGGGGAAACCTGATAATCATCAAACTGAGGCATCTTTCCTTTCTTCTTATACTCACTAACATTTTTCTCCATTCTTGGATCAGGCAAAGGGAAAAGGTCCATCTCTCTGCCTATAAATGCATTGTGTACTGACTTGGCCAGTACACCATCAACAGCAATGGGCCTAGAATTATCTCCATTTTTCTCCCCAATTTCATTTGGCAAATTTTCTTGGGATGGGTCTGGAGACAAACATTCATCAAAACTTGGTACCTTTTTGTTTTTCTTCTTACTTACAATGGGACTTCTATCAACTTTGTTTTTGGCCCACTGAATCTTCATGCCAGTTTGTAAACCCATTCTACCAGATGCATCTTCTTCTGATTCAGAAGCCACAATGGGTTCAGCAGATTCCCCATCTCTCTTTAAGATCCCAACTTCTTTGCAAACTTTATTGGGAGACCTCATCTCCAGAGATCTTGAATCTTCATCCTGAGGCAACTTTCTTTTACTATTATGACCCAAGCCCCTTCTAACTTTGCCTTGGATAGCCACCTCCCCTTGGAGAACAGAAATCTTATCAACTCCAGCAGATGCATCAGGAAAGGCATGGGGCAGAGAAAACCGAGTTCTGTTATCAGTGTCTCTATCCCCATTTTCACACAACAATTCCGTCAACAAGCGTACCTTTCGAGTTTTTCTACGAGGCAAACCACTTGAATTTTCATGAAGAACATCCTGAGAATTATGACCAACCATGATCTCAGCACTTTCAGATGAAGGATCATCATACTCATCTAATTCCAGGGAAGGGCGGCTCACAGGATCCTTGTTGGCAGTACTGAGTGCCCCATCATCAATGTTACCAACTTCTCCAGATATACCACAAGCTATTAGCTCTTTGTGTTGATCATCTATGGAAGTTTCTTTTCCTGCTTCACAAAGTCCAGTAGCATTATTTACCATGCAATTAAGGTTTTTAGAAAACTCAGCATCAGCAACTTCATGATGTCCACAGCCTGACTCACATAAGTCAATACCTATTGACTTGAAAGCTACTGTTGCAGAAATCAGAAGCACTACTATTAGAGTGAAGGTAAAAGCTATGCAATATTTTGAATTTCAGTTCTAGGTAGCTAAGCTGTTTTTTTGCTTCTATTACATTAAGTTACTCAAAAAATTTACCTATTTCATCTGAATGATCTGCCTTCTGAATTGGGCTTGAAACAACTTCAGTTACTACGCATGCCAGTCTATGATTTTCCTGCTTCAAATTATCTTCTGACCCCATATGTTTCCCTGGAGAAATGATCAAAAAAGAAATAAAAAAAAGGTTATTATGATTTGGAGCAGTTAATATATATGATTCTGGAAACAAAGCTTGGATCTTAGCATATATGTAAATACCTATGATGGAACCATTCATATCCTTAGTCTTCTTTTCATTTTTATCAATGGACAGTGAATGATGAGATTTACTGGTACTGTTCAAACTAGCAAAAACATCAGCTTGTCTTCCCTCAGGAATTTCTTGATTTGTGGCTTCCTGAACATCAGATGGTAGTCTTGCAGCATCATCAAAGTTTGGTCCATGGGAACAAACGTTGGTGGATTTGAGTTCAGCTCCGCATGATTTTAGAGCAGTTCCATAACAGTTTGCAGTGCCTTTGGCACCAACTTCCCACACACAATTCTGACAACGCCAAAATCGGAATTTCGGAACATGTAAAGGAGGAAGCAGACATGCTTGCTCCTCATAGTTATTACTGTCACCATCTGACACAAACGGCCAACACATCTTCCAGTCTCGTTTACGAATCTCAGATACATATCCACTGCATTCAGAATATAAGAAGTTTTTTGTTGATTTTCAGTGGTACAACATTTGCAGCAACAAGAGATAGCGCATGAAAACTTACTGTGCATGAAATCAACTCCTAATATCTAATGCTGCACTATATATTTCTGTCAATGTTCGGTTGTACACTTTCAGAAATCAATACTTAAGACTAGCAAGTAGCAATTTGCCTTCCTAGTTTGTTCACAGTTCCCACTAGATTATTCCAGGATTTAGTTCTCGTTGTTGTTAAACCAACTACTTCTTTGTTAGTAAAACCTACTGGCTAGTTCTCATCACTAGTATATTCAATGATAAACAAAAAAAAAAGTGTAAAGGTTAAGCCTGAGATAGTATATAACATGAGAAAAAGAAAAGAGAACATAAAAAAGAACATGTAAAGAAGCATTGCATGGTGATAACAACTCAAAAATCAGACACGCATTCCCATAGAACGCATGCAGGAAAATGCTGGTGCTTAACAAAAACATGTTGCATGAGAAACTAAAGTTGGATCCTGCCAAATTAATGATTAGCTAGGATCAAGGCTTACCGCATAGAAAAGTGTGAGCATTTTTCTGCCTCAATTTTCTCATCAACATTGTCCAGGTCGATGGTTATGGAATCAATCCTAATAGATGATTCCACCTTGGATACAAGTTTTGAATGGCTACAAGGATGATTCTTCTCCACTAAGACAGTACTTTCCATGGTACAAGAAAGTCAATGCTGCAATGCTCAAATGACAAATTTCTTAAGCCTACAAACCCAAATCTCAAGTAATGATATATATCATCATATGCTAAACTACAACATTATTCAATTTAAAACAACATGGATGAAAATAACAAGCTATTAAAGTTCCAAAGTAGATCAAAAGATCTTAAGAGATAGTCCAAACAAACACCTTAGGGTTTGTTCATAATTATTAGAAAATTTAAACTGAAAACAAATATTCCTTCTATATTCCATTCTAAATCAAGTAACACATCAAAATGCTATCATCAAAGTGATTAAGCACATAAAATAACGACTTGCAAAAACAAGTACAAGATATCACAAAGCAAAACTTGGAAAAACCCTAGATCTCCATCTCATAAAAACATAAATCTTCAGTTACCATATCCAAGCTTCACATAGAATATAATCAAACATGTAATTAAACCCCTCCATTTCAATTACAAACTAATTCAAGATATAACCCTATTGAGACAAGTCATAGATTAGGGTTACATAAGACTAACAGTATTAACTCAAGAATTGAAGTCGTTAATCTCTCAATTAAAACAGAAAAAAAATACAAACCCAATTCAAGACATCCTCTAAAAGCTCCAAGTCAGCTGTTACAATCACGTACATCAATTCAAAAAATGAGAACTTTAGGGTTTCATTTCCTCCGAAATTGACCATATATATATAGGTAAACAGTCAACACAAATTCAACAAACCACAAAAACACAGAAGAAAACCCACGTGAAATATCACAAAAATCAATAAATTCACACCCCAGATAGAAACGAAATGATAAAACACAAAGAAACGAACAAACTTGACGTACCTCAAACAGTGAAATGACCTAAATAACACTAACAAACAAGCTAAACCACAGCTAAAACTCACACAGATCAACAAACCATCAACAAAAAATTAAAGGACCCAGAAAGATAAAAATGAATAATTCGAGTAAGAATCACACCTTTATTTACTAGAAAATAAAAGGCTCCGATATTGAATGAACTAGACTTCAATTCTTCACGGCCAGCTCAAAAAGTGGTATCACCAGAGAGAGCATTTGGTCACCAAGAAGAGCATATGAATTACAAGAAGAGATTCGAAGGTGATTGAGTAGAATTAGAGTGCGTAGCTCTAAAAGCCCTTGCTTTTTAGAGAGGTTTTCGATTCTTTAGCAAGAGAGAGAGAAGGAGACACGGAGAGAGAAGGAGTGAGTTTTTATCTTTTGTCTTCGATCAAGGTTTTATTTCGTATTAAAAAAATGCTCACGACCATGCCATGTTATAGCCATGCACATGATACAATCCATGACATATATATAAATACATATGTAGAGAGAGAGAGAAAAAGGGAGAAAAGGTTGAGAGAGAAACTGTAGAAAGTGAGGCTTAAGCAATGGGAGGCATCCACGTGTCAAGAAGGTGTGGTCTTATCACTATCCATTATGCCTTTTGTGAGGTTCATGAAGAGCAAACAGCGAGGGGGAAAAAAAAAAAAACCCTAGATGGGAAATGGCAAGAGTTTTTACTATTTCCCATCGCGTCATGTCCACGCTCCGTTAAAGATAGGATAAAATAAACAGTGCCTGTCTTGTCATGTTAGAATCAAAGATGCCTTCTGCACCTCCACGGTCTCTGATTAGGGTGTGTGGGGGACTACCCTCTAGGGAGAGTGGAGTTGGGTTTAAAGCATCAAAACCCTAAGTCTTTTTTTTTATATATATTTTTTTCTTGGAGGTAATGGGGCATGTAACCCTAATGGCCATTTGTCGTCGCGGTGAAATAATATAAAAATCTAACCCTAAACACTACTGGCCTAGGAGCCGAGGTGGGCACGATGGTCCTCTGTGGTCACATTTGAGCCCCAGCCATGAGTGAGTGAGTGACCTACGTGCCCTTGCTGCCATGGCGGGGAGTTCTTGGAGGGTGGGCATGGAGCCCTTGATGTCCAAAAACCAACACCTCAATATTTACCAATAATATTGTACTATTTGGCTTGTATTATTGCCCCTACTGTTCTTGACACTTTTAGAGTTGTTAGCATCAACCTTTCTTGGTCCTTGCAAAGAAAAAAAATGGAGCAACGTCTGGATATCATTTGTTGTTGACTACCATTGTGTACCAAAAAGGTCAGAAGCAATGGGGGAAAAAGGTGATGAATCTTTTTGCGTTTAGAAATATTTTGTTAACAAGTCAAGATCATCATCGAAGTCTTATTTCCTGAGCCTCGATTGTTGATTTGCACGTACGTATTCATACATGTATTTGTATAGGCATGTATGCATGCATGCATGCATGCATGCATGTTTTTGCTAATTAGTAATTAATTAATTCCATATCCAACTCAAGAAAAAATAATTATTGTTATTAATGTTCTTGGAAGATTCTTAATTGTGACAAGTCATCCTACCTTTCGTAAAATACTACAAATAGCTAGAAATCTATTATGTTATTTCACCTGCCGCAAATTAAATCACATTCTCAAACTGTACGTATTTATTGATGAATTCCTGTACGTTCTTCGTTGGTCTTAAAATTATTATTTAAAAAAAAACCATAAATGACATGATTAATTAATGAATATTATGCTTACAAGGACAATGCAATACAAACACAAATAATTTTAATGGGTGTAACTCAACTAAACAATTTTTAATTTATTCTCTATAAGTCACCAATTCGAGTGTCACAAATCTCAGAGTCACTGGAGACTTAACTAGTCGTTAATTTCAGGGTCTCAAAAGATTAGTCAAGATACGTGTAAACTGACCTGAATACCTATGGTTATAAAAAAAATAACAAACACAAACATACTATAAAAACTAATTAAAGTAAGGTAACACGTATGGATATTATTGATTTGCTATATATAAATAAATAAAAATATATATTACACGAATAACTCTATACAAAATAAATATAATATTTTCTATAATATGGCAGGATACATAAGAATTAATTTGTATCTTAACACTAAAATCTAACTGATGTAAAGTGTTAAATGCAAGGATCTTGATTAGTCAAATGATTATAAAATAGGGTGGTAGGTTACACACAGCGGGCCAATTCACTATGTGTAAGATGACGTGTTATTTAATTACAGGACGCATGATTTGGTATCTCTCTGTGTAGCTAAATAGTAAAAGCTTTAAATAATTATAAAATGGTTCGGAGGTCACACAACAGGTTAGATTTACGTTTGTGTAAAGTGATGTGGTTTTTAATTATGTAGCTTTTCTGATATTTTCAAGTATAAGAAAGCACTGATCAAGTGGTTAATTGCTAATTAAATCACATTAATTCTACGATTTAATTTCAAAGATAACGAAGCAACAGTATGATATTGAAATACAATTTAAGGTTAAATTTATGTAAATTGCAATGTCCAAATTTATAAACACACACCCATTAACTATAAAAAATATAAAGTTTATGACGAGTAATTAAACGTTCTCGATCATTATATATTGTTAATCACAATCATATATAGGACCCCTAATTGATACGCTATATTTTTATTTTTTATTAACGTGGGTGTTCGGGTCATCTTGCGCGTACTATGTAAGTCTTCAGTGACCCTGAGGTTTGTGGGACTCGAACTGGTGATCTCTATGAAGCAAATCTAGAACCTGACAAGTTAAACTACATATCTCAAAGTTTGATACACTATATTATTAGTTTGAGTTCATGATAGAATTTTACAAGATGGTTGGAATCATTAAAATTGAATTCAATTCACATGATTAAATCAATTTTTGTATTACAAAGGGTAGTATGAATTTTAAATGGAATTCAATTTATAAAAAATGACCAGAAGCAAATCATATGGGATACTCTCTTATTTGTTTTAAAAATTAAATTTATAGGGTTAATTAAATCAATTTATATATTTAAAGTTATTTTGAGGATATTAATTTGAATTCTATATAGAATTTAATTTATAAAAAAATAATCAGAAGTATATAAAGAGGATAGACCCTCTAATCCGCTAAAGAAATCCAACTCTAATTGGCATTGAAAATTAATTTTAAAAAATATACCATCTCTATTTCCTTCTAGAAACCCTAACTCACGTCTCTTCTTTCCCCCACGCTCTCTTTTCGTCTCTTCTTCTTCAACTGGGCACCTTGTTCAGTTGGTAAAAAAGACTATCTAAACTAAACAATAGCATTTATTATTTGAAGAATTATGCATCTGAATCTCAACAATATCATTAATTGTGCAGCAAAATATATATATATATATATATATATATGAGAATGGAGGCAATATTATTTACTAATTACTTAGCTAGTACTTTTGTTTTACAGTAAATTAACAGGTCAAATAACAGGTATAGTACTAGTTGCAAGGTGAAGCTAGGATTCAACGAGGTGAATCGAATGATCTTCGGGCATGAAA
>Ga0307515_10022235_pt1 | contig 11184 bp, 17 predicted proteins | sample 17_EM_MG_FD_194513 | JGI IMG/M metagenome (GOLD analysis project Ga0307515, IMG submission 194513) | Populus trichocarpa ectomycorrhiza microbial communities from riparian zone in the Pacific Northwest, United States - 17_EM | ecosystem: Host-associated > Plants > Roots > Unclassified | place... | reverse complement strand
CCACCTATCACCCCCTCAACGCACCCTGGGCTTTCTATCTACACAGGATCTAGTTCAGGACAATCAATACTACATCTTGTCACACAGAATGGACGCTGTATTGTCCTGAACTAGATCCTGTGTAGATAGAAAGCCCAGGGTGCGTTGAGGGGGTGATAGGTGGTTTGTTTGGGTGCCAAAGGTTGGGGAATAGTGGGGCTGTGCGGAATATGCAAGGGATTGGTGGGTTAATTCTTTGTATTTCTTTGTGTGGAAGGCACAGAATAGGTGTGGCATAGATGTGGCATAGCCAATCAATTGTCCTGTGACATTGCGAGATAAGATGCCATATAGGTTGTGGCAGACACATGGAATAACAATGGGAAATTTCTGGAATAAGGGTTGTATAATATGTGAATAGCTGTGGATGTTGTAAAGGATCGGGCAGGAGCTTTACATGACAAGGTGGGATGGAGATCCAGAATTAGAAATGAAAAGTTCAACAATAGGACGCAAAAAAAGAGCATAATATTCATAGATTAGTTGTTGAATAGCTAAGGAATAGCCTGCTGAAATGCCTGTATTATTGTATTATTATATCGTGGAGTAGCTATGGAATAGTTCTCATACAGTCCGAGTATTTCACATATAATAGTAGTGGAGGAATCATGGGATATTGTATGTATATCCACAAGTGGTCATGATAAATTCCCGACCTATTCCCGACTTATTTACCCCCGGAATATTTACTCCCAGCCATCGTGAAACTCTTGTTTGGTTTATGGACGATCCATTCCTGCAATTCCGACCCTTCACCAAAGCTCCACTGAAATGAGAAAACATGTTCCTCGGCCGGGTATGATGCCACAATGGCACCAAAGGCCGGGATGAGTCCATTTCTTTCCGCGCCCCTCGACCATCTTTTGTAGTGCAGATGAAGCTTCCTCAGTTGCCTATAGAGTGGTCCTAAGGTCTGGCTTAGTAGCCCTACAGTTGTATTGCGGCCTCCAGTAGCAAATGCCAGGAAGAAAGCGCTGCTCAGTGCATGGGGGCTGGAAAGTCCCATCCATAGCTCTTCCAAAGCTGGGGATAGTCCCAGCATATACTCCAATAGCCGCTCACTGCATTTGATTTCCAGCTGCAGACGGGTCAAGCCCTGAGCAGCAAAAATGGAATGCAAGGCGGTAAGCTGCAAATCGCCTCTCCATTTCCTGCATTGGCCACATTTGATCTCCAACTCGCCTAGGCGAGGGCAATGAAAATGTTCAAGGGTACCAAGGTTATTAGAATCATATTTCAGAATCGAACATGAGGGCATATACACGGACTGGATAGTATCAGCATCCCGTGGGAATATGATAGAGCATTCCTCGAGGGCAGGAAAGATCCGGCCTGCCATCCACTGGATAGAAACACGCTTCAAACGCAAATTGCAGAGGGTCTGGGTCAGAGGGAGGTCAACAGCTGGAGGATGAATTGGGAGGGAGAGATGATGAGCGTCAAGGATCTCCAGCTTGTGAAGAGATGGGAGGATATCGATAGGATTCTGCATCCTCCTACAAGCAAGTCTGAGGGTTGTGAGGGATGAGAAGGCTCGGAAGTGAGCAGGTTGCACAATGTGGAGTGCAGCATCAGGGTTCAAGACCTCCATTGCAGTAAAGCGTGGGGTGACAGTTGTTATGATTGCGGTGAACAGTGGCTCCAGGAAGTTGCCAAGGTTGCAACTTGCGGCGAGTTTGAAGGACTCAAGATGCTGTAAAGGATGCATAATTTGCAAATCCTTGTATCCTCCAGGGGGTGGAAGTGAAAGAAGTGCAAGCGAGCGCCATCTAGATGCTGCCCCGGCTGCAGCCATAAAGCATGCATGAAATTCGACAGGATCGACATACGAATCGCCGTAAGGATCCAAATGTTGTGTATCAACAGTCACATCAAGGAGCCATCTTCTCCCAAATCTCTCGACATCTTTCTTCTTTGTCCAACGGTAGATCCTCAATTGAGAGTGGATGCCCGGGGTGCAAAGCATAATATCGCGCCAGTACCGGCACACAAGCATCAAATTTGTTTGAGAGTGCGGATCATCTTGGACCGCATATAGAAAGATCTCGGAGAATATTTCTACAGGGACAAGGTGGGTTTTGTGGCAGGACGACTGATGGATTGTGTCACAGGGCAGCTTGTGAAAGTGGGAGGGTGCCTTATGGATTCTAGGCTGACCGATTCTAGACGGGGCGAGGTAAGAATTCATGGGGATTGATGGATATGGGTCTGGGTAGGTTTGCATGATTTAATGGGGATTGATTCGAGCACACTGGGAGATGACAAGGGTCAGAGAATGCTAATCTGTTCGCCGCACGGAAGCTTGTGGCCTGGAAGACAGGACAGCCTTTTCAGGCCAGGCTCCCCTGTTAGAATTTCCGCGAGGTCGTGAACTCGGACACAAATAATCGTGTTTTTTGGGGCCCGCTACAAACACGTAAGGATACAAGTCCTATCCTGAGGCTCTTATTAACCGTCCATCTGGTAACCAGGCACCGGAGCGCATAGCCTGAAACATCTGGAATTACCGCTTTCCGACATCCCCTTAAAGGACAAATTATGTGCCCCTTTGATGGGGCGAATCAGGTCTTCATTCTCCCTTGGCCCGACTCGCGTACCCTCATTCGCTGAGCGGGCACACGGCTGATATGGCACCTGGGGCTGCGCCAGTCGAGAGGGATTCACGATCGATAGGATTAAGAAGAGAAGAATAAGTGGCTCACGCATCCTCTGCACGTACAAAATAACGACTTCGTCCCACGTATGGCTCAAACGCCGAGAGGGGTAGTAGTCGAACTAGCTACAATCCATACACTGACTAGTCAAGATGTATTTATGGCCGTCCAGTCCAAAGGAACCTCTGCGTTCGGTCGTGTCAGAGATTTTACACCATAGAAAATTTTGGACAACAGTAAGGTCACCCGTCCTCTCTTCTGAATGCTCCACAACAGGACTTATGTTAATAGAAGAGGCTTCAATTGACCCAGAAGTCATAGCTGCCATTGAGGGGCTGGTATATTCCGTACGTGAGAAGAGTACGGCGCGTGTGTGCAGGTGCAGTAAGCGAGGGATTCCAAGTGATGTAAAGAGAGACGTACGAGGGTAAGCGTACCAGCGCCCAGAGGATTTCGACGATGCAGAGCTTGAGTTATTTGTCGTTTGCTCGACGTCCAGGTACTCTACACTGAAAAATAGTACCCGTATGATCCATTATCAAGCGTACGGAGTGCGTCATGAGACGACGCATCGCTCCCTCGCCCCTCTCTTCGCTTCTGCGTCCAGTGGTATCACTCCGGTGGGACTCCACTGAGGTCACGATGACACCTTGACGCTCGTTATGGCTGAGGACGAATGGGGGTGTATCGCGATCTCTCTCACGGAACGATGGTCGGCTGCAGTGCAGGGTGTTGTCAACAGCGAACAACGACGACTCCTTTTATGCACCAGGTGGCAAAGGCGTATATACGAAAACCTGTGCTGAGATTTGAGAGGACGGTGAGACGAATCCGAGAGCAGGTGCTTTTCGACGCTCGAGAAACGAAGATGGAGTTGTGGATGAGGGGAATGACAATCGCGGGGATGATGAAAAGGGTATTGCAGTGGGTGGGTGAAAGAGACAGAGTGCTAACAGCGCGGTACGAAAGACAGAGGACAATAAGTTGCGAAGGTCGTCGAAGCGGGCGTGAGAGCTCGCAAAGTGTTAGCGGACGCAAAGCAGAAGATAACAGCGGCCCTCGAGCTGTGAACTAAATTATCAACGATCAGCACGCCATACCTCGGACAGAAATGTTGCTCACTGGTAAAACGAGTTTGGAGGCCCAGTTCACGGCGTCCGATCCCACCCCGTTTGAGAAGCTCCTTGACGAGGTGAATGCCATCACGTGGTGGAGTACTAATTTTTTTTCGTCCTATCCGCTCTTGTCGCGCGAGCTGCAGCGAGGCCAACGGTTAGTCGTCGACTTGCACATGAATGCACTTGTGAACGTTCTACACATATTTATGGGAGCGAGTCGACAAGTGAGTCGGATTCGTGGGGCGAGATGGAGGTCAAGTGTAATTGGGTCGAGTTTAAACCGGAGGCCAGCCTGGCTCTCAGGGAAGACACCACCTGACATGCACTCTGTCCAGCACCGTCCAAGGTAATGATTGAGTCAGGATGCGTGAATAACTCATGCGCAAGAACAACGGACGAGCTAACTAGAACACTCGAAGATTGGCTAACAACATCATATATCTCAACTCTCAACTTGGCCGATCTCATCAAACAGGTTCAATTCATACACCGAGGCAACTAAGAATCTCTGACTGGTATTTGCCTCCAACTCTCCTCGATCGAGCGAGGAAAGGGAGGCAGCGTGGATCATCGGCCTGTTCGATGGTCTTTGGCACCTGGACTAACGACCGATTTCAACAGGAACGATTTCGATAATGACGCACCCAGGAACGGCGCACACAGTATTCTTCATGCATCCGCCGCATCTTCACAAGCTGTTTAGCGGTTGGTTGTCACGAGCTTCCTTCGTACCCGCAGTGGGGTATTCGAGCTGTAGGGCGAAGAGCCTCTCCACGCAAACTCGCCATAGGCCATAGACTGGCGCGAGGGCCGACGGGTGCGGGTGAGCGACAATGGAGATGCAGATGAGAGATGGGATTACAGGACTGCGTTCATGAGAGGGAAGGCCCGTTGAGTGCGACTTCACGTGGTCGTCGCAAACATAACAAACAAGTATGTCGAAATAGGCTGAGGGGTGAGCCGAGAAACAACCGCCTCGGGAAGGAACAGAAGCAGACTGGATGTAAGAAAGATCGACGTCGGACGAAATGGGTCACAGAATGGAGGAGGAAACCCTGTTCTAGATGAAACATAGTAGCGTGGGCTGGGAAGATGCTGCTCGAGTGAGAAGGAACAATTTGCCTTCGAAGACGAAATCGGACTGCGCCTCTGAATGCCGTGAGAGGTCCCAACCAGCCTCGTCGCCGACACCTTTCATCGTGACGAACGCATTCACGACGTCAGCCTATCTGTCGGCCCACAAGCTCGCCATTCGCATCGTCCCGCTGTTCGTCGCTTGCCCATCGAGGTCGCACATGAACCAATGGCTATCACTCCGCATCCATTTCATCCTTTGAAGGCGTAACGTATCTCCTAAATGTCCTCGCCGACCGGCCGAGCTTGTCACCACACACAAGGGTCAACGCTCTGACAAAATAGGCAAGGCACGCGTGGGGCTGGCGAGATCGACCTCCCGTCGTCCCACGTCCCATACGCAGAATTTGCGGAAACCGCGTCGCACATTGCAGATTAACCAGTGGATACGGGGTAGGCTCATGAGCACCAGGGGAATGCTAATGACGCACAAGTGTCATTCCCTTTCTAATATATGTTTCTCCCCCAACAACTAGGTTCCGCAGGAGTGATGGTGAATGCACATGAGCCAGGCGCAGAGAAATTAGAGTGAAAAGGGGTGGGTAAGTAATCAGCATTAATCGTTTGAACCAGTTTCGTTGTCACGAATAGAGAATTGCATAGTCATGGAAAATTATCCCTATGTACATACTTCTGACATCATTCTCAACACGACGATATCAATGATTAGGACAGAAGCATTCAGTTTAAATGTCAATTTATTTATTTTTTGTGGGAAGGGAGGGAATGCGTCATGCACCATCGTTCAAATATCAAGTTCAAATGGCCGAGCCGGAACAACCTCTTCCATAACAAAACTCCCATCCGTCCCAATCAGCTCCCACTTTTTCTCAGCATACTGATGCCAATGATAAAAGGTGAAACTCTTCAAAGGAGACCCATGAATAGCACGCAAAGTGACGATGTTTTTAAGAGCGGGCACCAGCTCTGGTTGGACCGTGGGGCTAATACCTTCGATCTGCAGACTCTCCAACCTGGGGCAAAGTACTTCGGGTATCTGGCCCTCCCAAATCGGTTCAGAGGTACCCCGTGCATTCATTGGGATAAAGGCCTCAAAGAAGGTGACATATGGATCAACTAGATGCACGCTATGGAGAACCAGGGTTTTCAGAGCTTGCAACGATCCAAGGGTCTTTGTAATATCATTGAAAGATGAGCCTGCATTCCAGCTTCGTGATAGGAACAGGAGCTTCAATCCTGACAGCCTTGCATTGACTGCGATATGCTTTTCCCAGAGGTAATCGGGTTCCTCATCATCACCAACAAATACTTCCAATTCACGGACCTGTGGAAGTTTCAAAGTAGCAAGTCTGGAGAGCCTCGTAACCAATCTAGTATAGTGCAGAGAGGCATTTCTGTCAATCGGTCCTGTCTTGGTTTATCCATATCACAAGCATTACTTTCATGGTATCTCACAAGCCTGTGGAAAGTTTGACTAGCCAAGGGTGACGACTGAGACCTCCACACAACAAGAACCCTGAGCGTATGGAAAAAGGGTGCGTCTGGTGAAGATTGTACATTTGACCGCATGTCCAGAGTTAAGAAGGTCATCCTCACTTCTTTGAGGTTATGGAAAGAAAAGAAATAATCAATGGGAAGCTCCAGCTCATCATCCGTTAAAATGTATTCCGACTCCCTAGGGAGTGGAAGGTAGTCTAACCCTGTAAAGAAAGGACCACCGCTATCCCAGGACTTTCTAGATAAAGGAACTATGCCATGAGGGCTTGACACTCCAATGAAGGTTCTGCGTGTTCCCAATTCGACATCAAATCTCTTGTTTGGTTTATGGACGATCCATTCCTGTAATTCTGACCCTTCACCAAAGCTCCAATGAAATGAGAAAACATGTTCCTCTGGAGGATATGATGCCACAATAGCACCAAAGGCTGGGATGAGTGTATTTCTTTCTGCGCGTCTCGACCATCTTTTGTAGTGCAGATGAAGCTTCCTCAGTTGCCTACAGAGTGGTCCTATAGTTGACCTGCGCCCTCCAGCCGCAAATTCCAGGAAGAAAGCGCTGCTCAGTGCATGCGGGCTCGAAAGTCCCATCCATAGCTCTTCCAAAGCTGGTGTAAGTCCCAGCATATAGTTCAAAAGCCGCTCACTGCATTTGATTTCCAGCCGCAGCCGGGTCAAGCTCTGAGCAGCAAAAATCGGATGCAAAGCCACAAGCTGCAAATCGCCTCTCCATTTCCTGCATTGGCCACATTTGATCTCCAACTCGCCTAGGCGAGGGCAATGAAAATGTTCAAGGGCACCAAGGTTATTAGAGTCATATTTCAGAATCGAACATGAGGGCATATACACAGACTGGAAAATAACGGCATCCTGCGGGAATATGATGGAGCATTCCTCAAGGGCAGGAAAGATCCGGCCTGCCATCCACTGGATAGAAACACACTTCAAACGCAAGTTGCGGAGGGTCTGGGTCAGAGGCAGGTGAACGGCTGGCGGATGAATTGGGAGGGAGAGATAATGAACATCAAGGACCTCCAGCTTGCGAAGAGATGGGACGATATCAACAGGATTCTGCATCCTTCTACAAGTAAGTCTGAGGGTTGTGAGGGATGAGAAGGTTCGGAAGTGAGCAGGTTGGATAATGTAGAGTACAGCGTCCGGGTGAAGGACCTCCATTACAGTGAAATGTGTGGTAACAGTTGTTGTGATTATGGTGATAAGTGGCTCCAGGAAGTTTCCAAGCTCGCAACTCGCAGCGAGTTTGAAGGACTCAAGACACTGCAAAGGATGCGTAATTTGCAAATCCCTGTATTCTCCAGGAGGAGGAAGTGAAATAAGTGCAAGTGAGCGCCATCTAGATGCTTCCCCCGCCGCAGCCATGAAGCATGCATGAAATTCAACAGGATTGACATACGACCGACCATAAGGATCCAAATGTTGTGTATCAACAGTCACATCAAGGAGTCACCTCCTCCCAAATCCCTCAACATCTCTCTTCTCTGTCCAACCGTAGATCCTCAATTGAGAGTGGATGCCCGGAGTGGAAAGCATAATATCGCGCCAGTACCGGCACGCAAGCATCAAATTCCTTTGAGAGCGTGGATGAACTTGGACCGTGTACAGAAAGATCTCGGAGAATATTTCTACAGGGATAAGGTGGGATTTGTGACAGGATGACTGATGGATTTTGTCACAAGGCAACTTGTGGACGTAGGAGGTTTCGATTCTAGAATCGGTGTCAGACCAATCAGTGTCAGAATCCATGGGGAATGATGGATATGGGTCTGGGTGGGTTTCCGTGATTGGGTATTGATTTGAGCGCACTGGGAGATGGGTCAGAGGTGCTATGTAATGACGTATTCGACCCCGGACCGTCATTATTTCATCCCACTGCCTCAGTTTCTTTTCATCATCCCGATTCAGACTCATATTGTTACACCGATCCGAATCTTTGCGCCGATCCGCACTCTCGGCGCAGATCTCAGGGCCAGGCACGACCACCGAGGCCGTTCTTACGATTAGTAATATATCGCACTATTCTGTCGTAGAATTACTGTCTCACTGTAGTCGATGATTTCATGTATATTACGCGGCAGAGTTCGGGCCCTCAGGCTCCCCACTCTGCCAACAACATTGCTACAACATTGCCATTGGAATACAGTCCCGTTCTGTCTCGTTCTCCTTCGACCCCCTGCCGTGAGAGAGTAACCCCCATAACTCTCACGTGCTAATCTGCTCGCCACACGGAAAGCGTGTGGCCTGGAAGACAGGACAGCCTTTTCAGGCCGTGCTCCCCGTAAACGCAAATTGGACGGGACAAAATATGTGGCCCCTTGAAAATCTTTGGTGGGGCGAATCAGATCTCCATTCCCCCTTGGCCCGTCTCTCGTCTCCTTGTTTGCGAAGCGCGCACGCGGCTGGCATGGAACCGTGGGGCTCCACCAATCGAAATGGATTCACGATCGATAGGATTAGGTAAGGACGAATCAGTAGCTCATCCATCCTCTTTAGGTACGAAATAACGACTTCGTCCCACGTATGACGCAAACGCCAAGAGACGAAGTGGTCGAACTAGCTACAATACATACATTAACTATTCAAGATGTATATCTGGCTGTCCAGTCCAAAGGAGCCTCCTTGCGTCCGATCGTTTCAATGATTTTACACCATAGAAATATTTGGACAGCAGTAAGGTCACCCGTCCTCTCTTCTGAATGCTCCCCAACAGGACTTATGTTAATAGAAGAGGTTCCAATTGACCCAGAAGTCATAGCTGCCATTGAGGGGCTGGTATATTCCGTACGTGAGAAGGGTACCGCGCGTGTGTGCAGATGCAGTAAGCGAGGGATTCCAAGTAATGTAAAGAGAGATGTACGAGGGTAAGCGTACCAGCGCCCAGAGGATTTCGAGGATGCAGAGCTTGAGTTATTTGTTGTTTGCTCGACGCCCAGGTACTCTACACTGAAAAATAGTACTCGTATGACCCATTATCAAGCGTACTGAGTGCGTCATGAGACGACGCATCGCTCCCTCGCCCCTCTCTTCGCTTCTGCGTCCAGCGGTATCACTCTGGTGGGACTCCACGGAGGTCGGTGGTGACCACGATGATATCCTGACGTTCACCGCAGCTGAGGACGGATGTAGGTGTATCACGATCTCTCTCGCGGAACGACGGCCGGCGGCAGTACAGGGTGTTGTCTACAGCAAACGACACCGATGACTTATTTGATGCACCAGGTGGCAAAGGGATATATACGCGGAGCCTGTGCTGAGATTTGAGATGATGGTGGGATGAGTCCAAGCCGAGAGCAGGTGCTTTTCGACGCTCGAGGGACGAAGATGGAGTTGTGGGTGGGAGGAATGACAATCGCGGGGGTCGTGAACAGGGTATTGCAGTGGGTGCAAGATACAGAGTGCTGACAGTGCGATACGAGGGACAGAGGACACTACGTTGCAAATGCTCGTCGAAGGGCGCGTGCGATTTTGCAGAGTGGTAGCGGACGCAAAGCAGATGATAGCAGCGGCCCTCGAGCTGTGAGCACAATTATTAATGATCAGCACGCCGCTCGTCGGATAGCAAGGCTGATGTTGTTGCTCGCCAGTTCGGAGGCCCAATTCACGGCGTCTGACCCCACTGCCCATTGAGAAGGACCGTCACGAGATGAATACCGTCACGCGGCGGATTTGGGGGTTTTTTTTTCGTCTTATCCGCACTTGTGGGTGTACTGGGCTTACTGGCGTGAGCTGCAGCAAGGCGAACAGCCAGTCGTCGCACTTGTACGCGAATGCATCTTGCAAAAGCGTTCTACGCGTGTTTACTGCAGATATGGGAGCGAGTCAACAAGTGAGTCGCGTTCGTCGGGCGATATGGAGGTCGAGTTTGAAGTGGGGAACGCTCGCATCCCATCCCATACTTGGCATTCCACCACAACAAGGCGCTATTCGCATCCTGATGCACCTGTGGCTCAGAATTTCGGCTATTGGAGATGGGGAGGATCATGGGTGGAATGAACTCACCGTCGCATACCACCTGACATATGGCCTTCATCACTCTGTTAAACATGGGTGCGGACGACGCGCATTTTATGCGAACACCAAGACACGATGAACACTAACAACGGGCACCGCAACGAAGCCGGCCAAACGGCGAGTCTTTATTAACCACAGGGTGAGAACGACCGCGACACATGGACATGACAGAATAAGAAACCACCTTTGACACACTCTAATTTTCATTCTACTCTACGGTATTACCTCAAACTAAATAGCACCATTGGGCCAAACCAGGCCCATGACGAATACGTACTGTAAGCGGAAACTCTTCTGACTAGGGACTGGGTCAATTGATTCCTCCAATAAAGTATGTGTGTGCTCTCGGCTGGCCAATACTAGCGTGCGAGTCTCCATTGTCGAACTTGCTTGGAACCTCGCATAGGATCCGCACTGGTGTACTAGGGGCGGATCCACACCCGAGGATAGACATGGCCAACCTCACGGAGCCTGCATACCTTACTCTTTCCGGGTGTTCCGACCTGCCCTTCCGGCCGTTCTGATGCGCATAACAGTTTGGTTATTGGGCTCGTGCCAATGCGTGGTACAGGGACCTTCTCCTATTGAAGCCTTATCTCGTCAACGGAAAATGGGAATTCCATAATCTTATCTGACTCAGACCCACCAAAGGGAAATTTCTTATTCTCAAATCATTTTTGCATTCCTCATGGTCCTTCAATTTGTTGGGTGAGATAACTCATCACACGTGTTCTTTTATTTAGTTCTTGTTC
>Ga0307515_10022233_pt1 | contig 11185 bp, 5 predicted proteins | sample 17_EM_MG_FD_194513 | JGI IMG/M metagenome (GOLD analysis project Ga0307515, IMG submission 194513) | Populus trichocarpa ectomycorrhiza microbial communities from riparian zone in the Pacific Northwest, United States - 17_EM | ecosystem: Host-associated > Plants > Roots > Unclassified | place... | reverse complement strand
ATTGGAAACCCTCAGATTAGTCCCCAATTTATATATTCACTAATTTTGAATTGGATCCATAAACTTAAAAACATCTCCAATAGATCTATAAAGTATCAAATATTTTCAAGCGAGTCCTTCCATCATATCCTTAAATATTTTCCATTGTTTTGTTCGGTTTATTAAGAGAATTATACCATTCAGAGGAAAATTTTACACTTTGTTTCTAAATCATATTGATTAAAGTCTAATATATTAAAGACTAAAAATGAATAAAAATTAAATGCCTTGCGATGAAAATGGAGGGTTCCCGTGCTTCTAATTGCTGTCATGAAAGAAAAAGTGTGCAGATGAACACTTCTTTTAGTGAAAAGAGAAAGCACTTACTCCTCTAGCCATTCCATTATTCTAGTTATAGATTATCCCCCACTATCGATATGGTTTTCTTCTTCATTCTTGATATGACGTAGAATTCCAAAGCCACAATATTCTCAGCTGTTGCAAGAAATCCATGAATGTGACATAAAAAAAGCTTGCAACTAGTGAGAAAGGGATCACTTCGAAATTCCATATTGAAGGGTCATTGACACTTTTGCATATATAAGGTTCGATTCTAGGACGTGTGTGGAAAACCATGCATGATATGTCTTGCGATATCTGGATATAGATGTGAAAATGGACGATGATGAATAGCCAGGGATTGCTTAATTTGCAATCTTTCCCAATTTCTTGATCATGGAATGGTTCCTCTATGACACCCAGCTAGCTAGTCTTGTTTGAAACAAGAAAATGATCGTGCCTAACACGCTATTTGTAATTTGTGGAACTGATTGTGTTGTAGAAGGATAGAACCAAAACAACATTAATAGTAGAAGATAAAAAGGGCCATTGAATTTGAGCTAGGTAAGTTTAGCCCATGTTGATGAAGTAAGAGTTCTAAAGAATAGAGGATTTCATTCACAACTTTGCTACCAAAAAATAAAAAAGGTGGCCACTTATGTTTTCTTTTATGCATGGAAAGCACCACAAAAAGAATTATTCCAAGTTTTTAGCACATGATTTTGTTCCTTTATGTGTAGGATATATATATATATATATATATATTATTTTTTTGCATTTTCTTGAAGAGTTGATTAAATTCCATGTCAAATAAAAAGGAGTATAAGCCTTCTTTTGCCAATGGAAGGTGGCCTTCCAGTTTTCAGTGTTGCATTATCTCATGGTTGGAAAGGAATATATTCCATTATTAACTCTGATTCGGCAGCTTCAAATATCTTAAAGAATAAGTGTTATTTCAAGGTTTCTGGATAGATAAATGGCTAGAAGCAGGGACTTTACAATCTTGTTTCCCATGACTTTATGAAATATCAACCACAAAAATAGAGACACTGGTGGAAATAGGGGATATTAGGACAGATTCTTGGAACTGGAACTTTAGATGGAATCGGCGATTAATTAGATCTTCAGATACATCACAACTTCAGCAGCTTATTGTCTTATTAAATGGGGTCAGCTTACGTACATGTAAAAAGGATTTGAGGCAATGGGCAGCTGAAAGCACTGTACAACATACTGTCAACTCTTACAGTAAACTACTTGATAAAGTAGAGTATCCAAGTACATTCACATTCACTAAACTATTATGGAAAGGATTTGCTCCTTCAAAGATTAAAATGTTCTTATGGCTTTTACTCCAACATCGGATTATATAGTACAAGGGTTTTTCTTGTACGTAGGCGACTGTTTAATCTAAGTCAAGCAATTACTTGCCCTATCTGCAATACTAACATAAAGATTGTGACTCACCTTTCTCTTCATTGCCATGCATCTTGGCGTCTTTGGCGGCGTTTCATGAATTGGTTTGGCATTAGTTGGTGCATGCCAGAGTCTGTTGATCGATCATGTTATTTTGCAATGGAGCTATCTAGTAAAAGGTAGATTCTAGCGACGAACACTTACTATATAGTCTTATGGGATTTTGTAGAACATTAATTTGGAATGCGAGGAACAAACTTGTTTTTGAGGATATTATGTCAGTTTGGAATACAATGTTTGAGCTTATTCTTCATCGTTTGTCTCTCTAGTTGAAGGTTGCGTATGCAAATTTCTCATATACCGGGAATGATCTATTTAGAAGTTTAAATGGTATTTTGGAGTTGAGAGAAGAATTTGCATTAACACACCTTTCATTTAAAATAGCCATGTTAGGTTCAATGATAATATTTTTTGAGATATTCGTAGTGTCAAGTTTTTGTTTGTAGCAGCCGCAGCCGAACAGGTTTTTGTCCAAGTTGATTCTCATTTCTTACCTGTCTGTTTCTCCCATTTATTTTTATACCTTATAATTAGAGCACCCTATTTCAGTCGGGATCGTGGCTTTAGTGTTGAGCAGGAATGGGGTTCTTCTATGGAAGCTTTCAAGTCATTTTGTATGCTTGTAACATCTTATCTAGAATGTCAACACATTCTTCCTTTGCCCCTTCCATTTTCTTATTAAACCATTCAAGAGGTTTTTATTTATGAATTTAGGCCAATGCGGTTGAAATAGAGATTTGTTAAAATTTAATTTTTAAAAAATTTAATTTTTTTTTATGTTTATAAATTATTTTAATATATTTTTAAATAAAAAATATTTTAAAAAATAACTACTGTTATATCCTGAGAGGAGTGCGAGGCGAGGAGAACCAACGGCCAATGTAAAGCCTTCGACACTATGGACCATTGTTAGTGATCAATACTTTTGGTAGGCCGAAACATCACCTTGCTAGATGTGATATGTGCTAGAATTTATGCTTCCATCTACTTGAAGAAATATTCAACAACTACTGACAAATTGTTTCTTTCTAGAGGCCTTGAGAAAGGGGCCGAATATGGCCATCCCTCACTAGGAGAAGGGAAGGGACCCGACATCTATCATCTTTATTGATGGTGTAATCTTTCGCATTTATCGTCCTTTTTCACCAGCTCTTCATCATCTTGGAGAATTAAACGTTTCCGAATGGTCTAGGGGACTAGGGCCTTTACTGCCATGTGCATGTCGCACATCCTTTCGTACATTTCCTGTGAGGGAAATTATTTCCAAAACAAAAACACTAATTTTTTTATTTTATTAATATAGATCTTCAGACTATCTGGCATGTATTTTAACTAATTCCATAACAATCATAAAAGTTTCCGGTAATTCTAAAGTTTGTGAAACTCAAATTAATAATGTCTAAAAAAAAAATCTTAGAAACAGATAAATTGAGCTGCAACCTTTAGAGTTAAAAAGACATTGGATCTTTGTTGACACAGGTTTTTTCCAGACATAAGAGGAGGTAAGGAATGACCTACCATACCCTCACCTCGCATCTTGACGAGGCTTAGGGATAACACACATAACCCTAGGTACATTTGACTTGTTTTGCTATATTAAAAAGTGTGACAGCAAGTATTTTTTTTTTAAAATATATTATAATAATATTTTTTATGATCTGAAATTATAAAAAAAATTAAATTTAAACCAAAATTTTTTTGAATTTTCATGAAACATGATTTACACCCCATTACCAAACAGTATCCTAATCTCGTCGCATGCATCCTCACCTTGCCTGTTTCCATGCGCGTAAACATTGTGACATGGCTCTAGTGAACGAGTACAAAGACCAAAATGAGATGCAGAAAATTTAAGAAATCATCTTGAAAGAGCAAGACGATCTTACCAGTTCAAAAGGCAAATTCGAAGGCCCATAACTTGATAGTAAACCATAAGGAATCAAAGCTTGTTTTCAATGCTGTCAATATATCTCTATATGTAGCGTTACAAGATGTAACCCAATCAGAATACAACTTCGTTTTTGCTGACATGAGATTTATATTCTAAGCAATGCTGTCAGTGCAGAGATAATTTAGCATCTACATATGGTTCTGCTATTTAAGAATGTAATAAACGTTCAAGGTAAGCTCAAGCTGATCGGCAATCCAATTCTTTTACATGGTAAAGTACAATCAAATAGGGGTACATACAACATCTTATATTGATTTTGCTACATACAATATTATCTCTCTTTTTTTTCCTAGCATTTCTTTACAAAAAAATATTATTACAAGAAGCGTGCAAGAATCACGAATTAGTACAATCAGAAAAGCAAGCTTGATTGATTCATACCAGATTGGGACTCTCCCAGGTACACTTGGTTTGGACGAGAGTCGGGCATGCGAGACCTCTTTCTATCTAACTTCTATATGATTACCCTCATTTCACAAGTAACAAATAAAAAAATTGTATCATGCAAGCTAGCATTCTTGATGCCGAGAGGAAGCAGGAATGGCTCAAACAAAAGACTACAAGAGCATCATGGTAACAGCTGAGGCAGCAAACAGCACATAAATTACCACATCTTCATTGTAAAGACCTGTGAAGCAACAGATGTTTAGTCAGATAGAGGCCATTGTGAAGTTAAAATCGTTCTTGGTGAGGAAAATGAAAGGCCAGAAGATCAAAGATACTTGTAAATAATATGAAACAATCAATGAGGTTTATGTGCCCGTAACTCTAATCAGTTTATTTTATAACTACAGCAGCCTCTTCCTACTTTTCAATCACATGACTGCTTAAGGAAAGAGTTGCAGGACTCAAGATCATACATACTAAGTGTTCATAGATATAGTTGGGTCGGGTTTGGACTCATAGTTGTATCCAGCTCAACTTCTAATATTTTATAAATTGTAAACCTGACCCATTCAATTTTTTTTGGACCCGAGCGGGTTGAATATATTGGGATGGGCTAGATTTTTTGTGGATATTATGGGTCCACATTTAGAGACAAACCTACAATATGAATTGTAGGTGCCATTGTACCCACAATGTTAGGTCTAATTTTTATATTTTGCACCGCCATTAAATTCTAGTTACCTCACTTCTCCTCTCTAATAAAGCGACAAACCTTTTTTGTTACGTTAAAGAAATATAATAGAAAGTCCACTACCAAGAACTTTGAAGTCGAAACATTTCTGAATAAAATAAAAATAATTACTCAATCTACAGCTATCAAATATAAAGACAAAAGAAGTATAGGGTATACGGGTTGGGTTGGGTTGACCGGGCTTCAAAAATCCCAACCCGCCACCTAACCCGTGATATTCATTTCTTAAGTTCTTTTACCCGCTATCATCTGTAATATTGATAGTATCTGATTTTAACAGATTAAGTCGAGTCAGATAATGCAAATATTACAATAGGATGGTTTTTTTAACATCCCAAAGCCAGCTTTATGAATTCTGATGGTTAAACACATTATTTTCATTTTCTGGATAGTGGTATTCTAGTGAAAGCATGAGCATAAGTATATTCTTACCACTTTGAGCATTTGCAGCAGCAGGAAGTGCTGGGATTTTGATGGCTGCAAATCAAATAAGTTCAGGTAAACATCATAGAATATGGAAGAGATGAAATAAGAACTTAAATAGCCAAAATAACTTCAACTATGAAATGAAGAACCATCCAACGAACTAACAGTCATGACTGGGACATACTTTTATTGCACGGTGCTGATAACTGAGACTTTGACGGCCATGGAGCAGGAATATTGTCATTCAAATCACAGATGAAGCTGATCCCTGAGGAATGGTCAAATGTTGCATCTGACGGCAAGCTTGGTAGAAGGCATCCAGACTCTAAAGGGAAAAGAAGTGGATGAAGCAAAGAAATTAAATTCAATTCTATACAAATAACGCAAGCTACAGATACTCTGTGCAAATAACGCTAATCATGGTAACAAACACAAGAGAATTGGTTAGAATCAACTGCCCAATACCCAAGGCTGAAATCAGATTTTCTGTCAGGTGCTCAATGGGCACTGATAATTTGGGCATGCTTATGTGGGTTCTAAGTTTGCAAACATAAAGAAAATTTCATAGAATTGTTCCATAAAGTACATGAAAATTTCATAGAATTGTTCCATAAAGTACATATATTACCTTGTTTTGCAACTGAGGTGTGCCATTGTCAATCACCAGAATCGTATCAAAATAGCAAAATAAGAAAAGAATCCTGCATTAGTATCTGATTTAAATTTGTCTGACAGAAAACGCTCAACAGTGTATCGAGAGAGGGAAATTGAGATTAGAGAGAGGGCACTAAAGAAAAAATGAATTATTAAAAACAGTGAAAATATCAACCTTGAAGGGAGAAATCCTTAAGGGTTATGTGACAAAGGCTATAAACATCTTTTGTAATATTAGACCTCTGTAACTTCATTCCTAGAGTTGTAGCACAATCCAGAGCTTGCAAGTTAGTTATAAGACTCTGCTTCTGCAAGTGAGACACATAGCTCTCCATGGCACTACAGCATTCTGTCTCGTTACTAATCTCATTCCCACAGCCCTTTGCAACATGTCTCATGTCAGGGAAAACCAGAGGGCAAACTGAAGCAGAAAGCACAAAAAAAAAATGAGAAAAGAACAGTTACTGGTGAGGCCCGCTGAAGGAATTGTGGTCTAGGTAAAGTCGAGAATCAAGAACAATGTGCCAACCCCCATAAAAATACTAACAATGAGCAAACATAAAGCGGCACATCTCATATGGAAAGTTAGCATTTTTTGTAAAGAATCAAAGATGTCATTATTACTTTCAACAAAAGGACAAGTAGGATCTACTAGCACCTTCAATGAAAATCTGCTTCATGTGCATAGTGGTGGCAAGACTGCCACTGCACAAAGCACCAAAGAGACATCAAAAGACATTTAAGATGCAGATTGCTGAAGCATATTACATGCTTGCATGCACACTAATAGATACATTATCACTTTTGGCGTCAAAAGATACCTATTAGAAGAATACTTGACTAATTATTTGAAAATCCACAGATGTGCCACATGCATGCAATCATCACAAGATTCCCCGCAACTGAACAAATGCCCTTTCTAGCCATAAGAGAAAAGCAAGTTTGTGACATCCACATTTTAAAACTCACCTTTATTAACTTTGCAATTAGATAGTCCTCTGAGAACCTCCTTTGCACGGGAAGGCTCAAGTTTACCAGCCAGCCATCGAAGTACAATATGTTTACAATCATCAACCTTTGTTGAGTGCTCAGTTAAACCATGGGACCCAGCTATGATCAATACTTCAGAAGCTTTTAGTGCAAGTTTTGTAGCAGTTTCTAATATGGAATTTTGGCAAACTTGATCACAACATTCTTTAACGGGATCAATATTCTCGCAGGCAGCAAGAAGCTTAGAAGAATCCACAGTGCCCTCAAATTCATTGACATCCTTAACAGGGCAAGACCCTCCAGTGAGATTTGATAGATGAATTGAGCATATCTTATTCACATTACTTTCTGCACCCTGACCAGCCAAAATTTGCTCGATATCTGAAAGGCAATGCTTTGAAACAGTCTCATTTAAAGCAAGAGTTCTGGTATCTTTACTGGATTGGCCCATAAGAATTGCAAGGGTGGCTTCTAACTGGGGACAGCATATAACATTAGCCAGCAATGGCGCAAAAATAGACCAACAATCAGTTGATGTCGTTCTCATCAAACTTTGAGCAGCAGTGAAATTCAACGTGCATTGTCCTACAAAAAGATGACATCACCATATTTACAACAAAATTGGGCCTTTCAACTCAAATGCCACAAAAAATAAATATTGACCAGATTAACCTGATAACTTTGGGATAGTAATGTTTGTGAAAGGTGCGAAAGGAGAAGGTGCAAGAAGAGGAAGAAGGGGCTGAGGAGCTGAATTTGGAGAGATCTCAGGCAGAAAACCATCCACTCTTCTGTCAGTTGACAATGAGCCTCCATGATTATTGAATGGGCTGCAGTGACATTCATTCAGACCTATAGCAGAAGGATGGGCTCATTGTGAAGCATATGAAAAAATAAAAGCATCCATGCACCACTACATTGTCAACCACTCTTGAAAATCAAATGCAATTTAAAGGGATCATTTGAATCTTAATTTACAATCAGACAACCAATGAGAAATCCGAATACTTGAAGCAAATGTAATACAGCATGATAAGCATAATACTTGATTGTTTTGTATACAGAAAAAACAGGCTAGAAAGGATATTTCCAAGAGCAAATGTAATGCAGCAAGATAAGCATAGCTTATAAACAAATGAAGCACTACATGGCCGATCACCCATGCACCAGCCACATAGATCCCTGTCCAATTTTCTTAACATTAATCACCATACTAAGTACAAATACCCAAAGATATGAAAAAAAACCTGACCTCTCCCCTGATCATAATGTTTGTTAAAGAATGATTCTCCTGAAGTAGGATATAAAACTACACAATCAGTTGGGTACAAGGAACAAAAATATTGCTTTTCTCAGAATCATGTCAGCAAAAGATGCTTTAACAGAACCTAAATCATGTTAACAACTTGAAAGCCAACTCCTCGCCAAAATGGCAGGTATAGTTGATCGCATCAAGAATAAAAGAAACACATTACAATTACACCCAATGTTCCAAGCAGCAAGTTACTAAAGCAAATTTTGCCAAATAATCACATTAATTGAAATCACTCCAAACCTGACAAAAATCTTATTTCTTTACTTTTCATGTGCATATGAAAGGAAACCTAAATGAGCACCGAACCTAGAACCGCATCACATTATACATTACCAAAAACAAAGCAAAAGACACACTACGCTCGAACAACGATCATAGCTTTAATATTATCAACAGGAGATAAAGCAACACAACAAAGGGCAATAAGTTAAAGAGTCAATATTGCATATCAGCTAACATCAAATCAATAACCCTACACAAAGTCTTAAACTTTAGGCTACAAACCCACTAAATTAACAGATTCCAGAAACCCCATTTGCACAAACCCTTCATGGGAAACCATAAAATTACCAATACCCAATTACATTCACTCCACAAAAACATCAGCTTGAAACAACCCAACTGAGAAAACTCACGGATCATGCAAAAATAAACAAAACCCATAAAACAGCAAATGAGAGCTAAAATACTCACTCAAAATCAAAAGAAACACCTTCACAAAAACCATACTCAGACTCAGCTTCACCTTGAGAGACACCCCTTCACTCATTCCTCCACTGAAATAAAATTAAAAAAAAAAGGACAGCAAGAAGCCCAAAAGAGACTAAATGAAGTGAAAAGCAAGTGTTAGTGATAAAAAGTATGTGACTTGGAATTCAGAGAAGGGTAACAGTGGGTGTCTACTGAAGAGAGAAGAAGCCATGAATGTGCAAGCTTGTTAATGTCATAAGTCATAACTCATAAGTGTGTGGGGACAAGTGCAGTTTCACAATAACTGTACACTAAAGACAAGGAGAGTGTCTTCACTATTTAGCTCATGCATAGGGCCCCGCATAACATTAGAGATAACTACCAAAGTGAGATTTAAAACTCTAGTGTGCAGTGGCATTAGCATGCCATCAATTGCCTCTTCTTATCCTTTCTCCACTTCTTTGCTTGCCAGCATTATAGTTTAGATACTGGCATGGATGGCTTCTGTGAAACGAAAGATAAATTATATATTTTATGTTTAATATTAGGTTTAGTTTATATGCCCTTTGCTGCGGGGTCGGTATTGAAATGGAATACAAAACGAATATTAAAAGTCTATCACGATAAATGTGTGATAAGACATTTTACTAAACTCGTGTTAAATTATATGATAAAAATTAGAATGAATTAAAAAATTAAAAAAATATATATGTTAATTTTTTTAAGTTATTATCCAAGTCATTAGACTTGAAATATTCAATCTAAAAAAAATATCAAGTTCAATTTCTAATAAATTAAATATTAAAATTAAAATTTTAAAAAATTCAATCATATAAAAAAAATTTAAAAATAACAATTGAAAAAATAGAAATCAAAATCAATATTACTACTAATATTAATGAAAAAAATATCACCACTATTATTATTCCTATCATTATTAAAATCACTATTATTGTTGTTAATGTTGCTGCTACTGCCTGCTACTACTGTTACTATTCTTATTATTATTATTATTATTATTATTATTACTACTATCTTAAAAACAATTATTATTGTCATTATCACTATTATTATTATTGTTGTTACTATTGTTATCACCACTACTATTATTATTATTTTTATTATCATCATTATTGTTCTTCTCCCTCACATGATAATAACGATAATAATAATAATTACTACTACTACTACTTCAGTTAATATTAATAATATCATTCTCATCATCATCATTATCACTACTAATATCATTATTACTAATATCATAATTATCTTTTTTATTATTATTATCATTATCATTACAATTATCACTATTATTATCATCATCATAACAAACTATTGTTACTACTATCATTACGATTACCACCACCATCATCGCTATTATTATAATTATCATCATTGTTATTATTATTACCATAATTATTACTATCAGTAATTTTATTTATTATTGTTACTATCACTACTGCTGCTGCTGCGACCACTACCACCAAAATTATTACTACCATCAATATTATTATCACAACTATTAATATCATCACTATTATTATTATCATTACTATCATTATTAATAGAAACAATAGTATCATTATTAATATCACTACAACTATTATATTTCTTTTTATCATCACTAATTTGTTGTTGTTGTTGTTGTGACTATCATCATTATTATTACTATCATCATTAATATTAGTATTTTCATTACTATTTGTATCATCATCATCATCATCATTACTATTTTTATTATTATTTGATGTTGCTATTATTATTATAACCATCATTACTATTATTATTTTTATTAGCATCATCGTCATCATTATTATTGTTATTAATATTACCATTATTATTACTATTATTATTACTACTATTCTTGTTGTTGTTGTTGAAAAAATAAAAGTCATTAACTTGATTTGAAGGATAGAATTGAAAACTATAAAAACTTTGACAAAAAGACCAAGAAAACACAACAACAAAAAACAAACAAATAAAAGAAGAGGGGCCAAATTGGAATCATTATTATCATTGAAAATACAAAAACTATAAAAAATAAAATTAAAAGCCATAAAAACTTTGACAAAAGGGCAAAGGACAAAATAAAAAATTAAAAGTAGAAGGACTAAATTGAAAAACATTATCTAAAGAAATTAAAAGGCAAAGGTTAAATTGAAAAAAAAAACTTTAACGAAAGGGAAAAAAAAAATACAGAAATCAAAACTAAAAAGACCAAATCTAA
>Ga0307515_10022232_pt1 | contig 11185 bp, 9 predicted proteins | sample 17_EM_MG_FD_194513 | JGI IMG/M metagenome (GOLD analysis project Ga0307515, IMG submission 194513) | Populus trichocarpa ectomycorrhiza microbial communities from riparian zone in the Pacific Northwest, United States - 17_EM | ecosystem: Host-associated > Plants > Roots > Unclassified | place... | reverse complement strand
GAGATTGTGAATGGAACGAGGTTGAGGGTTTTGGACAGTGCACGGAGATCATGATATGATGAAGGTTGTGTGTGATAGTACGAAGATAGAGAAGCGATGATCTCGTGTTGTCTCGCATCGACGGCCTCGATGAAGATTCGTGGGAGTATTTCGGTTGGCAAGCAACGAAGACCAAATAATGCTCCCCTATTCTTGGCAATACTTCGATCCACTTCATGGAGCGTTGTATAGCAGGAGAGAATGGACTCTGAAATTGCAATATGGGCGGATTCATGGGCGGCGTGCTCGTCGGCAGCCAGGTGCAAGTGTGCTTCCACTTGCGGGGTAGCTATGTCCAGGTGTGTGAGCAAAACTTCCGTAAGCGCCGCTATTTCTGCCCATGTCGCCAACATTCCCTTTGTAGACGAGATAGTCTCTAGAATATCACAGTGATTGTCGTACAAATTCAAGGCATTCTTGACAACATTTCCGAGGGCCTTTATGGAGACTATACTGGCCGCATAGGCGTCTTTGACTGCCCGTGTCGTCACCAGGCAATCCTTGAAAACCTCGGCGGCCTGCTTAGCGTAGGTGTACTGTGTTTCGACCTCATCTAGTCTACGAAAAATGAAGGACCTATGTTCAAGATCGCCGTCGAGAAGCTTCTTGAGGGCGGATGTCTCTGTGTAATTGGCAGGGATATTCTTATGACCCCGCGACAGCGTTGACGGCATCTGGTAGTGTGTGGTGAGGCGGTAGTGTACGATGGACGGCGTGATGTGCTTACGATAGCGACTGGAACGTGGTTCGGTCGAGGCAAGCTCCAAGAAGCAAGCGTGTTTGAACGCACTTCACTCGCTCAATGTAGATAGAGCCACCACTGTTTTCGGAAGAATTAAACAAGGGTCCGTTCAATGTCAATATACGATCAAGACATCAATAGAAGGGGGTGGACATTGGTGCAAATGCTGGAGTTCATGGGTTGTATATTATAGTCGGACTGTTGAGCTGATTCTATTGAAGACAGTAGAGTCTGGTAACTACGCTTCGTAGGGGCGCCAGTTGCTACCTAGTCTTCACCGAAGAGGCTGAGAAAGTGGTTCACACTGTCCACGCCACAGGAGTAAGATTGTCTAATGGTGACTATGACCACGCTCCTCTGCACTCCCAAGGTATTGCAGTTTGAACACTGCGCGTGTAAATTTATTTGGTTAAAGTTCATGGGACGCACGAGACGGAAAGGCGAACGTACCATGACCACACTCAACACACCGGTGGTGCGCCTTCTAATCGTTTACCTCATCTATGTGGTGTCGTGTGAGTCGGCTGCGAACCCGGTGCAACCAACGATTCGTTCGTGATGCTGTAGACGAAAGACAATTCCCAGAGAACCAGCAAGCTCCAAGAACTTTCTTAGGAGCCATCACGAACGTAGGCAGGGACCAGAGTAGGGTGCTGGGTTTGGTAAGTCCCAGGGGTCGATGACGAACAGTCCAAATTCCGTCTCGTAAGCGTACTGGCTCAACTGGAGCTTACGTCCTGCTTCCGAGGAGAGCCGCAACCACTCTTCGAGGTGATAGGCCCGATCATAGACGGAGTCAGGCCACCGTGAGTGAATGGTCAAGGGATAGTTCTTGAAAATTGACGCTTTTGGCAGGTTCGACCAACCGATCTCTCCGACGCTTCTCGTCATCTCATTTGGTCGTGTCGTTTGGATGGTGGAGAAGGCGGGCGTTCCACACTCAGTTGCGCTCAAGCATAAGCGGTCGTTGCATTCCTGTGCTGCAAACATAGCGCGGTGGTGGCTCACTGAGCATTACGAAAAACGCCAGGGGATCGACGGGGGAAGATATCCGGGCGATCGCGCGATGGATCGGCGACTGATTCCTACTGCGCTGTGGCTAGGTATGAAGGAATTCGGGGGATTTTGGAGAGAGCTGAACGAGGAGATTATTGTCATCCCGAGGGACCGCTTCCAATTCTTGCGCGACTACAAGAACGAGGCAATTCTCGATGCCCTGACGGTTCGGGGGTCGGGACCTTCGTCCGAGCGTACTTGGAGGCCCAGCTGGTACAGGAGCGAGTTCATAGAGTGGGCTAATGATCTCTTGAAGGTTCCGAAGCTGCCAAATCCCGCCAAGCACGATCCAACTTCAAGGGATGATTGGTGCGGCGTACCAAATTGCCCGTATCCATACGCTTCCGAAATATATCCCTGTCTTCCAGATCTCATTCTTGCTCCGAACGTTTTGCTTGTCCGGGAGGAAAAACCGACTCCGATTGCAATTCGGACGCCTCTGAGGTGGAAGGGCGACGAGAAGAAGAAGTCGAAGAAGAGGAAGAGGGGTGAATAGAAATTTAAAGCTCTGTAGATAGGCATGACTCGCCAATTCAGCGCTGCTAATGCAAGCGTTTTTCCCAGTCAATGAACAGAACTTCAGGACCGGGTTTCAGAGGCTGCTGAGCATGATATGCTTCCGTGAGTTGCCGTCTGGGAGCATCGTCGAAGGCGGTGGCCAGAATCCAATCGGAGGTATTGTTCGAAATAGGATAGCCAACCCACTTGACATGGTTGCTCACGATCGGCAAAAGTATTTGGATGCTCTGGTTCGAGTTGTGACACATGGAAGACGGGATGGATACGCATGGTGCCCGGGAGTCGCAGCGTGAAAGACATCGCGGAGGGCTGGGAGATGATAGGGTAGGGACCGATCTTCTTTTCAGCCAACGTGCGAGCAGTTCTGTTCATTCGAATATGGTCAGTGCGGAGATAGACGAGATCTCCTACACGGAACGGTGGAGATTCCAAGCGGCCTTGGTTGGCATTGCGGAGCATGGAGTCTTGGGCGTCTTGCATACGGCTTCGCAAGAACTTGTGCACTTCGTCGAAGTTGATGGCGAAATGCTTGGCATGCAAATCCGTGACTTCCGCGTCTGGGTAAACGGCAATCAACGGGTCGTATCCGCGGGTTGCGAAGAAGGGGGAGACTCCCGTGGAAGCGTGAGGAGCGTTATTGTAAGCGAACTCAGCTAGAGGTAACAATTTCGACCAATTGTCTTGCTCATAATTGCAGTAAATTCGCAGAAATTGCTCGAGGGTACTATTGGTCCGTTCGACTTGACCATTGGCGGAAGGGTGATAACCCGATGTGAAGTGCAACCGCATTCGTAGGAGTGAACCGAGGGAGCGGAAGAAGTGTGACGTGAATTCGGATCCGCGATCGGAGGAAACGTGCAGGGGGATTCCGTGCTTTGCGAAGACGTGCGTAACGGAGGCGTCTGCAACATCGACGGCAGTGACATTGTCGGTAGTAGGAATAAAGACACTTTCCTTCGAAAGGCGGTCAACAACCACCAGAATTGCGGTGAATCCATTTGAAGCGGGCAACTGCTCGATGAAATCCATGCTGATCGAGTGCCAAGGTCGTTCGGGAATCGGAAGTGGTTGCAATAGACCATAAGGGCGATGGCGCGAGGACTTATTTCGTGCGCAGAGTTCGCATTGCGATACGAAATTCTTGCAGTCGGTGCGGATATTGGGCCACACAAATTCTCGACGTAAGAGCTCTAAGGTCTTGTTGTAACCGAAGTGACCCGCAGTAACGTGGTCATGCTTGGATTGAAGGACGCGCGTGCGCAGATTCCCAAGCGCAGGCCGATAATCTGGAACGTAGATCCGGCGATCCATCAACAGCAAGCCTGAAGCCGTCAAGGAGAATCGTGGGGAGGGACTTCCCTTGCGGCAAAGGTCAATCTCCTGAATTGCCAGGGGATCGATCGTGAGACCGGTATGGATATCCTCTATAATGGCGAAGGCATCCAGGATTGGGACAGAAGCGTCTACTAATGAAGCAGCGTCGGTCGCTAAAGGTTGGAGGCGTGTGGCGCGCAGAGACGTTGCGAGATGTTCTTGAGTGAAAATCGGGCGTAAGTTCTGCGGGTTTGCGAGGACGTAGTCCCTATCCCCTCCTTTAGTGTAGTAATCCATTCTTCGCGTAAGGGAATCGGGTTTTTCACCGAGGGGAAAGCATCGACACCACGAAGTTGACCGAGAAGCCGGAGACGCTCGAGACCCAATACCAGTCACTTGCTCGATATCAGCGGGGACGTGACCAGCTTTTGAGCCTGCCGAAGAGGCCTCAGAAAATGTGCGCCGTGAGGCCGAGAACGTGCGCAGGGCGACCGAGGGCACGCAAGGGTGCTTTGGCAGTTGTTCTGCTTAAGGTTTGCATTTCGGTGTACTTCGAGGATTGATGCTATTCGGTCAAGGTCGAAAGGTGTTGAGAGGCTGGGAGCTCGCCGCAATACAGTATTCACATCTCCCTGCAATTTGCTGCTGCGGTCTCTGCTCCTTTGATATCATAATTCCTGTCCTTTGGTGTGCATATGAACCTAAGATATCTCATTCTCATAGACCCGATGCTGTGTGGTTTCCACACCAAATCTCGTTAGACGTGGGAGCATGCAATACGTTGCTCATGTAACACAGATGAGTGGGAGGAAGAATCATGAGGCCCCTCCCAGCTCATCAGCAGGCCGTATATACATTGAGTGTACCTCCAATCTACATCACTGCAATGGAAAAAAACGAAACACAGGAAAGAGGCAAGACTAAACCAAGACCAATCACAATGCGCCAACATTTCACCAAACATGTCTGGTGGATATTCGAGATATTATCTACACAACTACCAACTTCAAAACCACCGCGGGCAGGCACAAATGTCTCGCCGTAATACACTCTTTACAGATGAAGCTCCCCAAATGCCCTTCCATATTCACCCGAGAAATTTGGGCAGTTATTCCACACCACTTGCATTCCTGATGTGCCTCCGCCATTCCCTTCGATTGCTGCTAAATAATCTCGGAGCATCGTGCCAGTTGCACTCGAGTGGCTCAACCTAAGCTCCTGAACTCTCTTTGGAGCTGAGGGCATCATCATCCCCAACATCGGCTCCACCGCACTGCCAACTAGAGTGAGGGTGCGTAAACCCGTCAAGGCGTCAAACAGCGGACGGAGGGAAGCTACAAAACTAGGTTCTGACGCAGCGTGGACTTCAATGTGAGTGAGTAGGGATAATTGGTCACTGATGGAATGTAGATTCGAGGCTAAATTGTTTCCATTAACGCGGGTGAGGACGAGGCGTGACAGGCGAGGAAAGCGACAACCTGCAGTGAAAGCTTGAATGACCCATGGAAGTAGAGTTACCGAAAGGGAAAGGGTATGGAGTTGCTGGTGTGTAAAAGGGGCGATGGGACTTTGCATAGGTTGGGAAACCTGGTTCTCCAAGCACAGCTCCTTCAATTGTGGGGAGTTCTGGAGAAGGCGCCCGAATTGCGTAGATGGTAGAGATGCTCCGGGTTTACAATGGGAGATATGCAAGGTTTGTATCCCAACAGCGGCGTCAATCCGAGGCGTAAGGCCTGTGCATCGCAATATCTTTGTGTTCGCCAGCAACTGCGTAGGGAGCACCTGCATGTAATGTGCAGGAGAGTTCGCTGACGCCACTATACACAACTCAGTTGGCGAAGGGATCCCCGGCGGAATGACATTATGTATATGCCAAACAATGTTGACCCTGGGTGTCTGAGACCCTGCTGGCAGCACAAGGTTAGGGTACACAGCACCAGGTCGGTTCAGATTGTAGCATGAGTATATGGTGAGGTCAAGTGGTTGCTTTTGGGCAAGGAGCACGCATTGCTCAAACTGCATTTTTCCTATGATCTTATACCTCAGATCGATGAAACCAATCATGGGTACACGAGCGTGCCTCCATAGTTGAGGTGTAGATCGGCACATAGCCCGCCAGCGCTTGCAAGTCGCTGAGAGTGTGAATGGAACGAGGTTGAGGGTTTTGGAAAGTACGCTGAGATCATGATCATAAGGTGATTGGTCACAGTACGAGGATAGAGAAGTGATGATCTCGTGTTGTCTCGCGTCGACCGCCTCGATGAAGATTTGCTAGAGGATTTCGGTTGGTACCTGACGAATACCAGATAATGCCCCCCTATTTTCGGCAATACTTTGATCCACTTCATGGAGCATTTTAGTGCAGGATAGCTTAGACTTTGAAGTTACAACATGAGTGGATTCATGCACAGCGTGCTCGTCTGCTGCCAGGTCCAGGTGTGCGTCCACTTGCGGGGTAGCTTTATCCAAGCGTGTGAGCAGAGCTTCTGTAAGTGCCACGATTTCACCCCATGTCGCCAACATTCCCTTTGTAGACAAGATAGTCTCTAGAATATCACGGTGATTGTCGTACAGACTCAAGGCATTCTTGACAACTTTTTCAAGGGCCTTGATAGAGAGTATACTGGCCTCATAGGCGTCTTTGACCGCACGTGTCGTCGCCAGACAATCCATGAGAACCTCGGCGGCCTTCTTAGCATAGGTGTACTGCGCTTGGACCTCATCTTGTCTACGAAGAAGGAAGGACCTAAGCTCAAGATCGCGGTCAAGAAGCTTCTTGAGGGCGGACGTCTCTATATAATTGGCAGGGGTATTCTTATAACTCCGCGACAACGTCGACGTCATCTGGTTGTGTATGGTGAGGCGGCATTGTATGACAGATGGCATGGTGTGCTTACGATCGCGACTGGAACGTGGTTCGGTCGAGGCAGGCTCCAAGAAGCAAGCGTGTTTGAACGCACTTCACACACTTTCAAGGTAGATAGAGCAACCGCTATTTTCGGAGGAATTAAACAATTGTCTGTTCAATGTCAATATACGAGTAAGACACCAATAGAAGGGGGTGGACATCAGTCCAAATACTGGAGTTCGTGGGCTGTATATTATAGTCGGACTGTTAAGTTTCTTCTATTAGAAACAGTAGAGTCTGGTAACCACCTTGCATGGGGCGCCAGTTGCTACCTAGTCTTCACCGAAGAGGTTGAGAAAGTGATTCATACTGTCCAAGCTACAGGAGTAAGATTGTCTAGTGGTGGCCATGACTGCTTTTCTGCACCCCTAGGATATTGCAGTTTGAACACTGCACGTGGAGAATTTGTCAGTTAAAGTTCATGGGACGCACGAGATCGAAAGCGAACGCACCATGTCCACACGCAACACAGCGGTGGTGCCCCCTCTTATCGCGTACCTCCATCCAAATGGTGTCATGCGAGTCGGTTGCGAACCCGGTGCAACCAGCTGTGCTGTAGACGAAAAACAATTCCCAGAAAACCAGGAGCCCCAATGACTCTCTTAGGGGACATCACGAACGTAAGCAGGGACCAGAGTAGGGTCTTCAATAGTGCCGGGTTTGGTAATGAGGAGAGAGCCCATGTTGAAAACATCGAGGCTATGAAGTTGACCGAGAAAGTGGAGACACTCGAGACCAGTCACTTGCTCGATATCAGCCAGGACGTGACTGGCTTTTGAGCCCGCTGAAGAGGGATGGGGCGGCCTCAGAAATGTGTGCGTGTGCGGTGATGTCGAGAGCATGCGCACAGCGAGCGAGGACACGCAAGGGTACTTTGGGAGTTGTTCTGCTTAGGGTTTGCATTTCAGTTTATTCCGAGGGTTTATTCTATTGGTCAAGGTCGAAAAGTGTTAAGAGGCTGGAACTTTGACCGCTACAAACAGTGTTCACGTCTTCCCAATTTGCTGCTGCCCTCTCGTCTCCCTGCCATCATCATTCCTGTCCTTTGCTATGTATATGAACCTAAGACCTACACTCCTTCATTTTCACAGATCAGGTGCTGTGTGGCCGGCTTCCACACCAATCTCGTTAGATCATCCACTCATAAGGTAGGCATGGGAGCAGGCAATGCGTTGCTCATAATCTGGAACACGGATGAATGAGAGGCAGAATCATGAGGCCCTTCCCAGCTCATCAGCATGCCATATCTACAATGAGTGTACCGGCCGGGCTCCTATCTACTTCACGTACAAGAAAACATGAAACACAGGAAAGAGACCAGACTAAACAGAGACCACACATGTCCAGTGGATATTCGAGGTCATGTTATTTACACAACTACCAACTTCAAAGCCTTTGTGGGCAGGCACAAATATCTGGCCGTAGTACGCTGTTTACAGATGAAGCTCCCCAAATGCCCCTCCATATTCACCCGAGAAATTTGGGCAGTTATTCCACACCACCTGCATTCCTGCCGTACCTCCGCCATCGCTTTCGATTGCTGCCAAATAATCTCGGAGCGTTGTACCATTTGCATCCGAGTGGCTCAACCTAAGTTCCTGAACTCTCTTTGGAACTGAGAGTGTCATCATCCTCAACATCGGCTCCACCGCACTGCCAACTAGGGTGAGGGTGCGTAAACCCGTCGAGGCGTCAAACAGTGGACGGAGGGAAGCTACAAAACTAGGTTCTGACGCAGCGTTGACTTTAATGTGAGTGAGTAGGGATAATTGATCACTGATGGAATGTAGATTCGAGGCTGAATTGTGTCCATTAACGCGGGTGAGGACGAGGCGTGACAGGCGAGGGAAGCGACAACCCGCAGTGAAGGCTTGAATGACCCATGGAAGTAGAGTTACCGTAAGGGAAAGGGTATTGAGTTGCTGGTGTGTAAAAGGGGCGATGGGACTTTGCATAGGTGGGGAAACCTGGTTCTCCAAGCGCAACTCCTTCAATTGTGGGCAGTTCTGGAGAAGGCGCCCGAATTCCGTAGACGGTAGGAATGCTCCGGGTTTCCACAGAGAGATATGCAAGGTTTGTATCCCAACAGCGGTGTCAATCCGAGGCGTGAGCTCTGTGCATCGCAATGTCTTTGTGTTTGCCAGCAACGGTGTGGGGAGCGCCTGCATGTAAGGCATAGGAGAGTTCCATGACGCCACTATACACAACTCAGTTGGCGAAGGGATCCCTGGCGGGATGACATTATTTATATGCCAAACAATGTTGACCCGGAGTGTCTGAGACTCCGTTGGCAGCACAAGGTTAGGGTACGCAGCACCATGTTGGGTCAGATTGTGGCATGAGTATACGGTGAGATCAAGTGGTTGCTTTTGAGCGAGGAGCACGCATTGCTCAAACTGCGTTTTTCCTATGATCTTATACCTCGGACTGATGAAACCAATCATGGGTACACGAGCGTACCTCCATAGTTGAGGTGTAGATCGGCAGACAGCCCGCCAGCGCTTGCAAGTCGCTGAGAGTGTGAATGGAACGAGATTGAGGGTTTTGGAAAGTATACCGAGATCATAACATGCGGGTGACGGGTCATAGTACGGGGATAGAGAAGTGATGATCTCGTGTTGTCTCTCGTCGACTGCCTCGATGAAGATTTGCTGGAGGATTTCGGTTGGTACGCGACGAAGACCAGATAATGCTCCTTTATATTTGGCGATACTTCGATCCACTTCATGGAGCATTTTAGTGTAGGATAGCGTAGACTCTGAAGTTGCAATATGGGTGGATTCATGTGCCGCGTGCTCGTCGGCAGCCAGGTGCAAGTGTGCTTCCACTTGCGGGGTAGCTTTGTCCAGGTGTGTGAGCAAAACTTCCGTAAGTGCCACTATTTCAGCCCATGTCGCCAACACTCCCTTTGTAGACGACACAGTCTCTAAAATATCACAATGATTGTTGTACAAATTCAAGGCATTCTTGACAACTTTTTCGAGGGCCGTTATAGAGAGTATACTGGTCACATAGGCGTCTTTGACCGCGCTTGTCGTCGCCAGGCAATCCGCGAAAACCTCGGCGGCCTTCTTAGCATAGGTGTACTGCGCTTGGACCTCATCTTGTCTACGAAGAAGGAAGGAGCGAAGCTCAAGATCGCCATCGAGAAGCTTCTTGAGGGCGGACATCTCTGTAAAATTGGCAGGGATATTCTTATAACTCCGCGACAACGTTGACGACATCTGGTTGTGTATGGTAAGGTGGCATTGTATGACGGATGGCATGGTGTGCTTACGATCGCGACTGGAACGTGGTTCGGTTGAGGCAGGCTCCAAGAAGCAAGCATGTTTGAATGCACTTCACACACTCTCAAGGTAGCTAGAGCAACCGCTATTTTTGGAAGGATTAAACGAGTGTCTGTTCAATGTCAAGATACGATTAAGATACCAATAGAAGGGGGTGGACATTGGTCCAAATGCCGGAGTTCGTGGGTTGTATATTGTAGCCGGACTGTTAAGTTTCTTCTATTAGAACCAGTAGAGTCTGGTTAACTACGTTTCGTAGAGGCGCCAGTTGCTACCTGGTTTTCACCGAAGAGGCCGAGAAATGATTCATATTGTCCACGCCTCAGGAGTAAGAATGTCTAATGGTGGCCATGACTGTGCTTTTCTGCACCCCTAGGATATTGCAGATTGAATACTGCACGTGGAGATTTTGTCAGTCAAGGTTCATGGGACGCACGGGATGGAAAGCGAACGCACCATGTCCACACGCAACACAACGGTGGTGCCCCGTCTTATCGCTTACCTCCATCCAAATGGTGTCGTGCGAGTCGGTTGGGAACCTGGTGCAACCAACGATCGTTCATGATGCTGTAGACGAAAGACAAGTCCCAGAGAACCAGGAAGCTCCAATGACTCTCTTAGGGGCCATCACAAACGTAAGCAGGGACCAGAGTAGGGTCTTCGATAGTGCCGGGTTTGGTAATGAGGAGAGAGCCTATGTTGAAAACATCGACGCTATGAAGTTGACCGAGAAGCTGGCGACATTCGAGACCAGTCACTTGCTCGATATCAGCCAGGACGTGACCGGCTTTTGAGCCCACCGAAGAGAGATGGGGCAGCCTCAGAAAATCTGCGCGGTGAGGTCGAGAGCGCGCGCACGGTGAGTGAGGGCACACAAGGGTACTTTGGGAGCTGTTCTGCTTAGGGCTTGCATTTCAGTTTATTCCGAGGGTTTATTCTATTTGGTCAAGGTCGAAAAGTGTTGAGAGGCTGGAACTTTGACTGCGAGCCCCAATTCACTACTGCGCTGCCCTCTCGTCTCCCTGCTATCATCGTTCCTGTCCTTTACTGTGCATATGAACCTAAGATCTACACTCCCTCATTTTTACAGACCAGATGCTGTGTGGTGGTTTCCACACCAAATCTCGTTAGATCACCCACTCATGGTGCGGACATGGGAGCAAGCAATGCGTTGCTCATAATCTGTAACACGAATGAATGAGAGGAAGAATCATGAGGTCCTTCCCAGCTCATCAGCATGCCATATCTACAATACCGGCCTCCTATCTACTTCACGTGCAAAAAAACATGAAACATAAGAAAGAGACCAGACTAAGATAT
>Ga0307515_10022231_pt1 | contig 11186 bp, 6 predicted proteins | sample 17_EM_MG_FD_194513 | JGI IMG/M metagenome (GOLD analysis project Ga0307515, IMG submission 194513) | Populus trichocarpa ectomycorrhiza microbial communities from riparian zone in the Pacific Northwest, United States - 17_EM | ecosystem: Host-associated > Plants > Roots > Unclassified | place... | reverse complement strand
CTCGTAAAACCGTTTGTTTTTCTGGCTCTGGAAGAGCGGTTAATTTCCTCTTGCTCTGCTTTTCAAGTTACTCTTTTATCCTGTGCTTCGGGGAGCACAATATTACAATGTGCTACCGTTTGATTGGCGCATTCGAGAATCAAGGGGATCACGGATCAGAGTTACAAGATATGATCAACGGCAGGCACGTGCTTGAGAGTTAAGTAGGAACATGGGAACTTTTTGTAGAAATAATGGAGGGAGATTTTCTTTTTATTTAGTTTTAAAGTATTTTTGTGAGGGGAGATTTTATTGTGGTTGAAGATGGTTGGAAGAGGTAATGCTGTCAAGGAGGGGTGATGGGGGCGGGGCCATCTTATCTAGAGTGAGAGGTTTAGGAGAATTTGAGGATACGGGGAGATGCTTGTCCACTCGAGCTGCTATCTCTTTTATAAATCTCTTATCATTTATTTTTTAAAATTTATTTTTAATATTAATATATTAAAAAAATAAAAAAATTAATTTAATATAAAAAATTAAAATCTTTCAGAAACATGGTTAGATTTTGCTTTTAAACACACTTATAATGTCATGACACATGAGATGGTTGAAACGGTTTAAAATTATATTTTTTTATTTTTTATGAATTTTCAACCGAAAATAAAAAAATATTATTATTTAGTAAATCAATTTTTTATAAATTATAGTATAATAATTCACTAAATAAAGTTCGAGTTATCGGTTTGTTGGGTTGGTGAGTTTAGAAGTTGATGGGTTAACTAGAATTTTAATTGTTGATTTTTAAAAAAAAAATAAAAATATATTGTTTAGATAAACAAAAAATAATTTAACGTGAAAAATCAAGTTGACGTGAGACAATTTTATTACCATGCTTATTAATATGGTGTGTGGAATCTTCATATGTTCATAGGTTGAGCAAGTTTGACAGGCTTGCCTCAGTAGATTTTAATGGATTGGTTTATACAAAATTTTCAAATTGGTTTAACAAATTTTCAATTTTTTTCTTAAAAATCTAATTTATCTAGCGAAAAATTCATGCCACATTGCACCAAGCATCATACTCACAATTCACTTAGAATTTCAATAGTTTTTTTTTTTGTTTGGACCACCTAATCCCTTTTTTTTTCAATGACATTGTTGTTCATGGTGTATTGTGGGTTGAAAGTTACATAAATTTGCATATTTTTTATAATTGAAGGTTTTAATTAAATTTTAAAACTTGATTAAAAGCTAATTTAAAGATGGAATTAAAAAAGAACCAAACTCAAAAGAAAAAAATTATGGTCTATCTAGAATTCATGTAAAAAGTACAATTTTATATTTTCTTCGTTTGTCCTTTTAGTTTTAGAATTTTAGATTTTGATCCAAAATTTTATTTTATTTACATTTTAATCTCTCGATTTGAGAGATGAGGGAGAAAATCATTAAAAAATAAATAATAAGAGAAAAAATTATCGGTTGACTAAATTTTGGTAACAAAAAAAATTAATTTTAGTATCAATGAATTTTATTTGACGATAAAAATATCATTGAATTGTTTTTATACCCTTTTCTTTAGAAATATTAGATTGGGGTTAAAATTCTTTTTTTTTTTTTATATTCAGGATGCTTTTTTTTTTGACCGGTTAAAGGTTGTTTTCAAGTTATAAATGAGTTTATTAAGATTTATGAGATGTTTCTTAGATATTTTCAAGTTAAAAGGGGTTAAAAATATGTTTTTTTTATCTAAAAGCTCGGAACCCGAGTTGCAGCCTTCTAAGGTGGCTATAATCCTACCAGTAGATGACATGTTGTCTACTTAATTTCTTTTAAAAAAATAAATGCACAATATGCTGTCCACCTATTTTTAACAGTAGAAAAATAATGAACAAACACACGCTCCAACCTCCTTTGTTATAGGTCAAGCATGCTAGCCCGCTCAAGCTCAAACACTTGGTCCATTTCTATAAAGGCTTTTATGGATATTTTTTTATTTTTTGCCTTTAATTTGAATTAAAATTCATCAAAATAAATAAATAAATAATATATTTGGGATATATTTTATTAAATATTGTTTAGTTCACTTTGTTTTCGAGTAAGATTATAATATTGTTTTAATAATATTAGCAAGCGCTCCTTTGAACAGTCCTTCATGATTTTTTTTTTAAATTATTTGTTGTTTTTTATATGCATGTTTATTTTTATTATCATATAATAAAATAAAAAATAAATTCCAACAAGTTATTTATGAAAACACATGAGCAATATATTATTTTTATATTTTTAATATATTTGAGTCAAAATTATCAAAACATATTTTTTATGAAAAACTTGCTTTTATGATTCTAATAAGTTGTGAAGAAAAATATTCCGGTAAAAAAAGCTAAAAAAAAAAACACAAGAAACTATATTTATTTTTGTAGAAAAAATAGTTTAATAAGAAAATCATGAATTATACTAGAAAATAACTTTGTTCTAATGGAAATCAAATTATTACGTTCCGTACAAAAAAAAAAAAAAATATTGACATAAAATTAAATAAAATAATTTAAATTACACACCATGGCACGAGATCAAATATCTTAATATATATCTATTTCTTAGCTTTCTCATTTAATCTTTAGTTAGAATTAACAAATTTTTTTAATATTTATTAACATATACAATTCTGGATTTATTTGACTAAATGCATGTGAAATTTTTTTAGTTCATGATAAAGAATTTTGTTTATGCTACAAAATACATTATATATATATAATTTTTAATCTGACCCGACTTGTAATACGGGTAAATTGGCTAGTTATTAGCCATTGATTTCACTCTGACACAACACGTCACCCCTTACGTGACTTTGAAGATGAAATCTTGTTTCAGACTTTTTCTTGGTAGTAGGAGCTCATGATCTTGAAAATTAAAATCGAAGCAAATTCAAGTAAATATATTTCCTTATATAAGGATGAAATTCAATTTTCTTTTAACCCTTTTTTTAAGGAATTCTCATCATGTTTCACATAGTCTAAAATATCTCTCACAAATATGTTCAATTGCATAAAAATCTATAACTCATGTCGTAAACTTGATTGGATAAAATAAATTAGTGTTATTTTAATTCAAAGATAGAAAAAATAGACAATGATATAATTAAACCAAATTTTTTTTAAAAAAATAATCACAATAACTTTGAAAAAAAATATCTTTTTCAAAAGAAAACAAATAATATAACTCAATTCTCAACTCATTAAATATAGAAAAACAAAAATAACCTGAGTTAGCATAACAAACTTGTGTTAACCCATCAAATTCATGATCCATATCATGAGATCATGATAATCAGATAGAAAAGAATAAAAGCTCATTTTATAAGAAAAAACAATGTCGAATGATAAAAGCTGAAAAGAAAATAAGTAAAAAAAATATCAACCTGCATTAACTTTTTAAACTCGTGACTTTGTTATTAAACCGAAAGCACTATATCTGAAAAATCCACGAAGCTCAATTCCTAAACAATTAAATTAAAGGATGCAAAAAAAAATAGCAATTAAGATAATAAGGATCAAAACGGAAATAATTTTATTTATTTATTTTTTACGGAGGGGAAAAATTGAAAAGAAAAATCAAATTAACAAAAGGATCCAAAAGAAAAAAAATAATAAAAAAGAACGAGGATTAAAATTGAAATAAAAAATAAGAAATGTTTTTTATTAGAGGGTGAAAATTAAAAGAAAAATCAATTTTAACCAAATAACAATAAAAAGAATGAGGACTAGATTAGAAAAATAATATATCACAAATTGGGATTGAAGGATGTAATTGAAAAAAAAATCAATTTTTACAAAAAAACCAAGAACAAAAAATTTAAAATCAAAAGTATAAGGACCTTGAAATCTCATAAAGACAACTCTAAAATTTTGCATAGCTAGCATGATTTTTGAGGGGAGAAGAGAAAAAAATAGAAGGAAAAGAAAAAAAACCGCTGACAATGAATTGCACCGCCATTTGCCACACACATCATCCCAAAAGGAAAACGACACCGCGACGCTTCCAATGACACGATAAAAGCTGGTTTGTGGCGACTAGGAAGCAATGTATACTCAAATTATTTTTTTTAATTATATTTTGTATTTATTAAAATATCAAATTTTTCCTTAACTAACTTGATTATAACAAAAAAAAAAACAAAAAAAAATCATTAAAATATAAAAGTACCCCTGATCGCTAATTTTTCTTTTTTAACTTTTAAAGACATTTTAATTGTGTCACTGTACTTTAAAAATCCTAAAAAACAAAATTGACATAACCCCAAGGAATTTAATAATAATTAATAAGTCTTGTGCAAAGAATGTACTACCCCAGTAACCACCATTTCAAATATTAATAAACAGTGTTTTGCTAAAGATTTTAAGCATTTGTTAATGTCATTTCTCTTAAAAACTAATAAAGTACGTGGAAGGAACTCAAGACTCGAGACTAGACGTTTTACTTGCTACCTAATCAAACCTTTCATGGCACACCAATGGTTAGATTCTTGCATCCACGAGGATGAGATATCGTGAGAAATGAAACGTTTTTGTGTAATTGGTAGGCTTTTCAACTCAGCTATACATATTTGAAAAACACAATACTAACGTAGAATGCCTTAGATTTCAATTCAAGGTTATTTTCAAATAGATTGAAATGTTCAATTTTAGTTTTATAGATGATTTTTATTTTTGTGTTTTAAAAATATTTTTTATTTTTATTTTTGTTTTAAATTATTTTTGTTAGTATTTTCAGATCATTTTGATGTATTAATATAAAAATAATTTTTTTAAAATTTTTTTTTTAATATATTTTTAAATAAAAACAAATATTTTAAAAAACAACCATTACAAATACCACTATTAAAATCCTTTCTTTTCTCGTACGAGTACATTTTTGTCCATCATTCTAGAAAATTTTGTCAGCTAAAAAAAATTCTGCCTAAAGCCCAAGTAGAAATGGGCTATGGATGCATTGGGTTCAAATAGAACGCAGACTAAAATTACCCATTAACTCAAAATCAAAATTCACGCACAGATAAAAGAACCTCCCTTGCATTTCCCAAGCACAGAAACAGAACCATAAAATTGCTTTCCATTTCCCTCCTTCTCAACTTTTTTTTTTTCTTAAGAGGCCATTTGCAGGTTTTTCTGAAAACCAGCTAAAAAGTGAAAAACCTGCTAAAAATACTTTTGTATCCCAAGAATACACGCTATTTTCCAACACTTCTTACCTGCACACCACCTGTTTGATAAAACGCTAAAAAGAAAGTGAAAAGTGAACTAGCAGCGATGGGCGTGAAAACATTGCTTAAATGGTCAAAACAAATCACCCCATCTAAAGTTGAGCAACTACTTAGAGCAGAAAGGGACTTACGCAAAGTTAAAATCATATTTGATTCCGCAAGCGCGGAATACAGCAATGGTTTTAGGCATGATCACACCACGTTTGGCGTCATGATCTCTAAATTAGTCTCCGCGAATGAGTTCAGGCCCGCAGAGGAAATGCTTAATAGAATGAAGGAAGAGAAGTGCAGAATTACTGAGGAGATATTCCTTTCAATTTGCAGAGGCTATGGCCGGGTTCATATGCCATTAGATGCCATCAGGGTTTTTCATAAAATGAATGACTTTGGGTGCAAACCCACTGACAAGTCTTACATCAGTGTATTTGCTATTCTTGTTGAAGAGAATCAGTTAAAGGTTGCGATGAGTTTTTATAAGTATATGAGGGAAATGGGTGTTCGGCAGAGTGTTGTTTCGCTTAATGTTTTGATTAAAGCCCTTTGTAAGAATAGCGGAACGATTGATGCTGCTTTTGAGATATTTCGTGAGATGCCAAAACGCGGGTGTGATCCGGATTCGTATACGTATGGTACGCTAATTAATGGTTTGTGTAAGTTGGGTAAGACTTTTGAAGCCAAGGAGTTGTTTAAAGAGATGGATACAAAAGGATGTTCACCGTCCGTTGTCACGTACTCTTGTTTGATGCATGGCTTGTGCCAGGCTGGTAACGTGGATGAAGCTATGGGATTGTTTGATAAGATGAAGAAAAAAGCCATTGAGCCAAATGTGTTTACCTATAGTTCTTTAATGGATGGTCTTTGCAAGAATGGGGGTTCTTTAGAAGCCATGGAGCTACTAGAGATGATGGTCAGGAAGCGCCATAAGCCTAATATGGTAACATATAGTACGTTAATTAATGGGCTCTGTAAAGAAGGAAAACTGGCTGAAGCTGTGGAGACTCTTGACAGGATGAAGCTTCAGGGATTGAAACCAGATGCAGGGCTCTATGGAAAAATCATAAATGGGTTCTGCAATATTCGCAAGTTCCAGGAGGCTGCAACCTGCCTTGATGAGATGGTTCTAGGGCAGATCTCACCAAACCGAGTAACTTGGAGCCTTCATGTTAAGCTTAATAATATGGTAGTCCAAGGCCTTTGTACAAATGGCAACCTGAATAGAGCCTTTCAGTTGTACATAGGTATGCGCACTAGGGGTATCTCAATTGATGCTGGGACCTTTGATTCTCTTGTGAAATGTTTCTGCAAGAAAGGGGACTTGCATAAAGCTGCTCGCATTTTTGATGAGATGGTGCTCGATGGATGTGTTCCTGACCATGGAATATGGAGTGCTGTGGTTGGTGGATTTTGGGATAGAAGAAAGGTCCGGGAAGCTTTTGAGTCGATAGTGGTTGAACTAATGAATGAATTTGTTGAGCATGTATAGAAAATCATAACGAAGATTTATGAATTAGTAAGCACACTTGGCCCTAGTCTTCTTGTTCCAATCACAGAAAACTCTCATGTTGTTTTTCCTTCCTTCAAAAATAAAGTTTCCATATTCTCTTAGCTGGTTTAAACCATAGATTCCCTCACTCTATACATGGTGATGCCATTAACATATGAAATACCAACCGTTAGTGGCATCATTCCCAACTGCAAGGTTTATCACACTTTAACTTGTTTTATCCTCAATCATTATGCTTATTTGCTGGTTTTTCGTATTTACAGGGCATTGGACATATTTTCTTTCTCTCTAATTGCTTTTCTATGTCCCGAAATCTATAGACACGCAAGCCTTTGTTGCATTGTAGAACTCTTGTTATGCAGATAAGAAGATTAATAGTGATGACAGATGCATAGATGTAATTTTAAGACAAGAGCAAGCTTGAAAGGGACCTTCCACATGATTTCTACTATGTGCCGTGGAGTTATTAGCACTATTTTGTCACCCAGCCGTAAAAATCCCTGCTGTGTGGTGTCTAGTAAAATTTCAAGAACAACAGGTTCATGGATGGATATACACCATGATTTGTCCAAGTTAACTTGGAAAATGGATAGCGTAATCGGTTTCTTGAGCTTTAACTTTTTACTTCAAGTTTTGTATTATAATAAAAGCTCACCATAACTGTTTTTCATGAGCACGTGTCTTGTAATTCGTTGTATGTCAATGCTTGTTTGTTCTTTTCGAAGACCCCAAATAATTTCCTTTCTCATTGGACATGCATTATCTCATGGTTGATCACTTTCTTCTTGTCAGATGTACATATCCGTTGTTTATATTCACTGCATTTTGTAATTATGATTGAGCAACAAACTTAATTCTGTATCTGTTGTTGAACGAAAAGGATGCTTTGTAATTCGCCCATGCTCTTACCCATGCCCTTCCTCCTGCAGTCCGGTATGTTTCTAATACTCAAAATACTCTACGTGAAGGAAATTATGCGGCTGACTTTTTAGCTTAAGCTTGGTGCTTTGCAAACGCTTCCTTGTGTGGATTGGGAATCTCATCCAGGTTTGAGAAGATTATTGGCTAATGATGGTGGTGGCATTGTGCACCTGAGGATTCATTGTATGTTTCTATTCTCCTTGTACCAAAATAAGAAAGGAAAAAACTTTCTGAATCTGATGTTCCACTGGATTTCCATTTTCTTTCCCAGTTGCAAACTTTTGCCAATCTGTCTTGGTTCTTAAGCGGCTTGCCTCTGAACCCTATGTTACTGGTTACAATGTCTCTCGTTTTAGACTTTCTGTAGGTTGAAGACTTTTATGATGCCCATACTGCATCCTGATCTCCTATTAATGTCAACAAATTCATGATCAAAACATTTAAGGTCATGGATTTGCTGCATCTGACCACATAATGGTTGAATTGCAGGGAACGACATGATAATTCCTAATTCAAGGTGAATAAAGTAGATAAATGATGAAGACATTCAAATTGCCAATTGGTGCCACTTTGTGAAGCTGAAGGAGATTAGTGCCCTGAACAGATAATGTGCTAGTTAGCTGAGTGGGAAAAGCCAATTCCACGATGCTTAGAGGGAGATGCTACAAACAACACACTGCAAGCAACACCAACTCCAACGTGTCGCGTGGTGCAACTGCTGCAAATGAAAGCACTGATATAAAGGCATGCAAAAATTCAACAAACTTTAGCTGATATTTTTTGCTGCAAATTCAGATGGAAAGTTTTCCGATGCATCAATAATCCACAAACCGCGATATGTGGCAAACCCATGACAGATGTTTCCCTAAAGCTATCAGTGAAGCATGATAGAAAACATGACAATCCGCAGATGGCTAGAAGTGTGGCAATCAAGTACTAGCCCACTGAGCTGCAGTTACCTTGCTTTGTGAATAAGGGCGACAAGAGTTGAAAAGCAAGAACAGTTCCTGTAGGTAAATAATTGGCAATGGCCAGTGCTTTGAAATGTCTTGGTAAGAGCTTTGTGTTTCTAGGTCTTTTGCTCTGTTTCAACAGCAGATGTACCTCCAATTAGGGGGAGTTTTTGCTCATTATGATTCTGGGAGTTCTCAGCCACTCCTCTAATCTCCATGACCTGGCACCTTTGGATTCTGGCTACACTGTTCTTCATTTCAGCTTCCGGCTCACGTTACAGGTCTATTTTCAGGAACTGCATCAATTATGTAAAGAGGAAAAAGTTGAATTTCACTGTGGGTGAAACAAGGAAAAGTTGATTTTGATGCCTTGTAAAAACAGAAACTGAAATTGGAAAAAGCTATTCTAACCGAAATTCTTGAAGGAGAGTTTCGATTAACAATTATTGGAGAAAGTTTTTGTCCATTATGAATTTAATCTTTAGAAGTTGTCATATGCACACAGACAAGCAGGGGGAGAAAGTGGATCCCCCATTTTTCATGAGGTGCTGGTTGACGGATGTGTTCCTGACGAGGCAACACAGGGTGCTGTGGTTGGTGGATTTGGCCTTGGGATAGAAGAAAGGTACGGAAGCTTTGGAGTTGGTAGTGGCTGAGATGATGATTCAAACCATCTTACAGTTAGGCAGATTTGGTTTATAATCGTGCGGCATGGAACAAAAGGATCCACTTAGCCGACCTGACTAGTTTGGAACTAAGACTTTGGTGTAGTTGTTCTTGTGGTTGGGCTAATCAGTGAATCGGTTGAGCATCTCCTTGTAAATCTGGATGAGGATTTAACTACTCGGTGCTAGTTTTCTTATTCTAACCATGTAAAACTTTCTCATGTTGTAAATCCTTTCTTTGCTAGCACAGTTCCACGTCTTCCTGGTAGTTTAATCAGCGATCCACTTTCTGTATGCATGGTGCTGTCTTAAGAGCATGAAATGCTAACTTTCAGCAGCATCATTCTCAAATGCGAGGTTTATTGATTCAGGTTAAAAAGGAAATTGAAGTGAAAAAGAAAGTAGCACAACATTAAGAACATCATTAGAGGACACTTCTATGTCATGTTCTTTTCTCAAGTTCAAATAATTCTTTACCTGATATCGTGGATGTCCAATCAAAGCACTTTCATATTCCTTTATGCAAGCCTTGAACTGAAGTCCTTTAACATTTTTTACATTACTTTTTATGTCATGGACGTTCCTTAAATTATTATGAAAGAACAACTCAACTCCCATAACTTTATCAGCTTTATTATATTCTAAACTAATAAAATTATTTCTAGAACGTTGTCAAAAATATTGGCAGGTTCACTATTTTCTTGTCCAAAAACATGAACTTTGACCCTATTAATTTTATAATTCTCATTAACCACATGTTAAGCACATCCTCCATGATTTTCTTCATCAAAACCCACTTCCAGAACCATCTCTGCAACGTGCTGCTCAACTGATGTAACATGAACATTTTTTGCAAACTTAGGTTCATCATAGATTGAGATTTCTACATCAAATTTTGATGGTTTATTCCAATCCACAAATTATCTAGAATCATAAAAAATTTAACTTTAACATTACTTATTTGTTTTTGAAATTTCTTTTGTATATCCTGATCAAAAGCTTGCCTCCTTTGATAAATATTACTAGAAAAAAACACTTTCAAGAATATCAACTTTTGCATCATAATCTCAATATTGCATTCTGTTACTTCTTCTTTGATGTAGAGAAGAAGAATCATCATTAAAATCATGGTGTTGTTTGTGAAGAAAAGGATTAACATCCTATTATTATGGTCTCGATTCTCAAACCGGTCAAGACACTCGTAGAGTTGCTGGTTTTGCCTTTTCATTTCATCCATTTCAAGAGCATAGATGTCCCTCTTGAGTTCTTGCATACGATGTTCACGAACAACCATGGTTATAAATCCAAAGCTCTGATATCAACTTCATACTAGGATAGTATGAATATCGATAAGTAACAAGTCCTCACATATGATAGTTTTTCACTCACCACTCTAAGATACAAAATCCAAAAGATATAAACGGGAATAACTCAACACTCTAAATATATAAATCACTCACCACTTTAAAACATATAAAGTTAAGGAAATAAGTCCACTGCTTATAAAAGAGATATATAACTTGATAGATTGCCAAAAGCTAAATCAAAGATTTTCCATTCAAATTTTGTATTCTTTTCTCCGGTGACAGTAATGTGGATTTTCAGCTGTCCCATTGAATAGATTTACTGTTTGAGCCTCTGGTGTAATTTTTGTTGCAGATCCAATTGTTGTTTTTATGTTTGTGTTATCCAGGATTTTATGCTTTAGCAAGTGCTTTCATTAAATAATTTTTTCATTTTCTGGTAGCATTAGTTCCGGTCTCTGGACGAGGCGATCTGCATTATGGATCACGTATGAAACTCACACTTCGTATTGCATCCTTCCAAGTCACATGGCATTTTCATGAAGTGCAGATTCGACAAGTGATCAAGAGTATTTGTTTCCTTCATCCAGTAGATAA
>Ga0307515_10022230_pt1 | contig 11186 bp, 5 predicted proteins | sample 17_EM_MG_FD_194513 | JGI IMG/M metagenome (GOLD analysis project Ga0307515, IMG submission 194513) | Populus trichocarpa ectomycorrhiza microbial communities from riparian zone in the Pacific Northwest, United States - 17_EM | ecosystem: Host-associated > Plants > Roots > Unclassified | place... | reverse complement strand
ATAGAATTTTGTTGTATGAATATATGATTTGTACATATTAGGTTTTGTTTAAGATTTTATAAAATTATATTTGTTTATAAATTGATGAAATTTATTTTGAATTTGTGACTTAGGTGTCTTGTAATGAAATAAATAATGACTTATTTAACGAGTCCGTTTTATATTTTGTCAATTTTATTGTTGAGTTGAAATTTTCAGTAAAAGTATAGAAATTTGAATTTATATAGATAATTAATAATGAATTAGTTGTACCATTAAAATAGTTTGAATAAGTTTGAGTTAAACCAATGTTCTATTATTTATTTAGTTTAATTAATTAATACATATTGTCATCAATATTCTATATAGGTTTGACATAAGTAATGGATGATCATTAATGGATGTTTCGAGATTTACTCGAAAAGTTACGTAGGATGGATTATTATAATGGGGTTCAAGGTTTTATTAATTATGCACTATCTAATCCAAGAAATATTAGTGGAGGCAGTATTAGATGTCCATGTAAGATGTGTAAAAATAAAAAGTTTCTCGATCCAGATGTTGTAATGATACATCTTCTATAAAAAAAGGTTCATGGAGAGATATTTATGTTGGTTTGCACATGGAGAACCATATGTTCCCCACGAGACCATGATATAAAGGATGGTTGGGTCAATTTCTAGTTCTAGTAATGTGCATGAAGTTATAGATGACAATAGTAATCCTTATAGGATTAATATGGTTTTGGATGTGATGAGAATAAATCAGGGTTATGTCGGTTAATGTCCAATCTTAGATGAAGAACATAATGCAGACACGACTAGGTTTTTTGATCTTTTAAAAGACTCCGACAAACCATTATGGAATAAGTGTACAAATCATAATAAATTATCGGTTGTTACACAGGTGTTCACCATCAAGTCAGATCATGGGTTGAGTGAGGTCAATTACAAAAGAATTGTCAAATGGGTGAGAAACATTTTACCTGAAATGAATAGGCTAAAATAGAACTTTTATTCTATTAAATCCATAATGAAACCCCTCAACCTAGGATACTATAAAATTGACATGTGTCCAAACTTTTGCATGTTATACTAACTTGAAAATACAGAGTTAATCGAGTGCATAACATGTGGACATGCTTGTTATAAACCCAAAACTGGCAAGGAAAAGACTTTTGTCACACATAGAAAACTTAGATACTTCTCAGTCACACTTAGACTTCAAAGGTTATTCATGTCACCAAAGACTGTTGAGTGCATGACATGACATCATTCATATGATGCGGTGGATGGAGTGAAGGTACACCTTTCTGATGGTAAAGCCTTGAAATATTTTAATAAGGTGCATCTTCAATTTTTAGTGGAATCAAGGAATATGCGTTTTGGATTATGTACAGACGAGTTCAATCCATTCGGGTAATTTGTTACTCCTTATTCTTGTTGGTTGATGATACTCACGGTTTACAACTTACCACCAAGGATGTGTATGAAATTCATGTTTTTATCTATGGTCATACTTGGTTCTAATAGTCTGGGTTAGAATATAGATGTTCGTTTTTGTTTGTTGATTGATGAGTTGAAGTAGTTGTGGTCATCCGGAGCTTTGACATATGAGGTATCGAGGAAACAAAATTTTCAAATGAAGGCAAATTTGATGTGGACTATCAATGATTTTCCTGCATATGGAATGGTTTCTGGTTGGAGCATGCATGAAAAACTACCATGTTCATACTGTAAGGAAAATAACAAGGCCTTCACGTTAACAAATGACGGTAAAACATCTTTTTTTTTTATTTCCACTAGTGATTCTTGTCAATAGATCACAAGTACAGAAAGAATAGAAAAGATTTTTTTATTGGCAGAGTTGAAAAGGGATGTTGCACCACCGCTCCTATCGGGTGAGGAATTGTATGACGTGGTGTCGGAGTACGATGACATTGTGTTTGATTTTCAACAAAGTAAGCAGAAGTTTCATGGTTTTGCTCACAATTGGGTAAATCAAAGTTTTTTCTAGTAGTTTCCTTATTAGAAGACCAATTTTCTTTATTATAACCTTGATGTCATACACATTGAAAATAACATGTTTGAAAATATTTCTAGCATCGTTATGGACGTGAAATGGAAGACAAAGGACAACATCAAGGGTAGAATGAATATATTTTTTTGCCACCATAACATTATAGAGCTGGTTTATGATGAGTCATAGGTCGCAAAGCTCAAAGCTAGTTTCTTCTTAGACAATAATGCACAGTTACTTGTGTATCAATGGCTTAAGAGTTTGCATTTTCCTAGTGGACATGCTTCAAACATATCAAAGTTGGTGAATTTAGAGGATTGCATATTGTATGGAATGAAGAGTCATGATTGCCATGTGTTTATGCAAACACTCATTCCACTAGCTTACCAGGATTGATTGCCAATGGGGATATAGGATGCACTCATGGAGATCAGTCACTTCTTTAGAGATATATGCTCCAACAAGTTCCAAATACAACATATAAAGAAGCTTGAAACGAATATCATCCAGACAATCTGCAAACTTGAGATGATGTTCCCTTCATCGTTCTTTAACTCAATGAAGCATCTACCCATGCATCTACCGTTCAGGTAAAAGTTGGAGGCTCGGTCCAATATAGATGGATGTATCCATTATAGAGGTTAGGGATTACACATGCATTGTAATCAAAATTCTATTGTCTTTTTTTAAAAATTCAAAACAATTTTTTAATTACATGCAAGTACTTGTTCTACCTTAAAAAAAATTAAAAAAAAAGGTGTATGTTGAGGCTTCGATATGTGAGGCTTATATTATTGAAGAGATCTCAACATTTATCTCATACTATTTCGAGCCTCACTTAAGAACAAGAATCAACCACGGTACAAGGCATGATGATAGTGGGGAAGTGTCTTTGAATGAGAACTTGTTAATATTCTCCCATCTTGGACGACCCGTACAAAAAAATGTTGTGAGGAGAAGATATTTGACAGAAATAGAATTCAGACAAGCATATAATTATGTGCTATTTAATTGTGATGAACTAAGACCTTTTATTCAGTATGTATAATACTCCATATGTTGTTACTTTTTAACAATTTATCTCTTATACGATCATAAACTGATAGATTGTTGAATTCCTCATGGGCAACATTGTTAATTTTTACTGTCCAAAAACTCACAACTGACTAAATCTTAAATTTTTCAATTACAAGATGAATAATTTTCCACATAGTTTAGAAAACATGTAAGAATTGTTTAATTATTCTTATTTCTCAGGATACTTAATTTCATTATACATTTATCATTAATTATGATGGAGATGTAATTCATGTATCAAGTTTATCAATTATAAATGAATGCTAATGTTACTTTGAATTTACTAAGTTTGGGTCCTGGAAGAAAGGTGAAGTGATATAAAGGGTATTTCATCAATGAACATGTGTTTCATTTAAGAGAGTATGGTCAAGGTAGAAGACATAACAGTGGGGTTTGTGTTAAGGGATTGACTTCTAATGAGTTCAAAGTTAACTACTATGAGAAGTTAAAAGACGTCATTGAATTGCAATATCATAACGAGCATAATAGTCTTTTTATTTAAATGTTATTGGTATGATACCACTAATAGAGGAATCAGAGTAGATCTCCATCATGGTTTGGTCAAAATAAATACAAAGGCTAGACTCTACAACATCGACGATGTCTTTTTTTTCACCAAACAATGCCAACAAGTTTATTACTTATGCATTCCTTCCTTTAGAAAGGATCATTCATGTCCAGGTTATTCAAGATGGCAACAATGAATTAAATGTGGGAGATGATGTCTTTTAACTTAATGAGCTAATTAATCCATATCAAGTTACTCCATCTAATGACTTAGAAGAAAATTTAAATTTTCACGTCGCTAATAATACTTTGGTTGATGTTGATGTTGATGTTGATGAGTTAAATAATGTTTTAAGAACCAACAGACATACAAAAATCAATAAAGATGATGATAGCGACCAAATCAACATAGAAGATTACGATGAAGATGACATAATTGAAGAAGAAGAAGACAATTCTGATTAATTTTCACAACATAAATGTGTAATGCTATAATTACAATGTAATATTTCTGGACGAAATTAACTTTAATGTAGTGACAATAACATTAATTTTATGTGATTTTAATATTCTACACAAAATTGATGTTATTATGTTGTGTGTGCTGCTGTGATTTTAAGTATTTGAAGGATGAATAGATAAGGAATATAGATACAATATGGCAATAGAAATTGTTGTACAGCGATGGAAATACCAATAGACTATAAAATGCCAACAGATACACCAATGGTTTAAGTCCGTTTGTATATTCCAGAGAGCATTAGAGCCTTTCACCTCTTAAATGCATTGTTCATTATATTCAATACAGAGGGTATCACTAACAGATTAAGTCCATCGGTATATTCCAAAGAGCGTTAAAATTGTTTCCCTCTCAATTGCATTGTTTATTGTGTTCAATATAGAGGGTATCACTGACGGATTAAGTCCGTTAGTATATTCTAAAGAGCATTGGAATTGTTACCCTCTCAATTGCACTATTCACTGTGTTCAATACATAAAGTATCATCGATGGATTAAGCTCGTTAATATATTCCAGAGAGTATTGGGATGTTTCACCTCTAAATTGCATTGTTCATTACATACGGTACCATCAATGGTAATAGTTGGAGGGTTTCTAAAATTTTTTATTAAATTGAAAATTTCAATTAGAATTTATAGACGGAGACACCAATGAAAAAATTAAAATTAAAATTTTTAATTTTTCGATAGTAAAGACGTCGGTAATACATGGCATGTTTCTAAAAGTTTTTGATTAAATTGAAAATCTCAATTAGACTTTACAGATGGAGACATCGATGGAAAAATTAAATATTAATTTTAAAGTTTCTGACGGGAAAGATTGGGAATACATATGATATGACCGACCGATGAATTAAGTCCGTCAATATATTCTGGAGAGCATTGTGACTGTTCATGTCTCCAAGTAGTGTTCATTGTATTCAATTCATACTGTAACACCAACAGAGTAAGTTTGTCGGTATATTCTAAAGAGCAATGAAACTGTTCACCTTTTTATGTCACTTTTAATTACTTTTCGTTATATACAGCTTTACCAATGAAATGAAAAATTATTGATGATATTTGGGGGTTTTCTTAAAATTTTTGATAAAATAAAAAATTTTAATTAGATTTTTTATGTCACTTTTAATTACTTTTCGTTATATACGACTTTAACAATGAAATGAAAAATTATAGGTGATATTTGGGGGGTTTCTTAAAAATTTTTATTTAAAATTTTTAATAAAATAAAAAATTTTAATTAGATGTTAAATATGGAAACACATACGGAAAAAAATAAAAAATAAAAATATTTATTTTTTCATCGGTAAAACCATTGGTAAAAAAGTCCTAAATTAAAATACCAAAATTTCTCAAATTATAACAGACATGCTGGCTTTCTTCATCATCATCATCTTCTTCTTCTTCTTCTTCTTCTTCTTCATTTACAAATAAACACCAGTGTCCCTCTCTTTCTTTCTCTTATCCATCTTCTTCTCTCCTCAACTCATTTTCTCTTCTCTTCTCATTCGGGCGCAGTTATGTCTTTCCTCTCTTCTTCTACTAAATTCTCTGTTTCTTTTTTGTTAATTAACATATTGTTCAATTTTTTTTTCTTTTCCTAGCTTCAATCACAATGAAATCAAGGTAAGATTTTTTTTTCTTATCTTTTATTTGTGTATTATTATATTTTTTTTGTTCTTAACACTTATATGAATGTTGTTGCTGGAAGTTTTTTAAATATAAGAACAATTTTGTTGAATTTTAGTTGGATTTATTTTTTCAATTTTGTTGTTCAAATTCAATTAAATTTATAGGATTGCTTTTAATTACTATTAGTTAATAATATTCTATTAAAAATTAATAAATTTAAAATATTCTTAGTTAATAATAATTAATTATCTTATATTTATAGTTATAAGTTCAATTTCAATAACAAGTTAAAGTTATAAATTTATATTGATTTTTATATGATAGACAATATAATATTATTATGATAATAATTGTATATATAACCTAATTATAGAAAAGAATCTTTTCTATTTATAAAGTAAAATTCTAGTTAATAAGTAGATATTCAATAATTAGGTTTGCTCTATAATAAATATATGTATTAAAAAATTAAAAAAATATATCCTAAAAACAAGGTTGAGTACAAGTTGAGTGAACTCTTCACTCAATGACAAGGAAACAAATTGAATAAAATCAATTGGTTTGTGGCAATTGAATTTAAATTGTTGTGTATTTGCAAGTTTAAAAATTTTGGATAGTCTTTCCATATATGGAAGATGCTGCTAATTTTTTTTTAAATAAGAATAATTTATGATATCTTAATCCCTTAATTTGTGTGGATGCCCAAGTGGAAGTCAATAACGCGTCGTACAAACAGGATCACTGCTGGTTCTTCTACTATCATTTTTTACGATTATTGGTTGTTAGGTGCCGATCAAGAACAAGCAATTGAGACACGGCTGCTCGACGCGGGCTCGTTGAGGGGGTCCCCTTCACAGCGGGATCCATTTACTCGGAAGTACCAGACTAAGTGAAAGAATGACATTTCAATGTAAGTTTGTTTTTTCCTTCACATTGACATGTTAATACTTTTTGAAAAATTAATTTCAATTAACAATGCAATTTCAAGTTTACATATATTGAGGCTACCAGATCCATAACATCAGTCATGAAATTGTTGATGGAAATTCCATTGTTTCAATGGTGTGAGGTTTCCAAACATCCTGAAAGGGAACCTATGATTGATGCATGATTCAGAAGGTTTAAGGTTCGTATTAACTTAAATATTTTTTATATTAATTTGGTTAGTTTATTAATACTAATGAAAATTTTATTTTGCAAGTTTTAACTGCAAGGAAAAATTTGAATGTGATAGAGATGACAACGCTATTGTAAGGAGTGTTCGGGAGAATCACGCTGCAACTAGGTAAGATTGGAATCAAGATAAAAATAATAATAATCCTCATTCCAGCCTTCTAGACCATTATCTCTCGCATATCTTTTTGTTTTTTTTTTATGTGTCATACCAAAAATCACGCAACCTACTTCCATAGTAACAAATTAGAATTTAAAACATAAAATTATAAAACAAGAAATTATATTATTTTCTATGTTATCTAGTTGCTACGTGATTCTCCCATACCCTCCTCACAACGTTGTTGTCTGCGCTATCCCACTCAAAATTGTGTTGTGTATAAATAATTCATTTAAAATAAAAATAGTACAAGATATAAAATTATAAAAATAATTTATTAAAAATAAGCTGGAAATTAGAAGTTAACACCTACCTGAAATCGTCGAAACCAGGCATCGATATTAGGTCTCCACTTAGGATGTCTGGAAACCTGACTCCATTGAAATAATGGAATCTCCATCGACGATTTAAACGCCGATATTATTGTCCGGGCAACCTTAATATTTGTGAACCAGAAATTAAATAAAATTAATAAAATATTAATTAGTTGTTCATAAATTATGTTATAAGTATAAAAAAAACTAAAACCTAAACAAACTGACATTGAAAGGTTATCCTTCTATTGTGCCTGGTACTTGCAGGTGAATTGAACCCGCTGTGAAGGCACACCGCCTCTGCGCTGTGAAACCGCGCTAGAAGAGTTAGCATCACAAGTTGCCTCTTCGTGATCAACACCTAAGGATAAGTCATTCTCGCTGCTAGAAGAACTAGTTGCAACCGTCTGCTAACGACATGCTGTTGATTTCATTCTACGCATCTACACAAATTTATATGAATAATTACATAATTAACTTCGATTATTTAAAAAACAATCGGCAACACCTCCCCTATACTGAAAGACTACCCACAGTTTTCAAACCTGCAAATATTTACAATAACCACAAGCCAATTGACTCTATTGGAAACTCTTATATACAACCTAACATCTATAGAAATTTAACATCTATATATTTTCAACTAACATCTATAGAAATACATAAATGACAATTAAAATTAATAGAAATAATAAAAAAACATAACAAGCAATAATAGAATAAAATTGAGATAAAATAATTAAATTTAATTCTTCATTTCCAATTACCATTTCCATGGTAAATTCAACAATAACAATTAAAATTCAACAAAATTTTCAAATAATTATTACAATACAAACAATAAAATAATTAAATTATCATTCTTCACATCTACACAAATTTATACGAATAATTAAATAATTAAATTTAATTATTTTAAAACAATTCGACATCACCTTCCCTATATTATAGACTACCCACAGTTTTCATACCTACAAATATTGATAATATCCACAAGCCAATTGACTCCATTGCAAAATCTTATATACAATCTAAAATTTATAGAAATTTAATATCTATATATTTTCAACTAACATCTATAGAAATTCATAAATAACAATTAAAATTAATCGAAATAATACAAAACATAACAAGCAATAATATAATAAAATAATTAAATTTAATTATATATTTCAATTAACATTTTAAAGGTAAATTCAACAATAACAATTTAAATTTAACAAAATTTTCAATTATTATGGCAATACAAACAATAAAATAAATTGAACAAATAAAAAGAAAAAACTAAAGACTCAAGGAATGAAAAATGTTTACCTTAAGTGTGTTGATTTCAAGATTTTATCTACAAACAATACACAAAACAAAAAACACAACAAAAATAATCATAATTAAAATAAAAAAAAAGTAAAAAAATACAAAGATAAAGAAAGGAGAATCATACCTTTTAATATGTTGAAAGCTACAATCAAAACAATAAAAATGAAATGAGAAACGCAAAGGAGAAGAGAAGATGAATGAGGAGGAACGGAGAAAAATTGAACCACGTGTTAAATAATATTTATGTAGTCTTATTTAGTAAGGGTAGAATAGTACTTTCAGTTTAACCTATATATACTTTATTTGTATTTAGGTTAAGACTATGCACTCATAATATACAAATCATTCAGAATTCTAGCCTCCTTTTTGTGTTTCATCTTAATTATTTTAACATGGTATCAGAGCTGGTTTTATAGAACGAGGCTTAATCCCGAACACAACTTCGCGGATCCAACTTTTTGGAGTGATATTTTGTCTCCCGCTTCTGCAAAATTTGGTATTTCGTCAGTTTCTGCAATTATTTTGGTATTTCATCTTCCCTTCAGCTTCTGCAATTTGGTATTTGCGTTCAGTTTCTGCAAATTTGTTTTGTGTTTTGGAGTAATCGCATAATTTTGAGAAGATATTTGTTTAGTTCTGTAATCTCTGTTCAGTTTTTGCAATTTGGTATTTAGTTTTCCGCTGCTTTTGCAATCTGGTTCTCTGTGATTGTTGATTATGGTTACTGAAAGAGATGATTCGCTCCAGTCTGTGAGTGTGAGGTTGGATGGGAAGAACTATTCATATTGGAGCTATGTAATGAGAAATTTTCTTAAGGGTAAGAAGATGTAGGGATATGTTAGTGGAACTTATGTGGTACCTAAGAATACTGAAGAAGGAGATACTGCTTCAATAGATGCATGAGAGGCAAACAATGCAAAAATCATTACTTGGATCAACAATTCTATTGAGCATTCTATAGGTACATAGTTGGCGAAGTATGAGACAGCAAAGGAGGTTTGGGATCATCTGCAACGGTTATTCACGCAATCAAATTTTGCAAAACAGTATCAGTTAGAGAATGACATACGAGCTCTTCACCAGAAGAATATGAGTATTCAAGAGTTCTATTCTACCATGACAGATCTTTGGGATCAATTGGCTCTTACAGAATTGGCAGAATTAAAGGCATGTGGTGCCTATATTAAGCATAGAGAGTAGCAACGATTGGTACAGTTTTTAACAGCACTTCGCAGTGATTTCGAAGGACTTAGAGGTTCAATTCTCCATCGTTCTCCACTGACTTCTGTTGACTCTGTTGTCAGTGAGTTATTGGCTGAAGAAATACGTCTTCAATCTTATTCTGAAAAAGGAATCCTTTCTGCTTCAAATCCTTCGGTACTAGCAGTACCTTCTAAGCCATTCTCTAATCATCAGAACAAGTCCTACACAAGGGTTGGCTTTGATGAGTGCAGTTTCTGTAAGCAGAAAGGTCATTGGAAGGCTCAGTGTCCTAAGTTGAGACATCAGAATCAAGCTTGAAAGTCTGGTAGCCAGTCACAATCTAATGCTCATAGACTACCTCAGGGTTATAAACCACCACACCACAATACCGCAGCAGTAGCTTCCCCAGGCTTTATTACCGATCCTAATACTTTGGCTAAGAAATTTCAGAAGTTTATCTCATTGCAGCCACAAGCAATGTCCGCTTCTTCTTCGAAAGGTCAGTTGCCTCATAGTTCCTCAGGTATGTCACACTCTGAATGGGTCTTGGATTCTAGTGCTTCCCATCATGTGTCTCCAGATTCTTCATCTTTTACCTCTGTGTCCCCTTTGTCCTCCATTCCTGTTATGACTGCTGATGGCACTCCTATGCCCTTAGCAGGTGTTGGTTCTGTTGTCACACCTCACTTATCTCTCCCTAATGTTTATCTTATTCCAAAACTCAAATTGAATCTTGCGTTTGTTGGTCAACTATGTGATTCTGGTGATTATTTAGTTATGTTTTCTGGTTCTTTTTGTTGTGTACAGGATCTGCAGTCTCAGAAGCTGATTGGGACAGGCCGTAGGGAGAATGGATTATATATTTTGGATGAGTTAAAAGCGTTAGTTGCTGCTGTTGTCGCTCCTACTACTACTGTTAATTTGTCTTCCTTTCGCTTGAGTCTTTCATCTTCTAGTTTTTATTTATGGCATTCCCGTCTAGGTCATGTTTCGTCTTCTCGTTTGAGATTTTTAGCATCCACAGGAGCTTTAGGAAATTTGAAAACTTGTGACATTTCTGATTGTAGTGGATGTAAACTGGCAAAATTTTCCGCTTTACCTTTTAATCGAAGTATTTCTGTTTCTTCTTCACCATTTGATTTGGTTCATTCTGATGTATGGGGACCTTCTCCTGTTGCCACAAAAGGAGGGTCTCGATATTATGTCTCTTTTATTGATAATCATACTCGTTATTGTTGGGTTTATTTAATGAAACATCGTTCTGAATTCTTTGAGATATATACAGC